>Ga0194118_10007621_pt1 | contig 10368 bp, 5 predicted proteins | sample TA2MahsurfametaG_2_FD_148662 | JGI IMG/M metagenome (GOLD analysis project Ga0194118, IMG submission 148662) | Freshwater microbial communities from Lake Tanganyika, Tanzania - TA2015013 Mahale N5 surface | ecosystem: Environmental > Aquatic > Freshwater > Lake | place: Tanzania: Lake Tanganyika... | reverse complement strand
TCGATAACGATTTTGAACCTGAATACGAAACTCTTGATGGCAAGAAAGATGTGATCGATAAGATCAAAAGCGCTGCCAAAGATGTAGACATGGTCTACTTGTCTCCTGACCCTGATAGAGAAGGAGAAGCAATCGCTTGGCACATTTCGGAAATTTTACCTAAAGGTGTTCCTTACAAAAGAGTTACATTCAACTCCATCACCAAAGAAGCTGTTCAAGAGGCACTTAAGCACCCGAGAAACATCGATCCACATCTAGTTGATGCTCAGCAGGCAAGACGTCTATTAGATCGAATGGTGGGATACAAGCTCTCCCCTATTTTACAAAGAAAGATCGGCAAAGGGGGAAAAGATGGATCTTTGTCAGCTGGCAGAGTGCAGTCTGTTGCCCTTAAACTTGTTGTTTTGCGCGAAAAAGAGATCGAAGCCTTCAATCCCGTCGAGTATTGGAACCTAGGTTCTTTTTTACAAAAAGAAGGAAAAAAGACCTTTGAAGCTCACCTATATTCTGTTGATGACAAGCGAGTTGAAAAAGAAGCGGTAGCAGGAAAAGATTTTTTTCTAATACAAAACGAAAAGATCGCAAAAGAGATCGAAAAAGAGCTAAAGGCCGGCTCTTATATTGTTGAAAAAGTAGAAAAAAAAGAAAAGAAGCGCTCGCCTCCACCTCCTTTCATCACTTCAACTCTGCAGCAAGAAGCGGCAAGACATTACGGATTTTCTGCTTCAAGAACGATGAACATCGCTCAAGGGCTCTACGAAGGTATTGAATTAGGAACTGACGGTCCTGAAGGTCTTATTACTTACATGCGTACCGACTCTGTGCGCTCAGCGCCCGAGGCTCTAGAGACAGTGCGCTCTTACATAAGCAAAAATTTTGACAAAGAATACCTTCCGCAAAATGCTATTCCTTATAGCAGCAAGAAAAATGTGCAAGATGCACACGAAGCGATAAGGCCAACAAACCCTTTTTACACTCCCGACAAAATCCGCTCTTACCTAACGCTTGATGAATACAAACTCTACTCTCTAATTTGGAAAAGATTCGTCGCATCGCAAATGAACCCGGCTGTTTATGACACCGTAAGCGCTAATATCCGCGCATCAAAAAGGCTAGTCCTAAGAGCGAGTGGATCGGTTGTGAAATTTGCAGGATACTTGGCTTTATACCAGGAAAAAGAAGATGAAGATGATGTAAAAGAAGAAGATGAACTCACTTTGCCCCCTTTACAAGAAGGTGATGCGCTAAAGCTTGAGAAGACTTTTGCAACACAGTCTTTTACAAAAGCGCCCCCTCGCTATACCGAAGCATCTCTGGTTAAAGAACTTGAAAAATCAGGTATCGGTAGACCATCGACATACGCCTCCATCATGCAAAAAATTGTTGGAAGGGCCTATACTACTAAAGAAAAAGGGGCTCTAAAGCCTACAGAGCTTGGAAAAATCATCGTCCAGATGCTTGATGAAAACTTCGATAACATCATGAATATCGGCTTTACCGCCGAGATGGAAAATGAGCTCGATAGAATCGCTGACACCGGAGCTAACTGGAAAGAGTTCCTCAAAAACTTCTGGAAAGATTTCTTCCCTAAAGTGGAAAAAGCAGCTAAAGAAGCGCACGTTCCTAAAGTAACGACTGAAATCATTTGTCCAGAGTGTGGCGGCCATTTACAAAAAATTTGGTCACGCAACAAATATTTCTACGGCTGCGAACACTATCCTGAATGTAAATATACAGCCCCTCTTGAAGAAGCAACTGTTAATAAAGACGAATATGCAGCTGACTTTGATTGGGAGCAGCCTTGCCCAAAATGCGGCTCTGAAATGAAGCCAAGAAAAAGTCGCTTTGGCTTCTTCCTTGGTTGCACTAACTACCCTGAATGCAAAGGGATTGTCAATATCCCTAGAAAAGGAGATCCTATTGCTAAAGATCTTCCACCTTGCCCGGCAATCGGTTGTGGTGGACAGATTGTAGCTCGTAAATCTCGCTTTGGAAAAACCTTCTTTTCCTGCTCTAACTATCCAGATTGCGATGTGATCGGAAATCAGATTGAGGAATTAGAGGAAAAGTACAAAGGGCACCCAAAGACCCCTTACGAGAAAAAAGGAAAGCCTGCGAAAGCGAAGTCTACCAAAGCTGCTCCAGAAAAAAAATCAGGGGCTAAAGCCTCGGGTGAAAAAAAATCTGCTGCAAAGAGTGCTAAAAAAGAAAAAGCGCCAGCTCGCAAGCAAGCCGGTCATAAACTCAGTAAAGAACTTGCGCTGATTGTAGGATCTGATGAAATGAGTAGACCTGAGGTGACAAAAGCTTTATGGGATTATATCAAAAAACACAATCTTCAAGATCCTAACAATAAACGGCTCATTAACCCCGACAAAGCTTTAGCTACAGTATTTGGATCGACAAAACCTGTAGATATGATGAAGCTTGCTGGAATCATTAGTAAACATATTGTGTAACGTTACACAATATGTTTTACCTTTAGACAAAAACCAAATCCAATTCTTCTTCTACGATCTTAGATCTGTTTTGCTGCTGTTTTAAGGCGCTTTGGATGAATGGGTAGGCCCCTTTTTTGGGCTCTTCGCTTAAAACCCCGTTTTCTAATGAGTAGAGTCCAAATCGCTGAGGATTCATTCCCATATCCCACTCTCCGTTATCACAAAATGACCAGATGTAATACCCTAAAAGATTCTCTTCCCCTATTTTTTTCGCAGCTCTGCTTGCTGCGTACAAAGCGCGTTCAATGTATCGATGACGCTGCTCATCATCTTTAGTCGAAATTCCATTTTCTGTAATAATGATAGGGACTTGGCAATACTCATACATCTCAGTGATTGCTTCATAAAGACCTTCGGGATCTTCTCGAAACGGCATGAGGGTCATTTTTTCATTGTAGCTTGTAGAACCTTCTAACCCTATTAGTGGACGAACGTAGTACTGCAGGCCGATAAAATCTGTGTTTGGCAAATCGTTTTTTTCATGAATATGGCAAAAGAACGGGACTTTAACACTAAATATACCTGACTTAAAATACTCTAGCGTTACTTCATTTACAAAATGGGTTAAATATTTTGTGATCGGATTGAGAAGAAAATTTTTGGACTGAAATTCTAATCTCTGATGGGTTATTCCAATTTTAACTTCATCTATTGTAGGGATATTTTTTAAACAGCGATAAACTCGTTTGTGCGCTTCTAAAGCTTTTAGCAAAAACCTTGAAGCGCCTCTAAAGTCAAAGGTGTATCCAGGAGAAAAAGCGCCTCTTATGTAGCGAGAAAAAGCCTCTATGGCCGGCTCATTGATTGTACAAAAAAGATCTACTAAAGGCTTTCCTTTATATTCTTGTGTTAATTTTTCATAGACATAAGCAGAAAAATCTACAAAAGATGCAATATTTTCTTCACTTTCAAAACTTCCGGTATCATGAAACCATTCTTTGGGTTCAGAAAAATGGTGAAGTGTTACTAACGGGCGGATATTTGCATCTCTAAGCGCTTTACAAAAGTCCACATACACTTGTAAAACATTTGCATCATAAACGCCTCTTTGTTTTTCTATCTGGCTCCATTCAACAGAAAATCGGTAGCTATTGACGTTCAATTTTTTTAATCGATCGATAACGCTATCTGGATCAAATTTGTAAAAAGAAAATAGATTAGCCGATTGTCCTGTTCTATTGTCTTCTTGAATTTTTAGCTCTTCCCAATGTTTCCATTGTGAATCTGGGCAGTGTATCATTCCTGAATCTTGGTATGTGCAAGTAGCTACTCCCCATAAAAATCCATCAACATTTTCACCTAAAGATGTTTCTAGATTCTCAATTTTTTGCCACTGCCTAGAATCCACACATACACTAGAAAAATCTTCATTAGGATCTGTTAAAAATCTGCAAAAACAACTTTGAAAAAACGTTGTAATTGTTTGCACCAATCTTGTTAAACAAGCAAGCGGTAAATAGCAGATGGAAAATCTACCTAGAAAGCTTTCTTCTTGATCTAGATTTGGGAGCAGCGATTTTTCAACTTCAGACCAAAGATAAGAATCAAAAGCTCTAAGCATAGTATACCTCTTTTTTTACTCAAAAACCAAAGTATTTCTATACAGAAACTTTAAAATCAAGAGGTATGAAATCTTAATGAAAAATTATATCGGGCTATCTTCAACTAGCTCTAATTTTTGGTACTCGCGAAGACGATCGCGAAGCTCGGCTGCATCCTCAAAGCGGTGCTCTTTAGCTGCTTTTTTCATGAGCTTTTCTAACTGATCTATTTTTTCTTTGACCTCTTTTGCCGTTAAAGAACTCTTTTCTTTTTTCTTAGTTTTCGGCTCTTCTTCTTTACCAAAAAATGTTTCGCTGAGTGTTTCTACTTTATCTCGATGCACCGTTTTAGGGATGATATTGTGCGTTTCATTGTACGCTTTTTGAATAGCTCTTCTTTCTTCAGTAATTTTGATCGTTTTATTGATAGAATCTGTCATTTTATCTGCATACAAAATCACTCTTCCATGCTCATTTCTTGCAGCTCTTCCGCATGTTTGCACTAAAGCTGTTTCGCTGCGCAAAAAACCCTCTTTATCTGCATCTAAAATTGCAACTAAAGAAACTTCAGGGATATCAAGACCTTCTCTTAGCAAGTTAATGCCCACAAGAACATCAAACAAACCAAGTCGTAAATCGCGAATAATTTGCATTCTTTCCAAGGTATCGATATCAGAGTGAAGATACTTTGCTTTGACTCCTACACCTTGAAGATATTTTGTTAGATCCTCAGAAAGTTTTTTTGTCAGCGTAGTAACAAGCACGCGATGCCCTTTACTACATTCTTTTTGGATCTCTGCTATGCAATCATCGACTTGGTATTCTGCTTTTCTTACCTCAATTTCAGGATCTAAAAGACCTGTAGGCCGAATGATTTGTCGAACTATTTCCCCTTTTGATTCCTCTAGCTCAAAATTGGCAGGTGTTGCAGATACGTAAATCACTTGATGGATTTTTTCGTAAAACTCTTCAAATTTTAATGGTCTATTGTCATAAGCAGAAGGAAGGCGAAAGCCAAATTCTACAAGGGCTTGTTTACGAGAGCGATCTCCATTGAACATCGCTCTTATTTGCGGCACTGTTTGATGCGATTCATCAATAAAAATCAAAAAATCTTCAGGAAAATAATCTAGAAGACAAGAAGGAGCAGCTCCGGGCGCTCTGTTGCTAAAATGGCGAGAGTAATTTTCGATCCCTTTACAAAAACCGATTTCTTTGATCATTTCAAGATCATATCTCGTTCTTTGACTTAAGCGGTGCTCTTCGACAAGCTTTCCCTCTTTTTTATAATACTCGAGTCTTTCTGCTAATTCATCTCGTATACTTTCTATCGCTCTTTCTCGCACCATCTCAGGAATTACATAGTGCGATCCAGGATAGAGCATCACATTTTCTAAACGATCAAAAACTCTTGCTGTGAGTGGATCGATCACACTAATTCTTTCAATCTCATCGCCAAAAAATTCTATTCTGAGGGCTCGATCTTCTTCGTAAGAGGGTACGATTTCCAAAATATCTCCCCTTACTCGAAACTTTGATCTCACTAAATCAAATTCGCTTCTTTCGTAATTCATCGCAACTAAGCGTAAAAGCAAATCATCTCTTCTAACTCTTGCGCCCCTTTCAAGATACAAACGCATACTAGCAAAGTTTTCAGGAGCTCCCAAGCCGTAGATGCAAGAAACAGATGCCACAATGATGACATCTTTTCTTTCGATTAAAGATTTCGTAGCACTCAAGCGCATTCGATCAATTCGATCATTAATCGCTAAATCTTTTTCTATGTAGGTATCCGTTCTTGCGATGTACGCTTCTGGCTGGTAGTAGTCGTAATAAGAGACAAAATATTCAACTGCATTTTCTGGAAAAAAGGATTTGAACTCTTGATAGAGCTGAGCTGCTAAAGTTTTGTTGTGCGCTAAAATAAGAGTCGGCTTTTGCACATTCACAATCACATTAGCCATGGTAAAAGTTTTACCAGATCCGGTAATACCTAAAAGAGTTTGGCTTCTTTCTTCTCGATTCAACCCTTTAACTAAGCGGTCAATAGCTTCTGGTTGATCCCCTCTTGGCGTAAAGCTTGTTTTTAGCTTGAAAATTGAAGCCATACATTCACTCCTACAACTACAAAAGAAAAAAGCATCACAAGTAAAAGCAACATTTTTGCCAAGACGCTTCGATAGATCTTCCATGCCATCGCACTAGGAATGAATACAAGTAAAATCGCAACAAATGCTCCTGCATATTCTAAAGCTGCGATAAAACCTCTTGGATAAGTGAAAACAAAGACGATAGGAGGCAAAAATGTCAAAAGTAGTGCAATCAGTCTACCTTCCCATGTTTTTTTGATTTTAAGGCCATCACAGAGAAAATCTGACAAGCTCAGAGCGACTCCCAAGAAAGAAGTGATGATCGCAAAAAAAGAAAAGAAATATGCTCCAATCCCGATCATCGGATTTTTTACGATCATTGAAAGTGGAAAAACAGCAGACTCTCCTTGTGTCCACGATGCATTCAAACTATATTCTCCGTAAAGAGGAACCACTCCTAAAACAAGAATTTGCCATACGATATTGATCACTAGCGCAATCAAACTCCCCAAGACTACTGTCAGCACAAGATGCTTTTTGCTGTGATTGAGATACGTTGCAAGTGTTGGAATGATGATGTGGTAGCCAAAAGCAGTCAAAACTGCCGGCATTGCCGTCATAAATGTCGAAAAATCGACTCTTTGCAAAAGTGAAGAATCTAAATGCGATGGCAAAAAGATCACTAAAAGCACATACGCTGTTACAAGCGCTGCCATCAAAAAACGATTGATGATATCAACGCCAAAGGTCCCTAAATAGATGAACGATCCAAACAAAACAGGCAAGCAAAAATTTGCCATCCATGGAGCTAATGTTTTGCCATTTGTGAAATAGCTAAAAGCTGAGATGAAAAGAGGGCTGCTTGCAGCTATGTATGCAGCAATTAATGCATAGAGCAAAAGAAGGTAAAATACCCAGCTAACAATCTTTCCAAATGGTCCAATGGTCTTTTCTGCCATAGTGATCAGATTGCTCTCTTTAGGTGTATGGCAATTCACATCTACTAAAAAAAGAGCAGACAAAAGCATGAAAATCCAGCAAAAAACAAACAGGCACAAAGAGGGAATAAGACCCATAAATGCAGTTACAACAGGCAAAGCAAGCATACCTGCGCCAATGGTGGTACCAGCTACAAGCAGCACACCACCAACAATATGATTAGTTTTCATGATAAACCCGGTATAGCGAAGAGTGGATGGCCCAAAGTTTCGGCCACCTGATTGATAAAAATGAAGGTTGCAAAACAGAAAATGAAAACCAAAAGAGCCTTGCCACCTCTTACGCGGTAGACAGCATCTTGATTTTTTCGCCCAAGCCAAACCATCAGAGCTGGAAACATGCCAAATAAGATCACAGCGCAAACACCACCTGCGAAATTGAGCGCTTTATAAAATATTTGAGGATAAATCGCTGCAAAAAGGAGCGGGGGAAGCAGCGCTAGTACGCAAATTGCTATCGGCTCTCTTTTTCCTTTTCTAGCCACTTCCATACCGTCTGCTAAAAAGTGGACAAGGCTAAGGGCCTGAGCAATAAAAGAGGTCAATATCGCAAAAAACGCAAGGAATGTCGAAAATGTACTAATCCAATACGATCCAAGGAGTTCATTTAACGCAACTGCTGCATCTTGCCCTTTGAGATAGCTTGAAATTACCCCGTTTTCTCCTTGAATCGGGATAGATCCCAAAACAATCACCTGCCAAAATAGATAGATCAAAAGAGCAAAAACAGCCCCTGTAATGATCGCTTTTTTAACCCTTTTGACATCTCCTCCTAGATAGTCTGATAGCGTAGGAATCATGTTGTGAAAGCCAAAAGAGATGATCAGAATCGGAAGAGAAAAAGGCATATATTTGACATCTACATATTCAAGCATCTTCGGCTGAATGTAAATTACGCCAACTAGTAAAAGACCTAAATAAACCACGATCTTGGCAAGCATCAAAAAGCGATTGCACATATCCACAGCTAGCGTTCCGAGGTAGACAAGAGCTCCGAACAAGCCAACAAACAACGTCGATCCAACCCATGAAGGGATAGAAAATGAAAAATATTGCTCGCAAATGTTAGTAAAATGGCTTCCGCTTCCTGCGATATATGCGACAAGAAGGGCGTAAAACAAAAACAGATACAAAATCCAACAAAAAAGCCTGCCGTAAGGTCCAAGAAGATCACTCACCATCGTGATGAAATTGACAGGTCTTTTATACCATGAATTGATCTCCACTAAAAGCAATGCCGTCGATGTCATAAATAGACAAGCTACCATGAACATAACTAATGAAGGAAAAAAACCCATAGGTCCTGTGGCAATAGGGAGGCCAAGCATTCCTGCACCTATGCAGCTTCCTGCAATTAAAAGCATTCCCCCTAAAACACTACCTGCTTTTTTAGCGGCTACATTTGTCATAATAAAGCTCTTTGTCTTTCTTTTCGTTCTTCTTGTTCTAAGCGTCCTAGAGCGTAGTGCCCTTCATAGTCCACAAACGCAAAACATGAAGAAAATTGCGGTACACTTTTAGAGACCAAATGGGCCATTTCTTGAGCTACATATCGATACCCTTCATGCCCTTGCGGCGATGATCTTAGCTCGCAAAGCCACTGCAAAGCACGCAAGTTAATCGTGTAGTACCAGCGGATATTGTAGGCCATAGGAACGACGTATTGCGCTTCGTCTGGAAAATCTATTTTGATTTTTTCATGCGCATCACGAGCTATTTCCATAGCTTCTCTATAAAGAGATTCCATCGAGGTACCTACGATTTCTTGAGGTATGTAATAACCTAAAGAGCAAGAAAGTTTTTGGCGCTCTTGCGTAAGCATTCGATGTCTTTGCAAGTCCCTATAGACACCAAAATCTGCAACAATTTCAAAAGTAAAATAAGCATTTTCTAGAGCTCTTGGAGACTTGTGTCTGCGGTTTTTTCTATTTTCACAAGCAATCTCTACAATTTTAGCCATCTCTTCTTGACTCAAAGACTCCATGATCTCTTGCATGGAGTGATCTGTGTACGAGTAGATCAAAGCGCTTGCAACTTTTTTAAGAGCATCTTTATCAAAATCCACAAGAGAAACTCTTGGCAGATCCTGATCTAATCTCTTAATCTCCATCTTGTCTGCGATCTGTTGCAAATTTTTTCTGGTGCTTTCTTGGTAGTTATGAAAAGCTATTTGATGGCGGTGCCCTTCTTCTGATCGTCTAATAAAAGAAGGGATCTCTTTGGCAAGTTCTTTGTAAGCAGTTTTTGAAATTTCTTTCATTTCTGCCAAAGGCTCAGAATTGAGTTTTTGCAGCATCGTTTCAAAAAAGCGTCCGTTGCCGAACATGCCCATATTGGTTAGTGTTGCAGCAGGAAGTAAACCCCTAACACAATCTAGAACTCGAGCTCTTAAAGCAGCATTATAGGCATTTTGCGAGCTATCGGGCTGTTTTGGGAATTTTTCTTGCATGATAGGAGTAAGCTTACTTGCAAGCTCACTGTAGATCTCAAATAATCGGTTGCAAGTGTTCATGTAGAGATCTCGATACTGAGAATTCATCAGCGTTGGCTCTTGATAGAACTGGTAATGGCCATCTTCTTTTTGATCAAAGTAGACATACCTTGTCGATTTTTCAAGAGGAGATCCCCCTATGCGGCAATCTTCGAGTATTTTTGTGCCGATCATAGAAACTTTTTCTATAGCTAAGTGGGCGCCGCCAAGCTCTGCTATTGAATCATCTCCATAGCCATCTAAAATTCTGTCGTAAAAACTCTGCGCTTTTTCAGTTGAATCTAAAGCAAACTCTTTTAAAAAAAGTTCGCGCAATCCTAAAGTGGACCGAGAGTATCTTGAAAAAAGAGCTCCTTTCATCACTTCAGGTAAGTTGCGTAGCACAAAGATATTTGAATCGATACTTGAAACATATTGTTCAAGAATTTTTGTTTCTTCTTCTGTAAATTCCATATCGGCAGTATAATCAACTCAATCTTTTTTGGATACAGCTGACCATGGACTTACTTAAGCGCCCTAGAAGAAACCGCCTATCCCCCGCCATCCGTGATTTGGTGCAAGAAACAAGGCTGCACTCAAGCGATTTTGTGATCCCATTTTTTGTCCTTTCAGGATCCAATCGAAAAGAAGCCATACCCAGCATGCCGGGAATTTACCGCTTTTCAAAAGATTTGATCATCAAAGAGATTGAAGCAGTTGTCAAACAAGGGGTTTTAGCCATCGCGCTATTTCCTGTAATACCTGAAG
>Ga0194118_10007614_pt1 | contig 10374 bp, 10 predicted proteins | sample TA2MahsurfametaG_2_FD_148662 | JGI IMG/M metagenome (GOLD analysis project Ga0194118, IMG submission 148662) | Freshwater microbial communities from Lake Tanganyika, Tanzania - TA2015013 Mahale N5 surface | ecosystem: Environmental > Aquatic > Freshwater > Lake | place: Tanzania: Lake... | reverse complement strand
CAATCGCAGCAACGGGAGCGGGTTGAATGGATGTGCCGTGGGCAGTTGCATCGGGATGTCGTGCCGACGTGCTATCCATAAGCAATGCGCGTAAGTCCAACTGCGCTTGGGCGTAATTTCAGCCGGGCCTTTGTGATCCCAGTGGCTGAGCAATCCGGCGAATAGCACCGGCTTGGGTTTCAGCGCCAGCTGCGGTGCTTCGCGGCGCAGTCGCTGCCACTGCAGGTAGGCATAGGGCGAGATAAAGTCGAAATACCAATCGATCGCGGGCTGGCTCATAGACGTTGGCAGAGATTAGCGGGGATGTAAAACCGAATGACACGGGTTCCTAGTCAAGTAAGTCGATGGTCACGTCAACCGCTAGCCAGTCATGGTTTGCTCCCTTGGCAGTTACTCCAGCATGTCAGCCCAGATCGTGCGAGCCCAGTGATTGGCGTAGCTGCCTTCCAATTCGCTGGGTTCAGCACTCAAACCGCCAGCACCTTGCACAACTTTGAAGGTGCGCTCCGTGGCTAGATATTCATGCACACTGGCGACATGCACCACGATGCGATCATCGATGAAACTGTAGCAGGTGTTGGTGAGCATGGGTTGCGGGTTGGGTTCGATCCCGCTCAATTGTGCGACGATTGCCGCCGCCGCAACCTTGGCATGGTTGTTCGCCATGTGCCCGCTTTTAGGCATCAACTGAGCGACCTGTATCGCATCGCCGATCACAAAAATATCTTTTGCTGCAGTCGATTCAAAGGTTTGATAATTCACACCACACCAACGGCCATTCGCCATGTTGGCTAGGCCGGTTTGCGTAGCGATCTTGTTGGCGCGCATTGCTGGCAAGGCGTTGATCACATCAGCCTTGACTGAATCATGCACATCAAATTTGATCAGACCATCCGCAGCTGAGACAGCGACTGTTTTGTGCTGGTTGTGGTACTCGACTATGCCCGGGTATCGATCGGCCCAAGCTTTTTTGAACAGCGCAGGTTTGGACACCACATCCTGGTTGGCATCGAACACCAGCACTTTGCTTTTCGGCTTATGGCGTTTGAAGTAAAAAGCCACTTGGCATGCACGCTCGTAGGGGCCGGGCGGGCAGCGAAAGGGTGCTTCGGGAATGGTCAGTGCGTACACGCCGCCATCGGGCATGGCCTCGAGTTGCTCGCGTAATGCATTGGTTTCTGGCCCGGCTTTCCAGGCTTGCAGGATCTTGCCTTGTTGCTGCGCTTCAGACAGACCATCGATGCTACTGAAATTCATATCGATACCCGGAGATATCACCAGCTTGTCGTAACTGAGTACGCTGCCACCGGAAAGTCTGACGGTGCGCGCGACTGGGTCAACCGCAACCGCGACATCTCGCGCATGGGTCACGCCATGTTGCTTGGTCAGTGAGGTGTAGGGCCGACTCAGATCAGCCAGCGTGCGGCTACCACCGACGACCAGATTCGATAACGGACATGAAATGAACCATTGTTCCGGCTCGACCAGCGTGACCTCGATACCCTGTTGCGACATCAAGCGAATATATTTCGCGGCCGTGGCGCCACCATAGCCACCGCCAATCACCACCACCTTGGCACCACGCATGGCGCGTGCATTGATGCTGTTTGCGCCCAGGGCCAGCGCAGCACTCGCTTGAAGAAATAATCTACGATCCATAGGTCTTCCTTCAGCGTTTTTGCGCAGCGAAATAATCTGCCAGTAGTTGGGTTTGGGTGTCAGAAAAACCCTTGGCGATCTGGTGCATGATGGTGGCCTTGCGTTCACCACTGCGGAAAGCTTTCATTTGCGCTACCAGTTCGTCGGCACTGCGACCCGCCAACCCGGGTACCGTGGCGCCACTAAGTGCGCGGCCCTCGGTACCATGACAGTTGGCGCAGGTCGCGGCCAGGCTCTGCACGTACAGGGGTGGCATCGATAGCGACTGCGGCTCAATGTCGACGCCTGTGCGCACGGGTGGTGGGGATGATCCGGCTCGCTGCGGCTCGATACTGTCGATAGCCAGTGCGGGTAAAGCGAGCAGAATGGTTTGCAACGCGAGCAGCGTTAGCAACATATGAATCGTTCGCATCAGTGATCTCCAGCAGCGCGTAGCGGGGGAATGGTAAATTATTTTTTAAGTAGGTCGCGATCGACCGATTCTACTCGTAAAAATTTCCGCTGATATACTTTTCGATCCGTTATGTATGCAGCGCGCCACTGGGGCAAGCTGTGTGCAACGGGTTTCGGAGCGTGATTGATGAAAGCCATTGTGCTGTTAATGACATTGCTGGGTATAGCCGGTACGGCGCACGCGGACTGGGAGCGCATGGGCGCAGGCCCGGCCACCGCCGTACTCTACAAAAATGCGGGTAGCCCCGAGCGCACCGGGCCGGACACCTTCAAGTTATGGCATGTGGTCGACTATCCCGCCGATCAGGATTACGAAGGCAAGCCGTTTCGCTCAATGAAGTTGAACTATGAGTACGACTGCAGCAAGCAGGTATTGCGTGAGTGGTTGCGCGTACTGCACAAAGATGGCATGGGTGGTGGCCTGACGGTGTACTGGACGCATGGCCCTTGGCCATGGGTAAAGCCTGGGGATGGCAGCGTTGATGCGGCGCTGTTGTCGGCTACGTGCAAATAGTCGGTTCATGAGCGCGCGACGAAGCTCAGGGCTTTTATTGCCAGCGCCTGAAAACTTTATTCCGGATACGCTGCTTGAAGACATCAGCAACCACGGCCTTGATGTGTCGCGCCGAGATTTTTTACGTAAAAGTTTTGCGGCTGCCAGCGCAACGCTTGCCAGCGGTGCGGCATTGGCGGCGCCCGATCATCCTGCCGCCGATGGCGACATGGCGATTTTGCAGCCCTCTGCACAGGCGACGCGATTGGGGCACCCGGTGGCACATATGCCCTATGGTCTGCCATCAAAGCATGAAGCTAATTTGCAGCGACGCGAATCACCCGGCCTGACCCGGAAGCGCGAGAGCAGTATTTCTTTCACACCGCTGCAAGGCCTGTTCGGCATCATCACCCCGAGCGGTTTGCATTTCGAGCGACACCATGCGGGTTGGCATGATGTCGACCCACGTGGTCATCGATTGATGATCAACGGCTTGGTCTCCACAGCCAAGGTCTACACCATGGCAGAGTTGATGCGTTTGCCTTCGGTGTCGCGCATGCATTTTATCGAGTGTGGTGCCAATAGCGCGATGGACTGGGCTAGCCCGGCAGTACCGTCGGTACAGTATACCCACGGCATGTTGTCGTGCTGTGAGTTCACCGGTGTACCCTTGTCGTTGCTACTGGAAGACTGCGGCATCGATAAAAGCCAAGCAAAATGGGTGCTGGCTGAAGGAAACGATGGCGCCAGCTTAACGCGCAGTATTCCGATCGAGCGCGCACTGGATGATGCAATCGTGGCGTGGGGTATGAACGGTGAAATGCTGCGGCCGGAAAATGGTTACCCCTTGCGCTTGGTGGTGCCCGGCTTGCAAGGCGTGTGCTGGGTCAAGTGGTTGCGCCGACTTGAAGTAGGCGATGTGCCGTTTGGCACGCGCGAAGAATCAACGCAATATCTTGATCTGATGCCGGATGGTATGCAGCGCCAGTACACTGTGATTCAGGAATGCAAATCGGTGATTACCTCGCCGTCGGGTGGCCAGCGCTTGCTTGATAAAGGTTTCTACAACATCACCGGGTTGGCCTGGTCTGGCCGCGGAAAAATCACGCGTGTTGATGTGTCAGTTGATGCCGGACGCAACTGGAAGACCGCACGACTTGAGTCGCCAGTGCTGCCGAAATGTTTGACGCGATTTAATCTCGATTGGGAATGGGATGGCAAGCCTTACATTCTTCAGTCGCGCGCAGTGGATGAAACCGGTCATGTACAGCCGAAGATTGCCGATTTACGCGCAGTGCGGGGCAAGCGTTCGGTGTATCACAACAATGCGATTCAATCATGGCAGGTGTCTGCCGCGGGCGAGGTGATGAATGTACAAATCTCTTGAGCGCGCTCGTGCCATGGTTGCGTGGAGCTTGAGTACTTTATTGTTGTTATCTGTTTCAGCTGCGCATGCAGAAAAATTTGCCGGTATCGGACGTAAAGCCACCACCAACGAAATTGCCGCCTGGGATATTGATGTGCGGCCGGATTTTCAAGGCCTGCCGCGCGGCTCTGGCAGCGTTGCGCAAGGTGAAAAAATCTGGGTTGCAAAATGTGCGAGCTGTCATGGCGAGTTTGCCGAATCACCCAGCGTGTTCCCGCCGCTGGTCGGCGGCACCACCAAAGCCGATATCGAGCGGGGTCGTGTTGCCGGTTTGTCTGCAGCGAGTGAAAACTCTAAAACTACCATCATGAAGCTGGCGACGGTATCAACGCTATTCGATTACATCCGTCGCGCCATGCCTTTCGATGCACCCAAGAGCTTGAAGGTAGATGAGGTCTACGCCGTGACCGCTTTCATTCTGAATCTCGCCGATCTGGTCCCTGCTGATTATGTGCTTAATGAAAAAAATATCGCCGAGGTGCAGCGTCGTTTGCCGAATCGGGATGGCAATACGATCGCACACGGCATGCTCGACTTGCGTGGCAAACTTGATGTGAGCGGCAAGGACTGCATGCGCGATTGTCCGGTCGATACCAATGCCATGCTGCTGCTGCCATCTACGGTGAATGGCTTGAACGGTAACCTGGCGGATCAAAATCGTCCGTATGGGTCGATCAGGGGTATCGAAACCCGTCGCAATCCTTAACAGCCTATCTACTTGGTTCGCTTGCGCCGCTAGCGTGGCTTGCCATCCCTTGCCGTACGTCTTGTACTGTCTGCGTACTGCGAACATCCTTGACAGCGCGTGTCGCGTCGCGGTGGCAGAATGAGGCATCGATATCACTTTCTTTTATCCGGAGACAAGCTTGGATTCCCGCAGGCGTGACTTGATTCGCGTTGGTAGTGCCTTGTCGCTCGCCTTTGGCAGCGGCCTGTTGAAGCCAGCGCAGGTGTTCGGTGCGACTCGTTGGGGCAACGACTGGAACGGTGCGGTGTACAGCGCGCGCAGTTTGGAGGCCTTTGTGCGTGCCATGCAGGGCGACACCACCACGCCGAATGAGCCGCGCACAGTCACGCGATCGGAGCGTGGCAAGGTGCCGGGGCTGTCCGAGGCGGCGGAAGGTCAACTCCTGCTTGATGCGCCCGAGCTGGCCGAGAACGGCACCAACGTACCGGTGACTGTGCGCAGCACGATTCCGCAAACGGACTTCATCGCGCTGATCGCGGATCTGAACCCGTATCCCGTGTGTGTGGGCTTCAATGTGCTACCGGAAAATGATCCCGGATTTTCAGTGCGAATCAAAGTTGCAAAGAGCTCGAACCTGGTCGCTGTGGTACGTGCCAACGATCGTTTTTACTTTGCATTGAGAGACATCACCGTAATGATCGGTGGCTGTCTGGGTTAGGAGCAGCGATGGGCGAGCCGATGCGCGTACGCGCCGTGCAGAGTGGTGAATGGACCGAGGTGCGGGTGCTGATGAAGCACGTGATGCTGTCACGCCTGATCTGGGACAAAACCGGCACACTCATCAAGCCGCACTTTATCCAAACCGTGCGCGGCACCTGCAACGGCAAACTGGTGCTGCATGTGAATTTTGGCGGCTCAGTTGCGCGTGATCCGTATTTCTCGTTCAAATTCAGCGGCGGCAAAGCGGGCGACAAGATCGTGATTACTTGGATCGATACTGAGGGGGATCAGCGCACCGACGAGGCCATCATCAGCTGAAAATGTCGCTGGCGTTGTTGGTGGCGTTGTTTATGGCCTAACAAATAATGCCTCTTCAGCAACTATATTGTGAAGAAAATATCTTCACAACTTCACAGCAGCGGCCTGAACAGAATGAAAATATTTTGTCGGGTTGCTAATGTTGATGATCAGTTTAATTTGGTCTTATGCGCTTTCTTGATTTTGCCAAATAACGATGTTATATACTTGTTCCATTAGCGTATCGGGTGTGGAAAGTCCGACTTTTTTAAGCCTAAATGTTTCATAAAAATAAAGTCGGAAGTAATAAAAACGTAACGGCATGCCGAAGCGTGGCATAGCGCGAAGAAGTGGCCGGGCAAACTGGCCTTTCAAAACAAACTAATGAGAAATCATTGGCTTAAGTTGCAGTAAAACCAGAAAGAGGAGAGAAAAACCATGGCAATCAGTTTCAACCTGAACGGCTCGGCGGTCTCCGTCCAGTCGGAGCCGGATACCCCCCTGCTGTGGGTCATCCGTGATGAGATCGGCCTGACGGGCACCAAATTCGGTTGCGGTAAGGCGCTATGCGGCTCATGCACCGTGCATGTCAACGGCTCGGCTGTTCGTGCATGCCAAACCCCGGTGTCTTCGGTCTCCGGCAAGAAAGTAGCGACGATAGAGTCACTCTCAGCTGACAACTCGCACCCGCTGCAAAAGGCTTGGATTAAGCACCAAGTGCCACAATGCGGCTACTGCCAGTCTGGTCAGCTGATGAGTGCCTCCGCGCTCCTGGCAAAAAACAAAAACCCCAACGACAGCGACATCGATGCTGCGATGGCCGGCAACCTGTGCCGCTGCGGTACCTACAACCGCCTGCGCGCTGCAATCAAAGATGCAGCCGCTGAAATGCGCCGGGCTTAACAGGTAAGAGGAGATAGAAGAAATGACAACCACTCGTCGTGAATTCCTAAAGACGTCCACGTCCGCCGCGGGCGTTGCCGTACTGAGCATGTACGTGCCCGGTTTCGGCGGCAATGAGGCGAATGCAGCGGGCTCGCTGCACACCCCGAACGTCTGGGTGCACATCGCTGACAATAATGAAATTACCCTGATCTCGCACATGTCGGAGATGGGCCAGGGCGTGCACACCTCGCTCCCTGCGCTGATTGCCGAAGAGCTGAATGTCGACATCACCAAGGTCAAAGTAGCGACTGCTGCCGTTGACCCGGCTTATGTCAACGGCTTGCTGGGTGCGCAAATCACTGGCGGCTCGACCGCCATCCGCGATTCATGGGAAAAGCTGCGCTTAGGCGGCGCCCAAGTGCGCGTTATGCTCGTTGAGGCGGCCGCTAACAAATGGGGCGTGCCAGCATCGTCGCTGAAGGCTGAGAACGGTGTCGTATCGGGTGGCGGCAATTCGGCTACCTATGGCGAGCTCGCTTCTGCTGCTGCATCGGTTCCGGTGCCGAAAGAAGTCAAGCTGAAAGACCCAAGCCAGTTCAACATCGTCGGGAAGGCGATCCCTCGTTTGGATATCCCAGCCAAGATCAATGGTACCGCCGGGTTTGGTATTGATGTGAAGGTCCCGGGTCTAACATATGCTTCAATTGAGATGTCACCTGTCATCGGTGGCCAGCCTAGGAGCTTTGACGACTCTGCAGTTCGTAACCTGCCTGGTATCATCGGCGTATACAAGATCAACGGTGGTGTTGGTATTGTGGCTGACAGCTACTGGCGCGCGTACAAAGCGCGCAAGGCGCTGAAGGTTGACTGGGACCTCGGTCCGGGTGCAAACCTGAATACCAAAGGTATGTGGGACGGCACCAAAGCCGCCGCCAATTCGGTTGCCCCCATCAAAGTTCGTCCTGATATTGGTAACGCGGACCAAGCTCTGAGTAGCGCAGCGAAAGTCCTGAAGGCTGAGTACTTTACCCCTCATATGGGTCATCAGCCTCTCGAGCCAATGAACATGACCGCGATCGTGTCTGGCGACAAGTGCGAACTGATCGGCCCCACCCAGTTCCAGCAGGGCGCACAAGGCTTCGCTGCTGCGGCAATTGGCCTCAAGCCAGAAAACGTTACTGTTCGTACCACCTACCTTGGAGGCGGCTTTGGTCGCCGAATCACACAGGAGTACGCGGTGCAAGCTGCTGAGCTGTCGAAAGCGTCTGGCCGTCCTGTCAAAGTACTATGGTCCCGTGAAGACGACATGAAGAACGATTGGTACCGTCCGCAAGGCGTGAACCGTCTGGAAGGCGGCTTGGACGCATCCGGCAAGCCGATCGCAATCAAGCACCAGGTCAGCTCGCAGTCGATCACGCAGGTACTGTTCGGTCTGCCGAAGAACACGCTTGATCCTTTCATGGTCGAGGCAGCAGTTGCGCCTTACGATGTGCCGAATACCTCGCACGACCTGATCATCCACGACGCCGGCATCCGCGTTGGTTACCTGCGCGCTGTGTCGCACACCATGAACTGCTTCGCTAACGAATCGTTCATGGACGAGCTGGCACACGCTGCTGGTAAGGATCCAGTCAAGTACCGTATGGAGCTGCTCGGTAAACAGCCACGCTTTGCGAACGTGTTGAAGATCGCTGCTGACAAAGCAGGCTGGGGCAAGAAGTTGGCCGCAGGTCGTGCAATGGGCGTCTCGCTGATGGAAGGCTATGGTACCTACATGGCTCAAATCGCCGAAGTCTCGGTCAGCGGTGGTAATATCAAGGTGCACAAGGTCACTGTGGCTTGCGATTGCGGCCAAATGGTGAACCCAGGCATCGTTCGCCAGCAGCTTGAGGGTGGCATTATGTATGGTCTGTCAGGTGCGCTCTACAGCGAGAACACAATGACGAACGGCAGCATTGACCAAAATAACTTTAATGACTTTAGAATCCTGCGTGGTAATGAGGCGCCGGTCGTCGACGTCACTCTGGTTGACAGCAACGAGAAGCCAGGTGGCACCGGTGAGCCTGCAGTATCGCTGATCGCGCCTGCGGTTGCGAATGCCGTGTTCGCGGCAACAGGTAAGCGCCTGCGCAGCATGCCGTTTGCGAAGGCACTCAAGTCCGCGTAATCGGACCGCTTGTCTGAAGGGCTGAATGCCCTCCCTTGTTTGCAAGGGGGGGCATTTTTTCTCCGGCGAGTGGTTTGCGCCTGAGGTACCCAGACACAGCGTTTTTACCACCCGCGCACTCTGGTTCATGCGCCGCAGTATGATTTGGTTGTTCACAAAAGATTTGGGCAAAGATGGATAGCATCGACCTTGAAGTACTCAAGACCTGTAGCGACTGGATCGCCGCCGGCAAGCAATGCGAACTGGTGACGGTGATCCGCACTTGGGGGTCCAGTCCGCGGCCTGAGGGCGCGACGCTGGGCATTTGCGAAGACGGCCGCGTGGTGGGCTCGGTCTCGGGTGGTTGTATTGAAGATGACCTGATCGATCGCGCACACAGGGACGGCATCACTCGTACCCAACCCGAGATCGTCACCTACGGCATTACTGCTGATGAGGCGCATCGTTTTGGCTTGCCTTGCGGCGGCACCATACAGCTCGCCATCGAGCCGCTGTCGGCCCGCAGCCGGATCGACGAATTGATTGCCAAACTCACGCAAGGTGAATTAGTTGCCCGTCGGGTGGGTCTGCAAAGCGGTGAGGTCACGCTCGGCCCGGCCAAAGCCGGCATGAGCTTGCAGGTGTCGGAGGCGGCGTTAACCACGATCCATGGCCCGCGCTGGCGCTTGCTGATTATTGGTGCCGGACAGTTATCGCGTTTCCTCGCACAGATTGCGGTCGGGATGGACTACGCCGTGACTGTGTGCGACCCGCGAGAAGAGTATCGCGATGGTTGGTCGGTCGAGGGCGTGCAGGTCGTGCATGCCATGCCGGACGATCTGGTGATGGAGATGCGGCTCGATAGCCGCTGTGCCGTGGTGGCGCTGACGCATGATCCCAAGCTGGATGATTTGGCGCTAATGGAGGCACTCAAGTCGGACGCTTTTTATGTGGGAGCGATCGGCTCACGCTCGAATGACGAGAAGCGTCGCGAGCGTTTGCTTGAATTCGATTTGACCCCCGAGCAGCTATCCAAGTTGCATGGCCCGATCGGTGTCTACATTGGCAGCAAGACACCATCAGAAATCGCGATCTCGATCCTGGCGGAGCTAACTGCGGTAAAGAACGGCGTCCAGCTGCCCGACATCATGCAAGTGCGCACGGCCAAGGAGGCAGCACAGACCGAGGCCAGCCCCGATGTTTGTTTGCTTGATCAGGGCCCGCGCGTTGCCTAGTTCGTGCGTTCGCATCCTGGCGACCGACGGTTGGCAGGGGCGTTCGCCTAACTCGCCGCACTATTCCTCATGACTTCACCGACCGAGCGCCCCGACACGCCGTGCGTGGCAATTTGCTCGACCACCTTTGACGATATCTGCCGCGGCTGCGGTCGGACGGTGGCCGAGGTGGCCGACTGGGTCTTCATGAGCGCCGAAGAGAAAGAGCTGGTCTGGCAGCGTATTCTGGCCCAAGGTTATCCACGCCGTTAGTGCTTACTATTCGTAAAGCCTCTGAACGAATTGGGGTTGCTGGAATCGATGATTGAGGCAAAACGCGCTGCGGCCTCGGCTCCGCGGCGCCGATTGAGCGAGTTGGTCACACTAATGTCA
>Ga0194118_10007611_pt1 | contig 10375 bp, 10 predicted proteins | sample TA2MahsurfametaG_2_FD_148662 | JGI IMG/M metagenome (GOLD analysis project Ga0194118, IMG submission 148662) | Freshwater microbial communities from Lake Tanganyika, Tanzania - TA2015013 Mahale N5 surface | ecosystem: Environmental > Aquatic > Freshwater > Lake | place: Tanzania: Lake... | reverse complement strand
CGATACCAGATTTCATCGGTGCATTGCCTGCTGACTGCTTCAAGGTGGCGGATAGTCAAGTTGCGAGCCGATGGGGGAATATCACTGAGTTCGTTGGCTTCGACCTCATCACCCCCAACGAGCGAGAAGCCCGTTTCTCGCTGGGGGACCAGGATTCGAATCTTCGAGTGCTTGCATCAAATCTGTATGACACCGCGCGATGTGCTGTGCTCATCCTGAAACTTGGCGATCGGGGCTGTATGACCTACAAGCGCTCAAATCCTGAGGATCTTGGTGGTTGGTTTCAACTAGATGCCTTCACGACCTCGTCGGTCGATCCCGTGGGTGCAGGTGACGCCCTACTGGCGTATGCGGCTCTCGCGTTAAAACTGACTGGTTCGCCGGAACAGGCAGCCATTCTCGGGTCGGTTGCAGCAGCGTGTGAGTGCGAGGTTGACGGCAATATCCCAATTACCACAGAGGTCATGTCAGACAGGATCGATGCGATTGAGCGTGCTGCGAGTTTCACTTCGTAGTCTTGAAGACAGCAACATCTATGCGTGTCGTCGTGGTTGGTCTCGGTGTTCAAGGACGTAAGCGTGTGCGAGTTGCCGGACACGATGTCGTCGCAACAATTGACCCCGTCGTTGTCGATGCGACGACGATCGATTTAGTAAAGATGCCTGTGGACAGTTACGATGCCGCACTGCTCTGCGTTCCAGACGGCGTAAAGCTTGAACTTCTCCACTATCTCGTTAGTCAGCAAAAACATGCCCTCGTTGAGAAGCCTCTCTCGGTTTCCAGTGCCGCTGAGCTCGAGTCGCTGCAACAAAGTGCTCAAGCAGCAGGCGTCGTGTTGTACACGGCATACAACCATCGATTTGAGCCGCACATTGCGAGAGTCAAACACCTGTTGGCCGAAGGAGCAGTAGGCGCGGTGTATCGCATCTCGCTGTATTACGGCAATGGCACGGCACGCCTCGTTCGAGAGTCAACCTGGCGCGATCGGGGAACCGGTGTTCTCTATGACCTTGGCAGTCATGTCTTGGACATCGTTGCTCAGTGGTCAACACGACCAGCCGATGACTACCAAGCTGTCAGTCTTACGACTTACGAGAATCGTGCGCCGGATCATGCTGTGTTCCAAGCAGTCGGTCATTCCCCGCACGTGTTTGCCGAGCTGAGCTTGCTTTCATGGCGCAACCACTTTCGGGCTGAAATTGTTGGCGAATCAGGCTCGCTGCACATTGACGGTCTAGCCAAGTGGGGTGATTCGTATCTCACGTGGCGGCGCCGCGTGCTGCCAGCAGGTCGCCCCGATGAGGAAATCTGGCGCGTACCAGCAGGTGACCCCACTTGGCAAGCCGAGTACGAACATTTTTCGGCGCTGTGCGCGAATCGTGTGCCGACAGATCTCTCGCACGACATGCACATTCACGATGCTCTGACGAGGATCTCGGCAAGTGCGAGTCAACTGGCTTCAAGCGGGCAGCCGCTGCGATGAGGGTCGGGTTCGTTGGGGCAAGCCATTTAGGGCAGGTGTACTCAGCCGTGACGGCAGCGGCTGGTATGGAGATCGTGCTTGTGGACGAGAACCCGATAAGCGTTGACGAACTCATCCAACGTCCGACGGTCTCCGAGCCCAAACTTGATGTGCTTTGGCGAGCAACAAGCGCCCAGCGGGTCTGCACAACCAATATGTCGGAGTGTCTGAGATGCGACCTCATCTTCATTTCCCAGGATGTTCCGACCGATGAATCTGGCCGGAGCGATACTTCTGTTGTTGAGCGACTGGCTGAGCAGCTCTTTGACGTACTTGGTGAGTCGACGATTCCGGTTGTGATCATGAGTCAACTCACTCCAGGGATGACTCGCCGAATGGCGGCAGGTCGTCGCCACGTCTCCTATCAGGTCGAGACACTGGTCTTCGGGAAAGCAGTCGAACGAGCCCAGAACCCCGAACGAATCATCGTCGGAATGTGCGACACTTCGATGAAGATAGACGCTCGGCACGAGGCATGGTTGCAGTCTTTTTGTGCACCGATTCATGTGATGAACTACGAGAGTGCTGAACTAACGAAGATCTCAATCAACTTGTTCCTTGCGTCGTCGGTGAGTACGACAAACTCTCTTGCAGAGTTGGCACGGGAAATCGGTGCAGACTGGGACGACATTGCGCCGGCGCTGCGCGCTGACCAGCGCATTGGGCCACATGCATATCTGACTCCAGGTCTCGGTTTGGCTGGCGGCAACATCGAGCGCGATCTTGCAACCTTCATGAATCTCGCGAGACAGTATGAAGTTCAGGGAGAGGTGATAGACAGCTTTCGCCGCAGTAGTCAACACCACCTTGACTGGGTCGTTCGCCAACTGGATGAGTTTTCGCGTCAGGACCTTGGGCAAGTTGCGATTCTCGGACTTGCCTACAAGCCAGATACGGCAAGTACCAAGAACTCTGCGGCATTGGCGGTGCTGCAGCACTTGCTGGGTGCCGATGTTCGTCTGCATGATCCTGTCGCAAAGCTGGAAAACAAACCCTCGATGGTCGTACAGGTCGCGTCTTGGCAAGAGGCTGCACGTGGCAGCAAATCACTGATCGTAATGACGCCATGGTCGCAGTATTCACGGATTGATCTGGTCGAACTCCGTGATCTCATGGATGGCAACATCGTCATTGATCCTCATGCAGTGTTTGACAGAGATGCCGTGACGGCTGCTGGGCTGCAGTGGCGAAGTCTGCGGAGAGGAGTCATTAATGACTAACCGGGTGGTCGTTATCGGTGCTGGTGGATTCGTTGGCGGTGCAATTGCCAGAGGGGCTGCAGCAGATGGGCATGAAGTCGTGTGCATCGATCGAGCGATGCTCGACCTCCTCGCTTCGACCGCTGCAGATCAACTCGCTGGGCTCATACGGACGTCCGACTGCGTGGTTCTTGCTGCCGCCGAAGCACCGTGCAAGACACCTAAATCATTAGAGCGCAACATTGCTCTGGTGTTTACGGTGTTGCAGGCGATTCAGATCTCAACGCCTACCTATTTGATGAATGTCAGTTCTGATGCGGTGTATCTCGACAGTGCAACGCCTCTTTCTGAGTCATCACCAATTGGCCCCGCAAACCTGCATGGAGCCATGCACGCAGCACGAGAGGCTCTTCTTAATACGGCCCCGACTTCGGTCATTCACCTACGACCAACCCTGATTTATGGTTTCGGTGATCCGCACAACGGATATGGACCGAATCAATTTCTTAGTCGAATGCGCTCTGGCGCCGATGTTCAACTTTTCGGCGATGGGGAAGAACGCAGGGATCACGTACACATCAGAGATGTAGCGCGTATCGCCGCTGGCTGTCTGGTGAAGCGTCCAACAGGGTCTCTGAATGTCGCAAGTGGCGAGGTGCAATCGTTCCGCGAGATTGCAGAAAGCACGGTGAAATTGAGTGGTGGAAAGGTTCAGATTCGGACAACTCCGCGCAATGGGCCGATGCCGCATGGTGGCTACCGACCCATAGCGATTGATCAACTTCGCGAGTTGTTTCCTGACGTAGTGCCGATCAAGGTCTTGGATGGTCTCGCACTAGAGGTGGCCGCACATGGGCCGTGAAGCTGATCTTTTGCGTAGTATTCCTCGCCCGAAACGAAATCTCGCTGAGCGCTCCCAGTTGAGGAACCCTGATGTGGTGCGCGAGTCAAAGCAGTATGGAGAGCTGTATTTCGATGGTCCACGCGAGTACGGATATGGCGGGTACCGATATGACGGACGCTGGAAAACCGTTGCTAGAGATATTGTCGAGCATTTCAATCTCTCGGCGGGTGACCGGGTGCTCGATGTCGGTGCCGCGAAGGGCTTTCTCGTCAAAGATTTACTCGATCTTGATATCGACTGCTACGGCGTTGATGTCTCTGAATATGCAGTCACCAATTGTCATCCAGATGTTGTCGGTCGCATGCATGTCGGGAGTGCTGATCGACTTCACTTCCCAGATAAATCGTTTGCAGCAGTCTTGGCCATCGATGTCGTCCACAACCTTCCACGTGGCCGTGCCGTGGTTGCGCTCCGTGAGATTCAGCGTCTCTCGAGCGGTCGTGCGTTCGTTCGAGTCGACTCCTACCACACCGAAGAACAGAAGAGAGTCTTCGAGGGTTGGGTATTGACCGCCGAGTTTCATGATTACCCGGCTGGCTGGCTGCAACTCTTTCACGAAGCGGGCTATCAGGGCGACTATTCTTGGACCATTATTCAATGATTGCAATGACGCAAGCAATCATTGAATCAAAAGGGAGTTCAGCGTGACCAATCGAACGTATGTCGTATTAGGAGGCGGTGGCTCTTTCGGTATTCACACGGCCCTCTACCTGCTCGACCACGCAGCCCCTAAACAAGTTGTGGGAATTGGACGCAACCCGCTCCGCTCCGCTGCCTTCTCCTTGGGTGTCGATCGTCGTGAAGGATACGAGTACCGCGCACTTCACGTGACTCACGAGCTCGATCTCCTACTCGAGTACCTCGACTCGATTCGTCCCGACGTCATTATCAACTATGCGGCACAGGGTGAAGGCGCCGTTTCGTGGAAGCACTCGTGGCGCTTCTTCGAGACCAACTCCATGGCTCTTGCTCGACTTACTGAAGAACTGATGAAGCGCGACTATCTTGATCGCTTCATCCAGATAGGTACTTCGGAGATGTATGGTTCGGTAGAGCACGCCACCAATGAAGACGAACCAATAAAGCCAAGCAGTCCGTACGCAGCGTCCAAAGTCGCCTTTGACATGTACCTCCAGAGCATGCACCGTTTCAAGGGATTCCGGATGAATGTCGTGCGACCGAGCAACTGTTATTGCCCTGGGCAGTTATTGCATCGGATCATCCCCAAGACAATCTGGTGTGCGCTTACCGGCAACAAACTGCCTCTTCATGGTGGTGGACGCGCTGAAAAGTCGTACTTACATGCTCGCGATCTAGCACGCGCTCTGCATCTACTAACAGAGAGTGATGATTCAACAATCGGCAAGATCTACAACGTGGGGCCTGAACGACCGACGTCAATTCGCGAAGTTGTTGAGCGAACTGCGGCTGCTCTTGGTGTGCGTTTTGAAGACCTCTGTATGGTGACCGAAGATCGCCTCGGCCAAGATTCTCGCTACTGGCTGGACTCCACACGGATACGAACTGACCTTGGGTGGAAGCCCGAGATTGGATGGGATGAGGGACTTGCAGAGATGGTCTTGTGGGGACACGACCATCGTGACGAGATTTGTCGAACCCCAACTGAGTATCTCTTGAGGGCGTAGATGCAATCAGACGGGGTTTTGAGAGCTGCGGTCGCAAGTAAATCTTCCATTGAACGATGTCGTCAATATCGGCGACGAATTCTCAATGTTTCGCAGCGAGTAACCGCACTGCACATCGCACCTGCCTTTTCCTGCACAGAGATTGTCGATGTTGTATTCAATGAATTGATGCGGCATGACGACCCAGCCGACATCTTTCTCATGTCAAAGGGTCATGGCTGCATGATTCTGTATGTGATCCTCGCCGAACGTGGGATTCTGACCGATGGCGATCTCAACAGCTACTGCACGCCAAATGGTCGTTTGGGCGCCCATCCCGATTTTGGTGTTCCAGGAATCGCTGCTTCTACGGGATCGCTTGGTCACGGTCTTTCAATCGCGGTCGGACAGGCCTATGCCGAGAAACTGAAGGGCAGCCGCTCTCGAGTTTTCTGCGTAATCTCCGATGGCGAACTCCAGGAAGGTTCAACATGGGAAGCAATCATGATGGCGTCCAATCTGGGACTCTCGAACCTGATCATGATTGTTGACAACAATGATTTTTCGGGTTTAGAGCGGGTCTCGATCGGGCATCCCGCCGTCTATCCGATTGCCGAGAAGCTTTCATCATTTGGCTGGTCGGTTGCAGACTGTGATGGGCATGACGCCGCCGAACTTCGGACCGCTTTACAACCGAGCGCTTGCGGACGACCTCATGCGGTAGTGGCGAGAACGGTGAAGGGGAAGGGTGTTTCCTACATGGAAAACGAGAATCTGTGGCATTACCGCTCGCCGAATGAGGTCGAGTATGCCAAGGCAATGAGTGAGTTGAGCGAGCCCGGAAGATGAGAAATCGGTTTGCAGAAACCTTTTATGAGTTGGCAAAGGATGATCTCCGACAGTGCATGATTGTTGCGGATATCTCTCCTGCTGGATCAATGTCGAGATTCAGGGACGAGTATCCTGAGCGATTCATCAATACGGGTGTTGCCGAACAAGTAATGATCGGTATGTCAGCCGGTATGGCCCAACGCGGGCTTCGCCCATTTGCGTACACCATCGCCACATTTGCTCTTTATCGGCCCTTCGAGATGATTCGCGACGACTTGTGTTATCAGAATCTTCCAGTCACGGTTGTGGGTATCGGCGGCGGTGTGTCGTACTCGACGTTGGGAGCGACGCACCATGCCCAGGAGGATGTTGCACTTGCGATGTGTGTACCGAATCTGCGAGTGCTTGCCCCGTGTGACCCACTCGAGGTTGAGGCGATGACTCGATGGTGTGCAAGTCAGGAAGAGGGACCGGTTTATCTGCGACTTGGTAAGGCTGGCGAACCAGTTCTCACCGCTGATCTCGTTGAACCTTGGCAGTTTGGCAAAGTGAGGAAGCTTCGTGAGGGCAAGACCCACTGCATATTTACTTACGGCGTAATCACCAAGATGGCACTATCGGTAGCCGAAGAGCTCGAGGCACACGGAATATCCACCTCTGTGATTGCGATACCGACTCTGAAGCCACTTGATACGGATTCGCTGACGGTCGCTTTGCAGGCGCACTCAAGCGTCTCGGTGATCGAGGAATGTGTACCGCGCGCTCTCGGGCTCGAGATTGAGTCGCTAGCGCATCGAAAGGGATATCAAGGAAAAGTCGACACTTTCGCGCTGCGAGACGAGTTCATTCACTGTTATGGCTCACACAAGGACATTCTTCAAGCACATGATTTGACAGAAAGACTCATAATGGAACGGCTTAGGCATGTGAGTAACGATAAGACGAGGTGAGCCGCGACTTCTTGGGCAGTGAAGCGGGTCCTTCCATTTTGCCCAAGCTTTTCCGAATCCCACAGTTGATGATGCGCCAACCAAAGAATTCTCGAACTCTCGACGTCCTCTCAACTGCAACCGCATCTTCTCAAGGAGCACATGGTGTCAGGAAGAGTTCGTACTCACTCCGAAATCTGGAGACAGGGACTCGCAGAGTTTGAACACGACGGTGATCTTGACTCATCAGTCCTGCTCAATGGGAATTCACCCTAAGTAGTTCGTGACGCCTAGATAGACCTGCTTCAAATCATGGAGTCGTCTGAGCGGCAAGCACAACTTCGACTCGAAGCCTCTCAAAGGCAATTCTGGAGTATTTTTGGGAACGGCTTAGAGCTTGACCCAACGCTGGCGAGGAATCACGGAGAGTTGCGAGCTCTAATTTCCCCAAGCTTTCTTCGACAGCGCGCAGAGTGGGCTAGGCAGTCAGTTCGATAGATGTCAAGGGGAGTTGCAGATGGCGTCAACTACCTAGTAATCTCTTCCGGAGCTTTACCAGTCCTGTAGGAACGACCTCGTCCGACGGGCTCAACAACGAGGGAGGCTGTTATGGCCAAGGAAAATCACCGAGGAAAGAAATATGTTGCGTCGGCCACTGGGCTGAACCGCGACGAAACCTATGATCTCACTGCTGCGGTGACGAAAGTGAAGTCGATGGCCAAGGCCAAGTTCGACGAAACTATCGATATTGCCGTTCGGCTTGGTCTCGATACCAAGAAGAGTGAGCAAACCATTCGCGGCACCGTGTCGATGCCGTCGGGCACCGGCAAAGCCGTGCGGGTTGCGGTGTTTGCACAGGGCGACAACGCCAAGGCTGCTCGCGAGGCAGGAGCGGACATCGTGGGCGCCGACGATCTCGCTGCCGACATCGAAAAGGGCAAGATGGATTTCGACATCGCGATTGCGACACCCGACCTCATGCCGCTCGTCGGCAAGCTCGGTCGTGCACTCGGACCGCGCGGTCTGATGCCCAACCCGAAAACCGGCACCGTCACCACGGATGTGGCCCGTGCGGTGAGCGAGTTCAAGGGTGGCAAAGTTGAGTACCGAACGGATCGATTTGGCAACGTGCATGTACCGGTTGGCAAGGCGAGTTTCGAAGTCGCCGCACTGGTGGCCAACGTTAAGGCCGTGCTCGACGAACTCGTCCGTTCGAAGCCGGCTACAGCAAAGGGCCAATACTTGAAGCGCATCACTCTTTCATCGACAATGAGTCCGGGTGTGCGCATCGACCCGACCGTCGTCGAGTCGTAGGACGTCGCTAGCGAATAGCCGCCGCAAGGCGGTCGTCTACCAACCATTCGGTGGGGTGAACTCAGTGTGCGAATCAGTCGCGTCGCGCTTGTGTCTTAGTTGCCCATAGGGTGGGCGCATTAGCCAACTTGCTCGTTCGAAGCCCGCCGTAGCAAGAGTTGGCAGCTAAAGCCAAGAACGACGTCATCTGAATTCGGGTGAGATATGCAAAGAGTACTTGATGAGATTGAGCTAAGCCTCCGGCGCGTCAAGCCATTGGGTGCGTAATCAAAGTCCGATGTTTGCAATCGGAACATAGAGCCGGTAAGCCAAATACAGTAGGCTCTTTGGGTCTCACATGACATCGTCAGCCTCTGCAGAACTTTGGATAAAGCATAGATCTCGTCGCTGGTTTGAGATGTCCGGAAATGAGTTTGCTGGAGAGGTCGCAAGTCGGATGATGATGACCGACCCCATCTATTTTACGATCTACTGTGCCCGCTACAAGTTCGTTGCTCGGTTGTTGAACGGTACAAGGTCAATCGCGGAAGTTGGCTGCGGTGATGGTTTCGGGACTTCCTTTCTCGCCAAGTCAGGCGAGAGAGTGGTTGCGTACGACATCGACGCTGAAATGCTTGAAGACTGCCGCCGACGCTTGTCCAATGTGCAGAATCTTTCATTCATAGAACACGACTTCGCCGTAAAAGAGTTTGAAGTCGAGCCCAAGAGTTTTGATGCCCTCGTGATGGTTGATGTACTTGAGCACATCTTCCTAAATGAAGAGGACGTGTTTCTCCGAAATGTGTCAGGCTTGCTGCACGACAATGGGGTCGCGATTATTGGCACCCCCAATATTGAGGCTCAAAGGTGGGCTGGTGAGAATTCTCGGCTAACCCACGTAAACCTTAAGTCGGCGTCCACTTTACGAGAGACGTTAACCAAGCATTTCGCGCGTGTCCTCATACTCGGTCAGAACGATGAGGTGATTCATACGGGCTTCGATGGAATGTGCCACTACCTTTGGGCAGTTTGTTACGGAGTACAAACTAAGCGCTCGACCGTTTGATTGATCTGCTGTTACAGCAGACAAGGAGCTTTCAGGGCGACACCATCCCGCTGGGCAACAGCAGTCGTTGTTGGTGCCCCTCCAGTGGCGTCTCCTGCAGAAAGAGCAAACTTGTAGCCTTGCGACGCATGGCAAACGACAGTTCACGCCTCTTGTCCGACTATGTCGCCACGCTGACTCGCGTCTTGCAAGGACCAGAGATTGCGGGCGCCGAGCAGTATGCCCAGATCTTCCTGCAGGCGTGGAACACCGGAAGACGTATCTACATGTGTGGCAACGGTGGCAGCGCCGGCAACGCAATCCACCTTGCCAACGACTTCACTTACGGGGCGGGTGTGCGCCGCGGAATCGGACTGCGCATCGAGGCGCTGCCTGCCAACGCCTCCGTGCTCACGTGTCTGGCCAACGACATCGGTTACGACAAGGTGTTTTCTGAGCAGCTGCGTGTCAAAGCCGAGCCCGGCGATGTGTTGGTCGTCTTGTCAGGCAGTGGCAACTCTGCGAATGTGGTTAACGCACTCGAGATGGGTAACCAGTTGGGGATGATCACCCTCGCAATCGTTGCTTTTGACGGTGGGCGCTGCAAGGACCTTGCCAAACATCCGTTGCATTTCCCGATTCACGACATGCAAGTTGCTGAAGACTTGCAACTCATCGTCGGGCACATCGTCATGCGCCGGCTGTACGAACTGAGTTAGCGGTACCGCCGAACGGGCGAGTCGGTCAGCGAAGCGACACGGTCGTAGGGGATCCCCAGCGCGGGCCTTGGTCCGCATCGACCCGGGCGCGGTGGAAAGCGCCTGACGCACCGATAGTGTGCGGGTTCGCAATCGCAGTACACAACTGAATACCAACCACAGACATGTGGCTCACCCGAATGGGTGAATAATCGGGGAAACCCGACCACACGAGGAAGGACACGACATGTCAACAGCACGCGCCGAGAAGGCTGCGGTCGTCGCCGAGGTTCGCGACAAACTTGCTGCTTCGAATTCCGTCATCGTTT
>Ga0194118_10007610_pt1 | contig 10375 bp, 12 predicted proteins | sample TA2MahsurfametaG_2_FD_148662 | JGI IMG/M metagenome (GOLD analysis project Ga0194118, IMG submission 148662) | Freshwater microbial communities from Lake Tanganyika, Tanzania - TA2015013 Mahale N5 surface | ecosystem: Environmental > Aquatic > Freshwater > Lake | place: Tanzania: Lake... | reverse complement strand
TATTTGAGTCCTGAACCATTAGTTAATTATCATGATTTATCATTAAATCAATTTCCAAATGTACACTTTGTAGGTGATGCATTATCAGCTCGTGGTATTACAGTAGCTGGAGCGCAGGGTATTTATGTTTCTGAATATTTATTGTCAAATAGACTACAATGACTAAACAGCAATTACTCGAAATGGTTCGCCGCGTTATAAAGCAAGAATTAAATGAGGCTTTAACATCAGAAGAAAAAGAAGAATTAGAAAAACTTGAATATGAATTTACATCCGATGTTCGTCATGATTCTGCCATATCACCATCTTTATATAAAAGATATAAAGAACTTAAAGCTAAGGAAGCTAAAACAGATGAAGCTGCAGCTCCTGCTCCTAGTAAACCAACAGAAAAACCAGGACCAGCTGTAGCACCAGGTAAACCAGGTGAAAAACAAAAACCACGTCGTCCATTAGGAAATCCTAGTGTAAAGCCTGCTCCTAAAGCTACTATGAGTGAAGCTGAAATGTTAGCTAAAATTGTTAAACGTTTTAAATCAGCTAAAAAAATAAATGAAAATGCTGAACAAAAATATAATTACGTTAAAACTAATAAATACGTAGATGGTAAAGCAGTAAATGTAGTAGGCTTTTATCCTGATCCTAAAGGTACTTTTACTAAAGAAAAAGCTAATAATTTATCAAATGTAAGCAAGTTTGATAAATGGGAAATTAAGTTTTATAAAAATAAACAAGAAGCCGAATTAGCAATAAAATCTAAAAAATAATGGCACATTTAGTAGAAGTAGAATATGATAAAATATTTTCAGCTAAAACAATGACTTCCCTAAAGGGCAAGTCAGGTGAATCATTACGTCAAATGCTTGGTAATAAATCATTGATGCAAACAATGATGCGCTCACAAGCATTATTAGGTGAAATAATTGAAGCTGAAGATGGATATCGTGATGAATTAGAGATGGTAGCTGCTCAAATGGTAATTGATGCTTATCCAATTATCGACTATGCAAACATCAAAATTGATGCTAAAATAGTTAATATGAGTGATATTAAGTTACCTAAACCTCAACCACAAAATGATCCTACTTTACCAGATTTTGGTAAAGACGATCCTGAAAAATTAAAAGCCAAACGCCGTATTATAAATGGTATTACACAAGGTGCCTCTATTAGAGGTGCCTTTGGCTTTATGCTTTTTAAAGAATACTTAGATGAAATTAATCCAGAATTAGTAGCAAAATATAATGAAATACTTAAATTAGCATTTGGTATATATGATGATGATAATGCTATTGCTATGTTATTATCAATGATTGCTCAAAATCGAAATATACCAGGTGGTGAAAGTGAGATGGAATATAATGAGGAAGATGAACAATTTGTTATTAAAGCTAAAGCAATTTGCTTTCCAATGCTTGTACATGAGATTGTAAAAGGATTATACGAAATTGTTGGAACTGAAGGATTTGGTGCTGATAAAGAAAAAAATCAAGCTATTGTAGGTGCTGTAGATAAATTATCTAATGAGCCAAACGATTTACGTTTTGGTAAATTCTTCTACGATGCTATCTCTAAAATATATAACGATAGCGATATAGAAGATGCACGTGTACGTGAATTATTCTTTGCTGAGGTGTATAAATTAGATGAAAATGATTTTTTCTCATTTGTAGAAAATGCTGTTAATGATGAACTAACACCTGCTCAATTAAGTTGGGCAACAGGTACAATGAAGGATATAGAAAAAGACCTTAAGAAAGACGATACTGGTTTAGAGGATTTGGATGAGTAAAAACTTCTTCGTACCTTTAAAATCAAAACGATGGAAACAAAACGATTAGTTACAGCGGAAGGTACTATTGCTTATTATTTAAATATTAACGGTATTAATAAGCTTCATAATATTGATGGCCCAGCCTTAATCCCTAATGGCAATAAACGCGCCTCAGAGTATTATATTTTTGGAATTAAATACAATAAAGAACAGTGGGACGATAGGAAAAAAGACACTAATGGAGTTCCCTGGTATAAAACAGCAGCTGGTAAAGCAGCAGGTGCTAGAGTATAAGGATCGTCAAGATCCTTTCCTTAATTTCATGTTATGGAAAGAAAATTTACTAGGGTTTATGAAGACGATGATACAATAGAAACATGGACATTTGATTTAGATAAGTTTAAACAGGGTCCAATTAATGTTGATATCAAATATAAAGCTGGTGCTGAAAAACGTATTAAACAACGCGTTAAGGAGGCTAAGCAACAGAAGAAAATTGATCGCCAAATGAAAAAAATAAATAATAGAAACAAATAATATGACAACAGCTTTATTGATTGTTATTACTATATTATTATATAGAATAGACGAAAATACTAGAAACAAATAATATGAGAATAGGATTAGCAGGAACAATGTCTGTAGGTAAAACTACATTAGCTAAAGCATTAGGTGAAACTGATCGTTTTAAAGACCATGTTGTACAAACTGAACGTAGTAAATATCTTAGCAATTTAGGTATTCCACTTAATACAGATTCTACACTGCGCGGTCAATTTATATTTTTAGCTGAACGTGCTACTGAATTATTACAAGATAGTATCATTACAGATCGTACTATTTGGGATGTGTGTGCTTTTACATTAAGTGCTAAATCAATATTGGAGTGGGAAAAGCGTGACTTTGTAGTAGCAGCAATGAATCTTAAACAATATTATGATTATGTTGTTTATGTTTCACCTAATGGTATTAAAATGGAAGATAATGGGATACGTGAAACTGATATGATATATCGTAATAAAATTGATACTGTAATTCAAATGCTGTTAAATGAATATACACCAACTAATTTAATAACTGTTAGTGGCAGTACAGAAGAACGTATTACTACTATTATTTCTAATATTAAATAATATTTATGGACATAACGACTAACGAACTGAAAAGTATGAAAGCTAAACAACTCCGCAGAATGGTTCGCGAAGCTATTCAAGAAGTATTATCTGAAGACCAAGCTGCTGATAAAAAAGCCCAAGATGCTTCTAAACAAGCTGAAACAGCTAAATTACAAGCTTTACAAAAAAAGAAATCTGAATTATCTAAACCAGTATCTCCAGAAGAAAAACCATCTCAAGATGCTGAAAAAATAGCTGTTGATAAAGAAATAGCTCAAACTGGTAAAAAAATTCAAAAATTAAATAAACCTGGTCTTGGTGTTCTTGAATTAGATGAATTAGCTCGTATCGCTAAAGGATTCCGTTTAGCTGATGAAAATTTTGATACATCTTCATATGCTACTAGACGTATTTCAGGTGTATCATTAGAAGATATTATTAATTATTTTCGTGAAAATCCAGGTGCTGATAAAAAATCATTACAAGTACAGTTTAACTTTGCTCGCCCTCAAATTGCTAATGCAATTGTAAATGCATTACTTGATGCTAATGTATTAGTAAAATTAGGAGCTGGTGGAGAAATTGAAACTACACCTGAACCAGGACAATTATCACCAACTAGAGCAACTGACCCAGAAGATTTATTTATGGGAGGTGCTGAAGATCCACTTGCAATGTATTTTGATAATGAACCAAACGATGATGGATCTGAGGATTTTGAACCAGAAGAAGATGAATTAGAAAAAGTTGAACCATCTGCCTCATCTATGTCTGATGAAGATTATGAAGCATTTATGAAATATGATGAATTAAAACGTCGTTTAGATGCTACTAAATCTAATATTTTAAAGATTAGAAAATCTAGAAGTGCTGCTGGTGATATTACTGATAAACCATCTACTGAATTACAACGTTTACGTGATTTAAAAAAATCACTTGAAGATAGAATTAATGATTTAGTTACAAATTCAGATTATTTAAAAAAGAAACTTGCAAAAGATATGCCACCTACTCCTCCAATAGAAACTCCTGATGAAGAAGAAACATTAGAAGAAGGATTAGATAGTTGGACAATTAATAAAATGCAATATTACGCTGGTATTAAACCTTAATATATGAATCAAGTTAAAAAATCAGTTCAAGAAAATAAGAAAATAGTATGGTTAGCTTTATTGCTGCTTTTAGGATTTTTTATTTATGGTAATTTTACTAATAATTACCATAAAAAAGAAATTAAAACATTAGAATCAGAAATTGCTATTGTACAAGACCAATTTGAAGAGGCTATCAATGAAAAAGAGCGTTTTAGAGATTCATCTATGGCTTATGAATTATTAGCTGAACAAGCTGGAGAGGAGGCTGATGCTTTTAAAGCTAAAGCTGCTAAAGAACGTAAAGCAAAAGAAGAGGCACTAGCTACTCTTCGTAACTTACCTAAAGATGTAATTGATACCTTCTTCATTAATCGCTATGTTAATGTAACTAAATCAGACATTGGTTTAGAAATTGACAAAAATGTAGGTAACGAAATTATAGTTGAATTAGTTGAAAAAGATCATTTAGTAGGTGAATTAGCTACTGCTGAAAATTTAAGCAATACATTAGGTGTTCAAGTAAAATCATTAGAAAGTTCACTTATATTTTCTAAATCAGCATTATCACAAGCTGATTCAGCTATTGCTTTAAAATCAAAACAATTTGACTTGTCACAACAAGTAAACGAATATCTTAAAAAAGATCTTAAAACCGCTAAAAATAAAGCATTTTGGAATAAATGGAAAGGTGCTGGTGTAGGCATTGCTGCTGGTGTTTTAGTTGGTTTATTAGTTAAATAATATCCTTGCAATCCCATGCATTGAAGCTTAATCATAATGGTTAAGCTTCTTTAACATATTTATATTTAGAATTACTCTTTCGTGATTTTTTAATTAAAACAAAAACAAATGAAAAATCAAGTAAAATTCGTTGTAACTGCTTTAGCATTTATGTTAGTATCATTTACAACAAACGCTCAATTTAAGAAAGCTGATAAATTCGTAGAAGGAACAGTTTCTTATTCAAAAACAACAGATGCTGCTAAGCAGTATTCTATCAATCCAACAATTGGATATTTTTTAACAGATAAATTCGCCGTTGGTGTTTCAGGTGGATTTGGTAAAAACGCAACTCAGGAATTAACTGGTGTTGGTGCTTTTGGAAGATGGTTTATGTGTGAAACTAGAAATAAACTTCATGTTTATTCTCAATTAAGTGTTTCAAGTAATGCCACTAAAACTGGTAGCAATAAAGTATCAGTTACAAACGCAAACATAGGTCTTGGAGCTAACTATTTTGTATGTAAAAACTTTGCCCTTAGCACATCATTGGCTGGTTTAGTTGATTACACAGATAATGGTTCTAGATCTACATTTTCAATTGGCTTCACTGGGGTTACTAACCCATTAAGTGCTGCTAAATTCGGAGTTCTATATCGATTCTAAGACATCACGCGAAGGAGTAAAGAATTAGGCCTAAACGAAAGTTTGGGCCTTTTTTTGTATATTTATATATATGAGTCAACAAGCCGATATTAAGGAAATAATAAAACAGGAATATATTAAATGTGCAATAGATCCTATCCATTTTTTTAGAAAATATTGTTACATTACTCACCCAATTAAAGGTAGAACATTATTTCATTTATATCCTTTTCAAGAAAATACATTAGATAATTTTAGAAATTACCGTTTTTCAATTATAAATAAATCTCGCCAGCTAGGTATTTCTACATTAGTAGCAGGTTATTCTTTGTGGTTAATGTTATTTAATAAAGATAAAACTATATTGTGTATAGCTACTAAACAAGAAACTGCTCGTGGAATGGTTGAAAAAGTGCAATTCATGTATGAAAATTTACCAGCATGGATTAAGGGTAATCAAAAACCAATATCAAATAATAAACTATCATTTCAGCTAGCTAATAACTCTAGAATAATAGCTACATCAGCTGCCTCAGATGCAGGTCGATCTTACGCTGTATCTCTATTATTAATAGATGAGGCTGCATTTATTGAAGGTATTGATAAAATTTATACAAGCATTAAACCAACTATTGCAACAGGAGGAGGAATTATAGCGTTATCCTCTCCAAATGGTATTGGTAACTGGTTTCACAAAACATATGCTGAAGCTCAAATTGGTAAAAATGACTTCTATCCTATTGAGCTAAAATGGAATTTACATCCTGATAGAGATGAGGCTTGGGAGCTACGTGAGCGTATAAATATGTCACCACGTGAATTTGCTCAAGAATATGATTGTGACTTTCTTGGTTCTGGTAACTCAGTAATTGAACCCGATAATTTATCATTTTATGAACAAACGTACCTCCAGGAACCTGTCGAACGCCGTTTTATGGGTGGCGACTTTTGGGTATTTCAGTATCCTGACTATTCTAGGAATTATATTATTAGCGCTGACGTTGCTCGCGGTGATGGTTCAGACTATTCTGCGTTTCATGTTATCGATGTGGATGCGTGTGAACAAGTTGCTGAATATAAATCACAAATCGATACTCGTTCCTTTGGTAATATGCTTGTTTCTGTTGCTAGCGAATATAATAATGCTTTGCTTGTGGTTGAAAACGCAAATGTGGGTTGGGACGTCATTAATACAATAATTGAAAAAGGATATAAAAATTTATATTATTCACCTCGTGCTTATGGTGAAATACAAATGGATAAGTGGATAGCTAAAATGGGTAATGATCAAACAGTTCCTGGTTTTACTACATCAGCAAAAACAAGACCACTTGTTATCTCTAAAATGGAAGCGTATATTAGAGATAGAGCATTCATCTTTCGATCTAAAAGATTGTTAGAGGAATTGCGTGTATTTATTTGGCAAAATGGTAAAGCATCTGCTCAATCAGGTTATAATGATGATTTAGTAATAGCTTTAGGAATTGGATTATTTACTAGAGACACAGGTATTAAATTTGCCCAACAAGGTATGGATTTAACCCGGTTATCTATTAATAATATATCTAATGCCCAAAATCCAGCAATGCTTCCTCCATCTTTACCAAATGGTGCATCAAATCCATATATAGCTGAAACCCCGTACGGTTTTGAGGATTTTAGATGGGTGCTTTAAATTATAAATATTTATTGATATAATAAAATTACAAAATGGCTGAACAAAGTACAGGCTTATTTAATAGGTTAAGACGCCTTTTCTCCACAGATGTTATTATTAGAAATATAGGTGGCAATCAACTAAGAACAATAGATGTTGATAGAATTCAAGCTTATGGTAATGTTAAAACAAATGCATTAATTGATAGGTTTACTAAGTTACATCGCTATGGCGCTAATATGCCATATAATCCAACAATGAATTATCAAACATTGCGTATTCAGTTATATACTGATTATGAAGCAATGGATACTGAATCAATTGTTGCCTCTGCTCTTGATATTGTTTCTGATGAATCAACATTAAAAAATGAAAATGGAGAGGTATTACAAATTAAATCATCAGATGAAAATTTACAACGTATTTTATACAATTTATTTTATGATGTATTAAATATTGAATTTAATTTATGGTTATGGATCCGCAATATGTGTAAATATGGTGATTTTTACTTATATTTACAAATTGCTGAAAAATTTGGTATATATGGTGTTACACCACTTTCAGTATATGATATGATTCGTGAAGAAGGATTAGATCCTACTAATCCCTCTTATGTGTGTTTTAAGATTGATCCAATGATAATTGCTGCTGGTGGGATTAATTCGCGTGTAAAAGATAGAGATGGTAAAATTAAATTTGAAAATTATGAAATAGCGCATTTTAGGCTATTAACTGATGCTAATTATTTACCTTACGGACGTTCTTATATTGAACCTGCTCGTAAAACTTATAAGCAATATATATTAATGAAAGATGCAATGTTATTGCATCGTGTTACTCGTGCCCCAGAAAAACGTATTTTCTACATTGATATTGGAAACTTACCTCCAAATGAAGTAGATGGATACATGGAGCGTTTAAAACAAAAAATGCAAAAAGTTCCATTTGTTGATAAAAATACGGGCGAATATAATCTTCGTTATAATATGATGAATTTAATGGAAGATTTTTATATTCCACAACGTGGTGCTAATAGTAATACTAAAATTGATACATTAAAAGGTTTAGAATATAATGCTATTGATGACGTAAATTTCTTACGTGATGAGATGTTAGCTGCTCTTAAAGTACCTAAAGCATTCTTCGGATTTGAAAAAGATTTAACAGGTAAAGCTACATTAGCTGCTGAAGATATTCGTTTTGCTCGTACAATTGAACGTATTCAACGTATAGTATTATCTGAATTATATAAAATTGCATTAGTACATTTATATACTCAAGGATATGATGGCGCTTCATTAAATAATTTTGAATTAACATTAACAGTTCCATCAGTAATATATGAACAAGAAAAAGTAGCATTATGGAAAGAAAAAGTATCATTAGCTAAAGATCTTCAAGATACTAAATTATTACCTTCAGACTGGATTTATCATCATATATTCCAATTTAGTGAAGATCAGTTTGATGAATACCGTGATTTAGTATTAGAGGATATGAAACGTACATTCCGTTTATCACAAGTTGAAAACGAAGGTAATGATCCAGCTAAATCAGGTAAATCATATGGTACACCACATGATCTTGCTTCTCTATATGGTAAAGGTAGAAGTGGTAATGGTGAAATAGGTGCTATTCCTCCTGGATATGATGAAAAACGTGATGTAGGTCGTCCTAAAGAAAAAATATCTATTGTTGGTACACAACGCGATCCATTAGGTAAAGATAGATTAGGTAATGAAGAAAATAGTACATATGCTATTAATATACCTGATGAAGGAAGTGGTACACCTAAAGGTGGTTCACCGCTTGCTTTAGCTGAATCTTTACGATATAAAGATATGCTTAAAGGCATGCGTGCTGATATGGAGAATAAGCAAAACATATTTGATCAGGAATCTACATTATTAGACGAAAAAAATATTAAGGGCATATAATATCTACATATTTATAGGTAGTGATTTCTTACTAATATGAAAGTCAAACATAGCAAATTTAAAAATACTGGTATATTATTTGAATTACTGGTACGCCAAATAGCAAGCGACACCATTTCGGGTGCTGATTCTGCTGCTATTGGGTTAATTAAAAAATATTTTTCTAAATCCGAATTAACTAAAGAACATAAATTATATCAGGCATTAGTTAGTACTAAAGCCTTAACTGAAGGTAAAGCTGAATCATTAATTAATGCAACGCTTGAAATATCTTCTCGTTTAAATCGTTCTGCGTTACGTAAAGAAAAATATAATTTAATCAAGGATATTCGTGAGGCTTATGGTATTGAAGAGTTCTTCAAATCTAAGATTAACAACTATTCACAGTATGCTGCCGCATATAATTTGATTGAAGCTCATAACTCATTAGAGTTTGTTGAGCCATCTCAAGTTATTGAAAATAAGGTAACATTACTTGAGCATATTACACGCAAAGAGGTAAATAAGGAAGATGTTAAAGATCGCGTGTTAGAAGAATTTGCTAAAATGGATAAAGGTACTCGTATTTTAGCCTACAAAATGTTACTTGAAAAATTTAACGAAAAATACGGTGATATGTCACCAGCTCAAAAAACAGTATTAAAAGAATACATTAATAATATCTCTAATACTGTTAAATTACGTGAATTTGTAAATGAAAGTTACATTGCTATTAAAGCACAAATTGCTGAATTAAGCAAATTAGTAGTTGATAAAACTATTCAAATTAAATTAAACGAGGTGGCTAATTTATTAAAGCCACTTGATAAAAATCAAAGCGTAAAGGATGATAATATCATTGCTTTACTCCAGTTTCATCAATTAATCAACGAATTAAAATCTATAAAATAAAATGAAAACACAAATCAACGAAATTAAAAGAATGCAGCAATTAGCTGGAATTATTAATGAATCACAATTAATATCAGAGGGGATAAAGTTAGATATCCTTATGAAAGATGGTAAGCCAAATAGTGAAATATTAGTAGTTCCAAATCAACATTATAGTAATAAAGAAGAACTAGATGCTAATACTATGAGACCTTTACAAATTAAAAAAGAAGAAGGTCATAAAGATATGATGATATTTACTGTTGTAGGAAGAAAAGCTGAAAACCAACAATATTTTATTGAAGGAGATGAAGTAGTAGATATAATTACTTATGATGAGGCTAAAAAGAATGTAAGAGAGTCCCAGAAGAAATCGTAAACGAAGCATTAAAAGCTGTTCGCAAGTAATGGATTTAAAAGAGTACATAAAATCATTAGTACGTAAAGAGCTAGAAGAAATATCTGCTACTGGAGATATTGGTGTAGGTGCTGGTCCAATTCAAACTCCATATGCTTTTGCTCCTAAAGGACAAAAGAAAAATGCTGCTACAAAATATGCT
>Ga0194118_10007607_pt1 | contig 10378 bp, 8 predicted proteins | sample TA2MahsurfametaG_2_FD_148662 | JGI IMG/M metagenome (GOLD analysis project Ga0194118, IMG submission 148662) | Freshwater microbial communities from Lake Tanganyika, Tanzania - TA2015013 Mahale N5 surface | ecosystem: Environmental > Aquatic > Freshwater > Lake | place: Tanzania: Lake Tanganyika... | reverse complement strand
CATGCTATCTTTAAAAGTATTAAACTCATTAATACTTTCTCCAATAATCACATGTTTTTCAGCTGTTAAACCGTGTGTTAGAGCATTACCACTTACTTTTTCTTTTCCTAAAAAAGTTCTAGGACCTGTGCTCTTCTTTGCGTTTCGTCTATTAGCTCTAATTTTGTTATTAGAGACTAATTTTAATTTAGGCATAATTACTCCTTCTAAAAATTTAATCCAAATGCGTAACCCACGTGGCTATCGCGTTTGCAATTAATGATTTGATTATTAACTAGGTCACCAGAAATCTGGCAGGTATTTAAGACCGCATAATTTAGAGTAACTATGTAACTAACACTTAAATAATTAAGTGTTAAATAATATTATGCTACTAACTGCTTTTTTGTCAATATCGCCAAAAATGCTAGATTTTGAAAGATAATTTGTAATATTTTAAAAAAACTTAAGGATAAAAAATGCAAAAAATTAATTTTATATTTTATCATAGAATCTCAAATTATCAGTAATCCAATTTTGTTTATTAATAAATTTAGAATAATTTTCTTTGATCATTTCAATAATCTTTTTTCCAAAATTTCTACTCCAATTAATATTTCCAAATTCACTATACTCACTAATTATTAAGTCTTTTAACTTATTTACTATAGTACTATTAAATAAATAGGATTTTAAATTATCGGACGGAGCCTCTAAAACACCAGCCATTGATAGTATGACCAAATAATAGTGAGATACATTATAATGAAGCGAAATACCCAAAAACCTATTTAGTCCAACAACACTGACATTCTGATTGTCATAAATATATAAAATAGTTTTCGCAACATTTTCAATGTTATATTTTATAATTAAATTTTTATCGTCTGAAATATTGAAAGATTTAGGAACATTTAGTTTTAAATAAAAATTAGACTTTTTTTTTAACTGAATATATTCATAAATAAGTTCTTCTTTGACGTCCCATTTCTCAGGTGAAGAAATATTTATTAAACTTTCATAACTTTTCTCATTAAAAACTCCTTTGCCATTTATACAAAGGTATTTTTCAAACCCGTATGACCACCCTCTATAAGTATTTATATGTTCGTCACCCCTTCTAAAAAGACAATACATGTCTAGTGAATAAGATGAATTTTTTCTAATATGGTACTCGGCTATATCTTCAGCGGTCAGTTGAATTTCAGCTAAAGACCAAATTCCTGGTGCAATTGTGACAAAATTATTATTGTTTGACAACAAAATGTATAGAAGTCTTATAGCTTGGACTGGTAATATTTGTTGTTTAATTTTTGTCACATATAATATTGATAATTCATTAATCGACAATATTTTTTTATCTCTGAATATTTGAATTATTATCAAAATAGTATCCGAATAAACTGAGGTTTTTTTTTGTTTAATATCTTCTTCTAAAAAAATTCTTTCATTTTTAATTACATCTTCAATATTTAAAAGGTTATCAAAATATTGATAGTGATTTCCGATTGGCATAACTTTATCTGAGGAAAAAATAAAAAGATGGTTTGTATTAATAAATGATTTGCCTTTAATAAAATCTTTCAATCTAGATTTATTTTTTTGAGTCCAGGCGCATTCTTTAAGCTTTGTATCTTTTTTTACTAAATCAAACAATGCATCATAAGTTAAAAATTTATTTGGAGAAGATAAAAAAGCTATTTCATGTATCTTTGTTAAATAAAAACTAGAAGTTTTATAAAAATTTTTACTTTTTGAAGAACAAAAATAATTATTAATTAGGTAGTAATCTGTGGAGCTATCAATAATTAGAGCGCAATCTTTAAATAAATGATTTGGAATTTTAGCTAATAATCTTAAGCTTTCGCACTGTCTTGGGAGAGGTTTTTTATCTAGATAATATATAATTTCATCTAAATGGTCTTTAAATATATTAATTTCACTTCCATTATACCAGCAATTCGAAATAGAAGTAAAATTTTTATTAAAAAAATTATTTATATTTTTATACAAAATATCAATTGCCATAAAAATTAATCCAGTGAGGGGCTTAACTGGAAATACAATTTTTTTTTTTTCTTGGATTAAAGAATTTTTAGTGACAACATTTTGAGTTGCTGAATAACTAAGAAATATATTAATTTTATTTTCTTTTAAAAATTTTAAAAGATTAACCTCAAGTGATCTTTTAATTGTTTTAAGCGCATTTGATTCTATTTGTCTTACTCTTTCTCTTGTAACCCTGGGTTGGAAATCGCAAGCAATTTCTTCAAGTGTTCTGCCAAACCAATATCTTTGATGTATAACATACCTCTCTTTTTCTCTTTTCATTAATAAATCGTTGATTTCATTAAGAAGACTCGTTTCATCTACTTGTATTTTTTCAATCTTTTTTTTCTCTAAATCTTTCAATTTTTTTTCATAATTTTCTGGCGGCCAAAGTAAATCTGAGCCAAGTATCAAATCAAATTTCGCTAAAAAATTTTTTAATTCCTTTAATGATTTTTTTCCAAAATTTTTTGTCCTTAATAACTCTCTCTCTCCATATTGAATCGTCTCTCCAATATCTTTAATATTTAATGTTATTAAACAATTTTTAGTTCTTATTGATAAGGGAGTATTTAGTATTTTAGTTGATAAAATTTCAAATTTATCCGAATAATCTTTTTTTAAGGTTTCAAACTTTGCTCTTAATTTTAAACCAAATGGTTTAATAAAATCAAGTACTTCATCAAATGATTTTTTTCCAAAATTTCGAATGGATAAAAGATCGTCCTCGGTTAAATTTATTAAATCTTCTACATTATAAATATTAAATCCCAATAAACACTCTTTGACTCTGCCGCTTAACTCTGCATTCTTTATTAAAATTTTTAAAACTTCATTATTAATATTTTTATCTTTCGATAACTCATTCATCTTTATTCGAACAACAAATCTTTAATTTCATCTTGATTAAGATAATCTGGGCTTATGGTTGCAAAGTATCGATTTAATTTTTTAGCCTCTGTCTGAATACTTTTTTTATCTAAATTTTTATGTTTTAACGATATATTTTTTATAAAAGCTTTTGCTGCATCCGGGTGAAGACCAAACTGTCTTTCAAAAACTGCTACCGCTATATCTTGTTTTTCAAAGCATTGTGTTACTAGTTCTGTTGTTTCTAAAATTTTGTATGGCCAGAATAATCTGCTGATTGCCTGCCTTGAGGTAAGCGACTTTAAACTAGTTCCACCTAAAAATCTGACTGTTATTGGAGACCATATATCAATATCAATTTCTTCCTTACTTGTACTTCTTATTAATTTTATTTTTTCATCATTTGTTGAAGGAAGACTTTTACTTTTGTCAAAATTTTTTGATATCCACCATCTATTCCATATATATTCTTGTAAATATTCTAATGAAAGCCACTGCCAAAATCTTACATCTGCTAGATCTCTATTATCTAAATCATAAAATGTTTTATAAATAATTTCCGAAAATATTGCATCCGATAAAGCAGTTTTTTTTTTGTCTGTTATAGATAATTGATTTTTAAATTTTTCCTGAAGGTCTTCTAAAATATTCCTTTCTTTAACTATAGAACTTTCGATATTAATAAGATCAAATTTTTTTCCCTCAAAATAACTAACTAAATCCTCTTTTGTTAAGATTTCTTTAAATTTTTTCATTACATTCATTTAAATCTTGTTAATGCGTGGGATACTTTTGTAAAAAGCTCAGCTATACCTTGATTATTTTGTGCAATATTTTGAACTACATTTATAATTTCAGGAAAATCACCATCACTATCAAATAATTTTTCTTTAATGTTGTCTAGAGCATCTTTTTTTCTACTGTCAGGAGACAACTGTATAGCATAGTTTTCAATTATTTTTCTTTGCCATAAGGCAATTTCTTGCCACGCGTTTTCAATAGCTATGTCTTTTTCTTGAGACATATTTTTTTGGTATTTTAATTCTGAATATAAATCTATTAAACTATGTGTCATCAATTGAACAAAGACTCCTGTTACGATATTCTGAAACATTAAATCTCTGTATAAATTTTTTTGTGATAATTTCGCGGAGCCTTCATCTAACAAAGCTTTCAAGTGAACATCTATATCTTTATTAAGATAAATTTTAGGTAACTTGCGATGTGCATTTTTAAGATCTATTGCATAAATATTTTTATAATAATGCTTTTGTAACCAATATAATTTTTCACTTTTAAAGCTTTCCCATAAGACCTCCATACCTTCTCCAAAAATCTTTTCCTCTGGCTCATCAAATAAAACTTTATAAGTAGGGGACCATCCTAATTGGGTTCCTTGATTAAAGGCATATCCTTCAATTTCCTGAATTTTTTTTTTTAAAACCAATGATGCTAAAATATTTACTTCACCTCTCCAGTCTCGTTTTTTTAACGATATTTCCAGAACAAAAATATTTCCTTGTTTTTCGAATTTAAAAAATTTTCTAGTTAAAGACTTAATACTTTTAATTAATAAAATTAAATCTAAACATTCAGAGTAATTTTTTTTAAATGTTTCCGGTAACACGTCTTCAATATTATTAATTTTTGCAGTTATTTTTATATTTACTTCATTTTCATCTTCAGCCTCGTAAAAAGCTATGATGTTATTATTTAATTTAAATTTGTTATTCAAAGATTTAAAATTTATTTCAATTTGATTTTCTAATGTTTTATATGGATAAAAAATATCTTGCATGCTCATGACTATTATTAACCTGTATAGAAATTTATTGCACAAAATTTAGGGTTTTGGTCTAATAATGAATCTCTCAAATCTAATTCACCAGTGAAAGAAAATTGCTTGGAATTTGTCACTCTTAATTTTATACCTTTATCTTGCTGTATAGTTTCAATATTTTCACCAACACATTCAATTTTTTTAAACGGTAATTTATCACCTCTACTTGTTTCTTCTTTTACTGAAAAACCAAACTCAACTTCCCAAGATTTATTAATTTTACCCTCTTCTGATTTTGGATAATCGGAAATATTTATTATTCCACTGACGATCCATATGTATTTATTAATTGATATAGCTTTTATATTTTCTGACGAAATTCTATACTCTGTTTTTTCTCCCCCTTTAAATCCCAAATTTAACATGCTAGATAATAACTCTGGACCTTTGTTACCCTCTATTTCCTCTTCACCACACATAATTAAAAGATTGTTATCTATTAAATCAAAAAAATCAGAAATAGTTTTTGCTGACTTGCTATATTTATTTTCAATGCCTTTAACTTTGGCATCCCATCTATCGTGAAGTTCTGGCTCGTGATCTTTAAAAAAAGTTTCTGATATTATTTCTTTTTTTTCATTCCCTAATAACTTTCCTACTTTCACTACTCCAAAAAAAGGCAATGATGAGCTTAAAGTAGTTAATTCAGGTTTTCTATAGTCAACAACCATTCCAAATCCCCTAATTAAGGCAACTTTATTTGCTTCAGGAGATTTTATTTCCTCTTTTTTTCCTCTTTTTATCGATAGTTCAAAATTAGTATTTGTATAATCTTTAATTTTTTCCTCTAACTCTGGTATTTTAACTTTTCTTGGAGGTAATTTAATATCTAAAATTTTTTTTGAAAAATAATTTTCTTTATTTGCAATTTTTTTTAATTCTTGGCTATTTGAAGCTACATTTGCAGCATCAATAAAATTTTTCCAATCATTTAAGTCAACTTTTAATAATTCATTATATTCTTCTCTAATTTTTAAATTTCTTTGAAATAAGAATGATAAATTTAATTTATTGGGATAAATCGATATAGCAGGCCAAAAATATTTCTCGAACTGTTTTTTAATTCCAATTAATATTTCATGACCTTCTAATCCATGCTCTTTAGCTTTGCTTTCATCAAAAGCTACAATTGAAATAGTGGCTCCAGTTTTTTTTTTCAAATCTCTATAAACAAATAAGTCTTTAGCTAACTTCTGATTATCCCAAACAGAATGAGCCATTTGTAAAGTCTGATTTCTCTTATTTTTGACCTCTGTTGTAGTTCCAAAATAACCAGGTCCTCTAAAATGCTCATCTTCAAAACTATGTGATGGTAAGGATGTTCTTCCAAAAACTCGGAGTCCTCCTTTTGTTTTTTCTTTTTTATTTTCATCTACCAGAGATGAAAATATTACAGTTGAGATTTTCGAACAGTTCCACAGTATTGATTTTCCAACTCCAAAACTTCCACCTCTTGCAGACTGTGGTTTTTCGGAGGTATAAAAAGTTGCCTTACATAAGTTAAAAAAATTAGGCTTTTCTATCTCTTTATCTTCACCTTCAGGACCGGTTAATCCATAGCAATGCGAGTCTTCTATATTTAAAATAAATAAACTTTTTCGATCGTCATTAATTTCGTCTAATGACCTTTTGAGTTGCAAAGCGGAGATTTGTTGTTCACTTCTTTTGGCTGATGCTTCTATATGTTTCTTTAGACTGTCCCATCGTAAATGCCTTAAATAATCATATTTATAAGTCCCGGTTAACTCTATTAATTTTATTTCAACGTTAACTGGAGTTTCAAATTTTTCGTCTATTGGCTGATTTAATGTATTCTGTCCTCCCTCTCTGCCTAAAATAGCTAAATCGTCCAACTTATTAGATCTTATAACTCTTCCAGAAACATCGTCACCAGCAGCACTTTCTTCAGGATGTCTCTCTTCAAAAACCCAATCTAACTTTTGTACCATAATTAAATATTATTATTTATATCATCCCAAAAAGTTCTTTTTACATTTGTTGGAGAAATTTTAGTTTTTTTTTCCCATTTTCTAATCATATCCGAGTAACTAGACCTTATAGCTTTTAAAATTTGATTTTTTTGCATAGGCGTATACTCGTAATATCTAGTATTCGATAGGTTTCCGACCGATTTCATTAGTCTGAGAAGTTTTTTAACTCTTATTCCAGAGAAATGAAAAAATTTTTCTTTAGGTGAAAGCTTTGAAGTTTTTTTTTTTGTTTTTTTGTTTTCCATTTAAACGGGTTTAGTATATATATTAGTATTGTGTATTGACACAATACACAATATTAGTTTATAAGTTATTATATAGAAAAAGCCAAATATCTAATGTTAAAGATTCTTTGTAATTTACAATTATTCTGCTTTGGCTTCTTGAGTTACCAAATAATTTTTCTTTTGAATACGTAAATGTATCATTTTTTTCGTTATTAGAAATTTTTATATTATTTTTTTTACACAAAAACTCTAATTCACTTACACTTTTTTTTAAAAAACCATTTTTAATATCTTTAGTATTTATTCCGTATTTTTCAAAACCTAAAAAAATCTTAAATTTTTCCTTAAATTTTTCTATATACTCAAATGGATAATCACGTCTTTTACATATTGCTATAAACTCTATCGGTATCATCCAGCATGTACCATCTTTAATAGAAACCCCAAAAAAAAAATCTGCATCATCGGTTTGTAGTATTCTCTCCCTACTTGACGCTGATCTGCTAATTTGCCTTCCTGCACGAGCGCCTGACGTAACAGTAAATTTATCATTCTTTGTAGATTTAATTTCAATTTTGATAGATTGATTATTAACTTCGAATGCTCCATCATATTTAGAGTCTCTCCAAAGTGATCTGAGTACATTAAATCCACATAACATTAGTCTTCCTAAGACTAATTCTTGTCCAGCGTACCCTGCTAAACTTCTAAAATTTTCTTGTTTTCCGATATTATGTGTAGAACTAAAATTTTTCATCAACGCAAGGGTATTTTATTCTTGCAAAAGTTTTAAGTATTGAATTAAATATAATTTTAGCGGCTTTTACAGGTACAGCCATACCTATTTGTCTGCGAACACTTTCTTTTGATCCTGAAAAAATATAATGATCTGGAAATGTTTGTAATCTAGCTCTTTCTCTGTTTGTAAGAGCTCTATTTTCTTTCCAATGATACATATGAGTTCCGCCGCCACCACTACCAGTTACAGTATAGGCTGGTTTATTAGGGTCTATTCTTTTATATATTTGACTTATTTTTGCACTTTTTACATTTAATATAAGATGTTTTGGCAAATTTGAATTAAAAGCTCCCATTCCTGGCTTAATATATTTTAATCTTTCAGATACGACTTTGGAATTATTTGTTAATTCATTATTAAAAGCGTTACGTGGAATATTTTGCAAAGCCTCTTTTGAAGTGACAATTTTGAAACTAGGTTTAGGAACTTTAAATTTTAATTTAAATTTTTTTTTTATTCCTATTATTATAATTCTGTGCCTAGCCTGCGGAATGCCATATTCTTCAAATTTATATTTGTGTGTTGTCAGTTCATATCCTTTTCCAGAAGATGATAAATTTTTTAAAATATTGATGAATGTTTTACCTTCATTTGAGCTTTTAATCCCCCCAACATTCTCAGCTAAGAACCAATCAGGTTCATATCTGTCCATTAATTCAACACCATAAGAATATAATGGACCAAATTTTCCTTTGATGCCTAAGTGTTTACCAACGTTACTAAAGTCATTACAAGGAAATCCATATGCAAAACAATTAAACTTTGGCAAAATTATTTGCCTTCTATCTATTAAAGAAAAAAATTTTTCTACATTAATACAAAAAACAGCTTTATCACTGACATTCTTTTTATAAGTTTCGCAAGAGTCTTCATCAAAATCCGAAGCCCAAGCATGTCTGATTAAGAAAGTATTTTTTTTTTTATCTTTAATTTTGCTTAAAGATGCGCCATATCCAAGTCCACCCGGACCACAAAAAAATTCTCCTAATTTAAATATTTTATTCATAATATTTTTTTATTTTTTTATTCGTCTTCTTGCCTACCAAGTCTCCATTTTTCCAAATTCGTTTTCTACTAAGAAAAATCCAATTTTTCGCCATTAACAATAACCGAAAGTTCTCCATACTTTTTATTTAATAAATTGTTTTTTTTTCTATTAACAACCATTCTAGATATACAATCCCACCAGCCATTTTTTTTATTACTTTCAGGCTTTAGCTCACAATTATAAAACTCTATGGTTTTTACACCAAAAAATTTAAACAAAGCCGACCAATTATCTATATGTTTTAAATGTCTTAAAGATAAAGTCTCAGGAAATTTGATTTTTACATGCTTTAAAATATTTAATGAATTCAGATCATGAAGATCTAATTGACAAATCTTTAATTCACTTTCTTTGCTTTCATTAATTGCATTAACTTGAAATAAAAAATTATTGCTTGGCAGGATTTTTAATTTTTTTTCAATTCTATGAAATTCAAGCTTACTGTCGCTTGCTTTATTTAATTTACAACCCTCAATATCTTCAATTGATAAAATTGGGAAATAGGGGTTTGATAGCCCCATATCATTTGTAGTACTAATTTCTTTGATTTTTTGGTCTATGGATCTATTTACATTATAATAATAAACGGGATATTTTTTATTTTCTACACCAAAAAGTATCCTAAAATCAATTTTAGACGTGTTTTTGTTTTTTATAATTTCTTTTTTTTCATTAGCTTTAAGATCTGGATAACCGTCAAAAACTAAAAAATCTGATTTTATTTCAAGATCACATAATTTTTTTTTGACATTTTGATTATCTTTTAGAAACTCTTTATCTTCAAATAAAAAGTTAAAATGAGACCACGGAGTATATGTAGCTCTGTGGCTATAGCCAAATTCAACTGAAACTGATGCAGGTACAACCATATCAATCTGAACATCAGCTGGAGTAAATTGTTTAGCTTTTAACTCGTTTTCTAATTTAGATATTCTATTTTTTTTATTTTCGAAAATACTTGATCCCCATCCAGCAGTGTTGTTGAGTTCGAAAAATATTTTTTTTACATTTTTAAATTGATCAATAGCCACATAGCAAGGGTAAGCTCCATCTGCAAAGCATGAAATATTTAATAAAGAGGTAGGTTTTTTTTCTATAGTAAAACCTTTTTCTAAATTTCTTTCATCAAGTGTAAGGCCTTTTCCTTTGTTATTTAAATCATAAAAATATAAACTAGCACCATCAACTGGGATGGATCCAACACAATAAACTTCTAAAATTTTTTTTTTCACAACACTCATTGCTAAATTTTTTAGGATTATTATATTTTAAGATTATCTCCTTAATATTTTGCAAAATAAACTAATTAATTTTTTAGATAACAGCATAAATTTATCTTTACAAATTTCTAAAAAATTTCTTTTCTTAAGTATTGGGATATATCCATCAAAAATTAACTTTCGTGATAAATAGTTTGTACACTGATGACAGTTTTCATGTGGTTCTGGAAAACTATCACTATCTAAACAATTTTTTAAGGCTGCAATAGTTGGTTCAATAAATTTATCATTAGTTTCGTATGGAATAAGGCTAGTATAAAAATCTAAACTGTTTTCAAAGGGCACATCTTTATTA
>Ga0194118_10007605_pt1 | contig 10380 bp, 9 predicted proteins | sample TA2MahsurfametaG_2_FD_148662 | JGI IMG/M metagenome (GOLD analysis project Ga0194118, IMG submission 148662) | Freshwater microbial communities from Lake Tanganyika, Tanzania - TA2015013 Mahale N5 surface | ecosystem: Environmental > Aquatic > Freshwater > Lake | place: Tanzania: Lake Tanganyika... | reverse complement strand
GAATTCAGCGCTACAGCCGGCTAGCGTGCCCGTGGCGGCCAGCACCGCGCCACCGCCCACTAAGCGTATGAAGGAACGGCGGCTTGTGGCGGCGCTAGCGCGGCTTTCGAAGAGGTGCGCTGATGCGCTCATCTCATTTCTGCTTTCCATCTTTGTCTCCGCGGAGGGTTTCCAGATGAAGTACCCTTCACCGGGACTTTCAGACTCATAGTGTCTAAAGACCAGTCTATAAACGCAATTGCTTTTCTTCTTATAGCTGACATGCGTATTCCACGACACTTGGACAGTGATTCCAGCGGCAACTGGACGGCTATTCCACGGCAAACTGGACAGTTCAATCGCGTAGCGAGCGGTGTGTAAATTGTGCTTGATCCTGTCGATGAGTAAAAGGGGTTGAGAGCGTGCTTTGCAAGCAAGTGCAGGGTTATGCACACGCGGCCGACAGCGCGCCTCTAACGCTGGCGGTCGGCTGCCTGTGTAGAACCCGTCATCTGAGCCGTCATGGCCGACTTTTTCTTTCGCATGGACTCGCCCGTGAGGGCGATGCGGTGGGCGTTGTGCACCAGACGGTCCAGAATCGCATCGGCCAAGGTTGGGTCGCCGAGGTTATCGTGCCAATGCTCCACGGGTAATTGGCTTGTCACAAGGGTCGAGCGCAGCTCGTGGCGATCATCAAAGATTTCCAGCAGATCGCGACGCGCCACATCGGTAAAGGCGGCCAGCCCCCAGTCATCGAGCACCAGCAGATCTGTCTTGGCCAGTTGCGCGAGCAACTTTGTAAAGCGCCCATCGCCTCGGGCCAAGGTCAGCTCCTGCAACAGGCGAGGCAGACGGAAGTACAAGACCGAAGCGCCGTATCGGCAGGCCTGATGGGCCAGTGCACAGGCCACAAAGGTCTTGCCCACGCCGGTGGGGCCCGTGAGCAAGACATTGTGGTGCCGGCTGACCCAGTTGCCCGCTAACAGTGACTGGATCATGGAGCGATCCAGACCCCGAGGGGTGCGAAAGTCGATGTCCTCGGCGCTTGCCGACTGTTTGAGCTTGGCCCGACGCAATCGTGCTGCCATTTGGCGGTTGCTGCGCTCGGTCATCTCCCGATCGATCAGCAGCCCCAGGCGTTCCTCAAAGCTCAGGGCGCCGATCTCGGCAACGCTTGCTTGTTCGGTCAGGGCCTGGGCCATGCCGAACAGGCGCAATTGGTTAAGTTTGTCAGTGCTCGGGTGGTTCAACATCACACTTTCTCCTATCAGTGGTAATACGCAGAGCCACGCACATTGACGTGCTCCAGGGGTAAGGACGCTTGGGGCAGCGCTTCGGGGGATCGGTCCAGACCGTTTTTAAGGATCGAGGCGACCGACCGATAGCTGCAGGCATGGATGGCTAGGGCCCGTGCGCAGGCCGCTTCGAGCCGGGTTTGGCCGACATCGTGGGCCAAGCGCAGCACGCCCAGACTTGCGCGGTAGGCTTGCTGTGGATGGCGACGTGAGCCCAGCAGCTGTTCGATGAAGGCCGCCGTATGGGGTCCGATCTTGAGGGCCCACGCCTTTAAGCGCGGTGCACTCCAGCCGGCTACCGCCTGATGGGCGGCTGTCATGTGAGCATCAACCGTGCTGTGTCGCCCCTTGTCTGCGCTGCGGACATGGCTGGCGATGCGTGTGCCCTTGTAAAACAACTCAATGGTGTGCGCAGCGATGCGGGCATCCAGTTCCATGCGCGCAAAGCGATACGGTACGGAGTAGTAGTGGCCCTGAATCTCAACGTGATAATCAACGCCCACGCGGCAGCGTTTCCACTCAGCATAGGTGTAACGGATCGCGGGCAGCGGCTTAAGCGCTGGCCGATCCAGCGCATCAAAGGCCGAACGGCGGCAGCCGGGCAGTTTCTTGAAGGGGCGATTGTTCAGGTGCACCAACAGTGCTGCAACCGCCCGATTGAGCTCATCAAGGCTGAAAAAGCGCCGGTGACGCAGTGCGGCAATGATCCAGCGACTGGCCACTAAAACGCCTGCCTCGACCTTTGCTTTGTCTTTGGGGTGACGTACCCGGGCGGGGATCACGGCGAGCTCATAATGCGCAGCCCAGTCTTGGTAGCTCGGGTTGAGGTCAGGCTCGTAGAAATCCGCGCGCTTGACGCCACTTCGCAGATTGTCCGGTACGACAATCTCAGGTGCCCCGCCAAGAAACTCCAGCGCACGCACATGCGAGCCCAGCCAGTCGGGCAGACTCTGCGTCCAGGTGGCCTCGGCGTAGGTGTAATTGGAAGCACCCAGCACCGCAACGAAAAGCTGCGCCTGACGGATCTCGCCCGTCGATGGGTCCACCACAGCTAGCGTTGTGCCCGCGTAATCGACAAACAGCTTCTCCCCAGGCCGATGCGTCTGACGCATCGACACAGCAAGCTTGCCTGCCCAGGCTCGATACCGCTCACAAAAGGCACTGTAGCGGTAGCCCCCGGGGTGCTGCGCTTTGTACTCCTGCCACAGCAACTCGCGGGTGACGTGCTTGCGGGCCAACTCCTGATGGATGATGGCCCAGTCCGGATCGGGTGGTGCAGACTTGATCGCTGATCGCACCGGAAACAGCTTCGTCTGCAAGGCCGCTTCGTCCATCCCCGCAGGCAGCGGATAACCGATGCCTGCGCTCTTGGCTCGGCGCACATACTCGCCCACCGTCGTCGGACTGACACCGACCGCTAGGGCAATGTCTCGTTGGCTGCTTGAGCATTCGTGGTGCAGCCGTAAAACTTCTGCAATCTTGCGCATGGATAACCTCTTAGCCATGTGGTCCTCGGCAAAAAAGCCGCCGAGGGTGCCACGGTTATCCGCACGCTGCGCAATCAATCAACGACCAGCCAAACCCCTCTCCAATAGGTGTCCAGGTTGTCGTGGAATCGCTGTCCAGATCCTCATGGAATCACTGTCCAGATCCTCGTGGAATCGATGTCCAGTTGCGCGTGGAATACGCATCCAGAAGGACCTAGCTTTCCAAAAAGTGCAGATGATTGACCTGAAGCGCTGTAGTAGCCGCCGAAAAATATTGATCCATCTGAGTCCTGAACAGCATCATAAAGTCCGAAGTTAGTCATGCCATCTGAAGCAGGAACCGAACCGTTTGAGCCGTAGCTAGTGTCTATCAAACCCTGATAACTAAGCTTCAATGTAAAGCCGCTAGATAAGCCGCCACCTGAATAGCCGTTCCCAATGACAACAAATGATCCGTCAGGCTGTGCAAACAGCTTTACGGGCGTCAGCTGCGCCCCACCACCCAACATATTTGGAACGTGTTGTATAGATGTGCCATTAGTCCCAAAGGTGGTGTCTAATGTTCCGTCTGTGTTGTAACGAGCAAACGCCAAAACATAGTCACCACTAGCTGTTCTCGCGCTGCCAACAACGACAAATTTTCCGTCCGACTGGATCACAAGCGACCGCGCACCTCCAGTTGCATCGTTGGCTCGCGCATTTGTGCTTGTGGTGGTAAACCCGTTTGTACCAAAACCCATGGCTGACTCCGTACCGCTCTATCAGAGAATTTTCACAACCGGAAACCCTCTAACCCAGTTCGGGGTACGGGATATTGCTGAAAAAAGTTTAGGGGCAAAACTAAAGGTCAAGGACCCTAAAAACTTCCGTACAGCCTGAGAAGAATAGTGATTACGTAGCCGCCGATGGAACCTTCGGCAATTTAGGGGGGGTACGGTGGGGTCGGCGTGGTCGAGATTCCACGAACCAAGCTGTCATACTGGTATGACAGCACTGAGCCAGTGTTCTTGAGACGGTTCGGCTGAAACCATTTTCGGCACTGAACATACTTGAAACACACCTGCCCGCCAATGGGGAACCCACTTTCTCTTTAAGGGGGGCCTCTCCACAAGTAAACCCGCCAATTGGCGGGTTTACTTTACCCTAGTGGGGTACCCCTCTGGTGGAGCCTGACGGGCCGATCGTTTGAGCGGATTATTGGCCTGTACCAGTCGGTAGAAAGTCGGCCCCTTGTGGGGGTGGGGTACGGTGGGGGTCCGATTGCTGGGATTTTGGCAAAGGGGTGGGGTCATGCATTAGCGATCTTCAGACCCTGACTAGCTTGACCGACCGGAGTCAATTGCGCTTGCTCAAAGATCCAGTCCTCATAACGCTGGTGGTGTTGCCGAAGCAGATCGATAGGCCGGATGCGGTAATGCTTCTCAGCGGTCGCTGACGGTTTGTGACCCATGATCTGGCTGACAATACCCGTTGGAATATCGAGCCACTCGGCAAGACTTCCAAAGGATCGTCTGAGCCCATGTAAGGTCAAGTGTTCTATGCCAGCCCTCTTGCAGGCGAGCACATGTTGTTTCCGCGGAATAGTGATCACACCATCCCTAGCCGTCGGACTGGCAAAAACCCACTGCGACGTTCTCGGCAAGCTTGAAAGCAGTGCCTGCACCTTGAGCGTCATTGGGATCACACGCACGTCATCTACCTTATCGCTCAGCGTAATCCGCTTCCAGTCCCAATCGATGTGCTCCCACTTCAGGCTCAACACTTCATTTTCGCGAGCGCCCGTGAGCAGAATGACCTGCAAGCAAGCCGATACGGTACCGTTAGCGAGCGATCTCACCGCCTTAAACCAAGCAGCTAACTGCTCACGCTCGGTTTGAACCAGCACAAGGTCCGCCTTTGGCCTGCCACGCATCACTCGCCCCTTTTTGTGTCGCTACGCTAGAGGACAGATGGGGGCGGACTCTATTTTTCCAAGGAATTTCTGACTCAGGACACTAGTGGATGAAGAGTACGTTTACCAACACGAAGCAGGGCACCAAGATGCCCACGGACCAGACCATGTAGCCGAAGAAGCTTGGCATCTTAATGCCCCCCGTCTCCGCGATGGATCGCACCATGAAGTTCGGGGCGTTCCCAATGTAGGTATTGGCGCCAAAGAAGACTGCGCCAGCGGAAATAGCCAAAAGGGTACCTACGTCGTTCATAAGTTTCTGTGGATCACCACCCGCCGTATTAAAAAAAACTACGTAGGTCGGCGCATTGTCAAGAAAAGACGACAGGGCGCCCGTCAGCCAGAAATACATGGAGTTGTTCGGCACTCCGTTGGTTGAGACCATCGAGATGACACCGCTCAGAGCCCCGTCCATACCCGCACGCAAAATGGAGATGGCCGGGATCATCGAGAGAAAAATGCCGGCAAAAAGTTTGGCCACCTCGCGGATAGGCTCCCAGTTGAATTCGTTGCGGCTTCTAATGTCAGAAGCCGTGATCTTTAGGCTGACAAAGGCCAAGGCCAGCAGCAACGCATCACGAACAATATTCTGCAGTTCCACGTGGACTTCGTAAACTGTAATCTCAACGCCCGGCTTCCATACGCCGCTCATGAGGACGCCTGCGACTACGCCGGCCAAGAGTAGCAGGTTGGGTATCCCCTCAAGGCGAAGTTTGCCATCCTGGCCCGCCTGAGGCGGCTCGGGGCAACCTTCCTTATTGAAAAGATAGGCGTCAAGAACAAAATAGAGGGCTAACAAAATGAGAGACGTGACCGCAAAGGGCATGAACATATGCTCTGTGGTCCAAAAGAACGATACACCCTTTAAAAAGCCCAAAAACAGGGGCGGATCACCTAGCGGCGTGAGGCTGCCGCCGATGTTAGCGACCAGGAAAATGAAAAAAACCATCGTGTGCACTTTGTACTTACGGTGCGAAATGGCCCGCATAAGTGGCCGGATAAGCAGCATAGCCGCGCCAGTGGTGCCCATCCAACTGGCGAGAAGAGTGCCGATCAGCAAGATGATCGTGTTGACCTTCGGGTTCCCCACTAAGGTGCCGCGAAGACAAACCCCGCCGGCGATGGTGAAGAGCGAAAAAAGTAAAATAATGAAGGAAATATACTCGAGAAACAATACGTGCAAAACGTTGTATGCAGCAAGACCGAAGCCGTAAACCAGCGCATAAGGCACGATGAAGGCCAGTCCCCAAAAGGCTGAGACCTTGCCGTAGTTGTGGTGCCAAAAATGCGGGATCGCAAGGGGCATGACGGCGATGGACAGCAGCAGACCGGCAAAGGGCACGACCCACATCACCCCCATTTGCTTGCCGATCTCATCGGCTTCCGCATGTAATGCGCCGCCAGCCCAAACCTCGGGTGCTGCACCGAGTGCGTTCAGGCTCAATGCGGCCAGTGTAAGAAACCAAGCAAGACCTTTGTGCATCTATATTCTCCTCTAAAATAATCCCAGAGCTTACTTGATGCGAGAGTCAATGATTTGGGGCTTTCCGTTCAACCGGACTAACCGGTAGACTGCGGTGGTCACGGTAGCTTGGACAGCCACCGGGCTGAAATAAGCTACCGTGACCACCGTACTTTCGGTGGACTGGGCATTTCTGCAAGCGGTTCGAAGCCCTGAAGCCAGTCAGGAGAACGCATGCGCCCAGCTCACCCTGAAAGGGTCACTATAGCTTGATCCCGGCTTCGCGGATCAGCTTGCCAAAGCGCTCAAATTCCTGCCTGTTCAGGTCGGCGAACTGCGCGGGCGTAATCGTCGAGACTTCGCCGCCCAGGCTTTTGAGCTTGGCGTCCACATCGGGCAGCTTCAGCACACGGGCCAACTCGCCCTGCAGCCGGGTGACAACCTCGGCCGGCGTGCCGGCCGTGACGTAGAGGGCATACCAAGTGCTCATGTCAGCCCCCCTTACGCCGGCCTCGGCCAGGGTAGGCACCTCGGGAAGCTGGGGCGAGCGCGTGGGCGTGGTTACGGCCAGCGGCCTGAACTTGCCGCCCTTGATCTGTCCCATGGCCGAGGAGGTGGTATCGAACATCATCTGCACGCTGCCGAAACGGGTGTCCTTGTTCTCGATATCGGTGGTCTCGGCGCGCTCGCCATCCACGTCGCGCTCTATCACCGGGTCCCAGCCCTGCGGCAGGTAGTAGATGACCTCGTTGCGCACGTCGGCGTCGTACAGCGGCAAGCTGCCCGGCATGATCAGTGGGTCGTTGTTCCCGTCCTTCCACAGGCGGTGAATAACCTTGGCCAACATCTTCAGCACGCCGCGGGTGCGCTGGAAGTTGTCCAGGGTCGACCAGTCCTCGTAGAGCCGGTCGAACACTTCGGGGTGGATCGGGTAGGCGTGCACCAGCCGCTCGAAGTAGCGACTCTCCTGCGTCTCCTGAGGGAAGTCGTCGCGATTGCCGGTGTAGAAGTCGGCGAACGCTCGACACACTGACTCCATCGCCAGCTCGTCGTTGATCGAGGCGAACAAGCGTCGCCGCACGATCTCAAATGCCTCTTCCGTGGCCACCGGCTTCCAAAGCGCCTGCACACGGCCGAAGTAGTGCGCCAGCGCCTCCAGCGCTTTCACACCGCGCTGGCTACCGGCCTCCTTGTCCGACTCTGGCAGCGATGCCAGCAACACCGCCGTGGGCACCGCCTTCAGCGCCTCAGTAAGTGCCTGTACGAACGACAGGTTGGAATCAAAAGTGCCGCCCGTGAGGGTCTTGCCTTCCTCGAACTGGCGAACGTAAGCCACCAGCTCGTCGATCAGGATCACACATGGCGCGCAGCGCGTCAGCAGCGTCTCCAGTACCGCCTTACCGGGCGACGTGCCCGATGACTGGGCGCTGCGCCTGGTAGTGCTTCCGCCTGACGCCGCCTTCAGCAAGAGCGGCCAGAGCCTGGCCATCGACCGTGCAACCGAGATCCTGAAGAAGCGCGGAGACCAGCCCCGCTTCAAGCAGAACCGGCTGATCTTCCTGGCCGCGGACTACGACAGCGTGAGCAGGCTGAAGGACCACGTCCGATCGTTTCTGGCATGGCGCAGCATCGTCGCCGACTACAAGGATAACCGCATCGTCCTCGACAACCTGATGGCCAAGCAGGCGAACGCCAGCCTGGAGCAGGGCGAGGAAACCGTGCGCCGCATGATCCGCGAGACCTACAAATGGCTCGTATCGCCAATGCAGGAAGCACGCCCCGGCAAGGGCTTGTCCGAGCTGCGATGGGAGCAATTCCAGGTCAATCCCAGCGCGCAGAACTGGACGCAGGAGATCGAGCGTGTACTCAAGGAGAACGAGTTGCTCATCAGCGAGTGGGCACCGATACACCTGGCCAAGGTGCTGAAGGACTGGTTCTGGAAGGACGATGCCGAGGAGACCAGCGCACTCAATGTCTGGCAGCAGAGCTGCCAGCAACTCTATCTACCGCGCCTGAAGGACGACACGGTCTTCCAGATGACGATGGCCGCGGGTGCGGAGAGTCGCGACTTCTTCGGCTTCGCGCAGGGCAAGGACGATGGTCGCTACGTCGGGTTCAGTTACGGCAAGCGCACGTCGCTGATCATGGACTCGTCGCTGATGCTGATCGAGCCGTTCGCGGCGGCGGCTCACATGGAGGCGCTGCGTGCGGCAGAGGAGGCCTCGCGCGCCAAAGCTGCTTACACTGGCGGGGGCGCATCCACCACGACCGTGACCACCGGCGGTGGTGGCGGCACTCCCCGCGTCGAAGACTCGGGCAAGGGCGGATATCCGTCAGGCACGGGAGGTGCCGGCCAGGCCTCGAAGAAGCAGTTTTACGGCAGCATCGAACTTGACCCGTTCCTGGCGAAGAAGCAGTTCGCCGACCTGGTCGACGAGGTCGTCCAGCAGTTCACCATGCGCACTGGCGTAAAGGTCAAGATCGCCATCGAGATCCAGGCCGAAACCTCCACCGGCTTCGACGACGGTCTGCAGCGCGCGGTGAAGGAGAACTGCAACGTGCTGAAGTTTAAGAACGCGGAGTTTGAGTCAGGCGACTGACAGGGCGACATCCGGTCGGGCGCGTCCTCCAGCTGCAGCCCATACGCACTGACGCCGTACCGACCCCTCAAAAGTCAGGAGGTCCTGAGACAAAGCCCGCCTCAGACGCCTTTCGGCTCCGCTGACAGAAGACGCAGTCAGGAGCCCATAGCAAAAAGCCCCGCACGGTGCGGGGCTCCGGGCGCCTTCAAAACCCGCTCAGCAGGTTCGAAGGTCTTGTTCTGGCGGGGCGATTGAGATTCGAACAGTCGCTACTTTCCAACCCCCCGATTCACCTCTCGCATCACACCCTCAATTTGCTGATCAATGCCCTTTACACGTTCCTGCCAGCCGGGATCGGGGCGCAACTGCGCTTCACTTCTTTGTCGCCTTAGTTTGCTAACGGCAGCTTCAGCCTGATTGCCAAGCCCGATTTGATCAACAAGCGGCTCTTGGCACCCCCGTTGATACGAGCATATCTCGAATGCGATGGACTAATCGCGGGCGAGATAAGCTTCTATGACGTAGCGAAAATCCACATCCGAACAACGAAGCTGAGTTTCATGCGCTACGATGAATTCGAGAGTACCTGCGTACCGAAACTGAAGCTGCGACTAAAGATCTCTCTGAAGCATCAATCAATGGAGACCTTTGAATATGGTGAAGGCTTTCCTCCGGAAAATCTCTATTGGAAATCCAGATTAATTGGCGAGTACTCTGCTAACTTTGAACGGCACACAGCTTCTGAGTCAGCGCTTGAGCAGCTAGGATTGATGCTGGACTGAGCGCCTCTCGGCGAGTGAATTCGAGTCGCGCCTGAAAGGCCTTCGTTACGAAATCGAAGGTTACGCCGTTCGACGTTCAACAGCCATCCCTGAGCTCGATGAGGCGTGTGGTTTAAATTTCAGCTACCGGGCTTTATCCGAGTGCGGTGATACATGGCATCGCCTAAGAGTTGATAACATACCAAAACTAGCTGGAATTTATAACGCCTACGCAGATCTAGTAATACATTTACTCGATCCGATCATTGAATATTTTGGAATGATCAAGTTGACTTATGGCTTCGCGTCTAAAGCGCTAACAAAGCACATCAAATGCAGAATTGCACCGGAACTCGATCAACACGCTAGTCATGAGCTAAATCGGCTTGACAGACCTATCTGCACTCGGTTAGTAGCTGCGGTTGACTTTCTTGTTGAAGATGAGGACATGCTCGAAGTAGCCAGATGGATTATGAAAAATCTTCCCTTCGATGGCTGTATGTTTATGGGACTGAAAGACCCATTCATTTAAGTTTTTCAACACAGCCCTCTTGCAGTGCGTTCTTGATGAGAAAAAATCGCACGGGTTCCTACACCCCGGCGATATTTTCAAAATGATAGGTCTTTAGATCAGCAAACAGGAGGATTGGATGAACAAGAAGCAAGTGCTGCTAACGCAGCTATCTGCAGCTCAGCTCCTGGCAATCCCTAAGTCAGAGTGGAGATCATTGGTTCAAGCGACGGCGGTAGAGGCCGTGAATTACAGTATCGTTCACGGAGACACCACGAAAGCGACGAACCTTTTAGGCGTGATTTCCTCAGTCATCAGGCACCCCAATTCAAAACGATGCCTGACGAGCTAC
>Ga0194118_10007603_pt1 | contig 10383 bp, 7 predicted proteins | sample TA2MahsurfametaG_2_FD_148662 | JGI IMG/M metagenome (GOLD analysis project Ga0194118, IMG submission 148662) | Freshwater microbial communities from Lake Tanganyika, Tanzania - TA2015013 Mahale N5 surface | ecosystem: Environmental > Aquatic > Freshwater > Lake | place: Tanzania: Lake Tanganyika... | reverse complement strand
GCTATATAGAAGCGATCAGGGGACAAAATTTTCCCGCCACTATTATATTGAACTACATCCTGAAATAGCCCAAGAATTAAAGGATAGCGGTGCTTTAAATTCAGAATTCTACGCCGAAAAAAATCGGCCCACATATACTAACAGGAATATCTTTAACAAAGATAAAGATATAGATCATGAATCTAATTTTTCACAAAGTTCACAAGAAGTTATCAGTGATAAAAATAACACAACTCAAATAACAACATTACCAAAAGAGCCTGTTAAACCTGCTAGACTTAAAAAACGTTTACCTAACGAGCGAAAAAAAGCTACCAAGGGAGAACTAAAGGCTAGGGTATATAAGCCTTTTGCTTATATTAAGCCTAAGACTTTAGCTGACATGTTACCACTAATTGACGGTAGTATTTGCGATGAGTTACGCTCTAAATCAGGGCGTCCTTTTTCTGATAATTTCATTACCCAGTTAGTTTTGAAGATGTCGAGAGACCATAGGCGAAGACCTGTATTCAATTACAGGAGCGGGTTTATTGCTTATATGGTTAAAGCTCTAAAGCACGAACTTCATGACGCAGTTAAGACGGACAATATTGGCTTCAGATTTAAGGCTAATATACCGGTAAACAATAATGAAAATCAGGCACGGGAGGGTCGATCTGTAGCATTAAAACCAGAACCCATAGAACTACCAGAAGGGATATGGGGAGATATTTGCCGTCGGCTAATTGACATTTACGATGATCATATTTATCGGAATTGGCTTAGTAAGCTCATAATTTTTTTAGACGAACGTGATAAATTTATCGCACTAGAAGCACCGAGTAGTTTTATGAAGGAATGGATAGAGACGAATTACTGGGATAGCATCAAAAAAATTGCTGAAAGTATGGGTTTGGAGTTAAGAGGAATTAGCGCTCAAGCTTGCCTTAAAGGAGAAAGAGTTTTTGCTTATGGAACAACTTCAAAGAAGGTAATAGAGAACTTACCAAGTGAGAGTATGCTGAATGGTTTTCAAAAGGTGTCTGTTTTTGAGATCGTTGATAAATTGCTAAAGGGTTAAATAAGGAGGTTACATTATGTTAAAAATGGAGAGAAAATTATTAGATCATAACCTTCAGTACTTCAAAGCTACTCTTGGAAAGATAGTTGAAGAGATCGACTTTAAGGGGAAGCCGCACGAAATGCTATTGATTACCGATTTATACAAACAGACTTCTTCTAAAAAGCCTTTTGCCGATTATGCCTTAATTAACCGCAACAAGACGACGGAGTTTTTATTTGAACTTGCGACCAACGGGCTAGAGCAACGATCGGTATCATTTCTTGCTAAGATTATAGAATATCGTAACGTACAGTTATACGATGGACTGAAGTTTATCGGCTATGAAAAATATTGCAAGTTAGGATACCTTAAGGAGGTACATGTGCAATTTAACTAAAGAAGTTAATAACTTCAGGATACGGTTGTTACTTTAACATGAAGAAAAAGAAAAAGACCTTTATAATTAACTTACAAAGGTCTTTTTCTTTTATAAATAAAATAGGCTAATACATGAAAAATCACTTTTGAATACTATTACAAAATCTAGTATGCCACAATAATAAAAATTGATCTAACCCAACAAAAAAATCTTCATTTTCTTAAATTTAACTAAAAAAATTTTTTCAAGCGACTAGACAACTACCTTGAAGCACAGGTAAAGACTGGCTTTTTAAAAAAGCACGAGAAATCAAATAATTAGAAATAGTGTGATATAATATTTTTAAGTTCATCCCTGCAAAGTACATTTTGCAGGGGAGCGATGAACCTAAAGTTTGAGAAGTAAACTTTATAACGAGATGATTAAGAATTAACAAAAATAAAGTTTTGGTCGACTACTTTTTGTTAGTTCTCGGGAAGGTTTTTATAACAACTTCTTATGTATAATGAGACAGTAAATTACTAATAATGTCAACGATGATCTTGAATACCAGTATATCATAAATGATATAGTAATACAAGTTAAATTACATATTTTAGCCTAAATAAAAGACCTTTCGATTCAATATAAAGTCTAGCTTCCAAGTCTTTACTAACAATAAAGATAAGGTAAATAATCATGTCATTTTTAAAGGGTGATGAAGAAATCTGCAAAGAGGTATTAGAAAGTAGGGAAGATATCAAATTTTCAATTGTTACTGATAAATGTTATTGGGATTTTGAAGAAGAGGAATGGGTGTTTTTCGCTTCTGAATTGAAAGAACAAGGAGGTATGTATCATGCGTGATAATATATGTCCTAGCGAAGACCTTAGGGAGGTTTTAAATCCGGAGCAGAATTATTTTTATAAGGATACCAAGGAAACCGGTAATAGAATTATTCAGGATGAAGGTGTTTTTGATTCTAAAATTAGCAGGGCGGATAATGTAGCTACAATGAGTGTTATTGATACGGAGTATCAGGATTATGTAGGAGTGGAGGCAAGCCTTGCTAAAATCTCCGAAAATGAAGAATTTGTTGATAGGGGTAATTATATAAATTTGTTTAATAATCTTCGAGCTGATTTAGAAGAAAAAAATAGTATCAATATTTTACATTTCATCAGATCACCAAGTTTTTATAAGCATCTATTAATCAAGGACGGTAGCGGAGATATTGATTATGACCTCTTAATGGATGCTATCGGTAACGATTTAAAATTATCTTCCAGTTTTTTGATTTCGGCTCAAATAAAGAATGCTCTATCAAATGAGAATGGGCAAATATTCTTATCACCTGTGGCTAATCATATAAGAGAGGAATATCGCCAGTCATACCATGATAAAGCCAAAGATTTTAGAGAATATCCGGTAATAAGTAGCGGTTGTGTTTTAATAGATGAGCTGGCAAGTAAAGGAGTGAAGTCAAGTATTGAGCGATTTGATGATTATGATTTATATAAGGAAAAAAGTCATGGTTTGAAGACGCATAAGATAAACTTTGTTACATTTTACGGGATAGCGGATATTCTGAAAATTTTTCCTGATGAGGAGTTACGGGGGGATATAAAAAATCTGATTAAAAGAGGTAAACTTACGCATGATAAGAGACTTAAATCGGTTGATTATGTGGAAGAACCGAATTCTGATATCAGAAAATATACGGGAGGAGCTATATTGCCGTGGATTATTACCCATAACGGAATATCGTATAAGGTTAAATTGGGGATTATTGATTTAACTGCGATGCACGGGATAACTTCATTGAATGACTTATACATTAATACCGGAATTGAGAACGGGTATAAGAAATCGTTAGATGCGTATAAGTCGAGAATGATTGAGGCACTCTTGTTTGAACCTGAACTATACCATGAGTATGCTTTAGGAGATATTAGGCTATATGAGGCACTCTTAGCATACAATGAGAAACTACGGGAGATGTATAAGATACTAGGCATAGAGTCATATTTTAAGGAATTGAAGCTAACTATTGGGGGTACTGTTTACGGGATTGTTGAGAGTAAAATGTTTCAATTGACGGGAATAAGTGCTTTTGAAAGAGACAACATGAAAAAAGAGGAGTTGGAAGCTTTTTACGCCGATCATACTTTACTTGGTAGTCCAAAGTACTTGCAGGAGTATAGCTTGGAGCATAATTTAACTTTATTCAACGGTAACACTAGGAGTTACAATCGGTATTTATTATCAAAATGTGATGGAGGACGATGTTATTGTAACATTCCGTGCCTACCGAAATTTTCCAAGGATTATAGTTTATGCGATATAGATATTAGCGGGGCATATACCTCCATAATGAGTAATCTTTCTTCTCATGTCGGTAGTCCGTGTATACGAATTTTTCCTAGGCAAGATCGCGTAACGCTTAGAGAATTCATAAAAAAATATCGGAAAGAGCTTAGGGATGATAATTATTACATGCGGGTAGAAGGAAAGCTAAAATATGAGCAGGATTTGATAGTATCCTTTATGGATTCCTCGAAAGGGGTAAAATGGTTTAAGCATAAAAGGAAGAATGATAGCGGTGAGGACGAGGTATACAAAAGTTTAAAGCATAATCTCGAAAGTACTAAAAATAAGATACTAACTATGGAAATTGAGGACGGAGCAATTACTCCTCAAATATTAGAGGTGATATTAAAAGAATTCTCCCCAAGGCAGAGAGATGATTTTTTAGATAATATCATAGTTAAAGCCTTTATTTTTTACCCGCCGTCAATGGAGTTATCAAGCCCCGAAGAATACCGTCAAAAACTTGCCGAACATGAAGCGGGGCTTATTAATGGGACATATGAGTTTGATGAGAAGTATTCGGATCGGGAAATAATGCGACCGTTTAATTATTTTTTTAAAGTTGATTATGGCACTTATTTAATCGATATTATTCGCACTGCTAGAAGTATTTATAAGAAGAAAAAGATCAAATCTTTGGATTTGTTATTTAAATTGATGGGTAATACTAGTTACGGGGTGAATGTATCGAAATGTTTTGCAATGAGTAATATTGTATTTGCCAACAATATTACGGGAGCGGTTAGATGTTGTATATACTATGCCGAGAAGGCTCTAAATCTGATACAAACGATTACGGACGGAGGAATATTTGACGTAAATAAAGTACCTCACCCTGTTTACAAGAAATTGGATAGTTTAGCTTTTGTGAGAGCCTACCAACGTTCTAATAGAGAATTAACAAATGCTGATAAGTGGACATTAAAGCCGATTAGCAGGAATAAGAAACCGATTGTTTATAATGAAGAAACAAAACTGTGGTTGGTTGATGATGAGTATTATGATGAGGAAGGGTATAGAAAAGTAGTAGCGGATTTAGCACTTGAACATATACAGAAATGTTTTCCAAGTAATAACTTGATGAATAAAAATGTTAGGCAGTTAAAGACTGATGAAGAAGGTTTTGTTATCACGAAAGAAGACGGGACTACACCTGAATATACTACTTCCAAAGGAAATTTTAGCTTTGAGGTAAAGGACTTTCTTAGGGAGGCATCGTTTACGGGTCAATCCAATTACAATTATGTCAATTACAAAGGCGAGAGTAAAACAATCAACCGAAGTTATGAAACAAAGAAGGATAGTGAAGGTTATTTATTGAAAGCACATACGGCTTTTTTCCTGGATAAGGAGGGTTTATTGATATTAGATGAGAGCTTCTACAAAAAGGAATCTCCTTCTGAAATAGTGTTTGAAGCGTTAAAGAAAGACCCGAGCAAAGTTCCTTTGATGCCGCCTTTTGCAATTTCGATAATAATTAAAACGAAGGATTGGGTACAAAGTTATAATAAGACGTATAAATATACGAATTTAAATTCAGGGGATACATCATACAAGATAGTGATAAAACAATTATTTGAGATATCGAGATTTAAATTCAGGACCAACAAGCAGTATTCATTATGGCAGAAAGCTACTGATCGTTTAAAGAACAAATACGGCCTAACCTTTGAACTATTTTTTATCAATAATGACGGGACATGCAATGTTCAAATGATGAATGATGTAATTGACCGTATGATAACGCAAGGGGTTGATGATCCGCTAAAAGGAGATAAGGAACTAGATATTAAAGGTTTTGATATACATAGGCATTTAAGTCGAAATATGAAACCTAGCACTAGAAGATATCTTGAGACCATAAAACAAGCTAGGCGATATCAACGATTAATGATAGTTGGTAAGACACAATTTATAATGGAGTATAGTAAGAGAAAAGATAAGAACCAAGCTGCTGTAATCAATGAAGATGAGATAGATTATGATACTAATAAATACTCTCATCTTTATGAATATGCGCACCATGATTTACCGGTATTATAAGTGATAGATTTGTAGGGTAACTGGGGAATTTTTTGTTAAAAATGGTGAATTACCCTACAAACGCAAAACCTTGTAGCCTATATAAACCCTAGTGTTTATTAAAATCCATGGCGCAAAAACTACTATATTGGGGTTAGTAGAAAATGAGCCATGAGTCAAAAAAATTTGGGAAATAAAAAAATAATGTGGTTCGAAATTCGAGGAGAAAAAATTTGTGGTGGAAAGTGAAAAAAAAAGAAAAAGCACCTAAAATTTAGGCAGTTGTAATAAGCGTTTAGGTGAAATGACCTACCATAGCTAAAAACAGTTTTAAATAGGTTTTTAAAGCAATAGATAAGGTTTAATAAGCATTCATACATAAATAACTAAAAGGATGTTCTACGAGGCTTAAAACAAGACATAATTTGTTAGCAGAACAAGAGGGTATATGCCTAAAAGCGATTTTAAGAGGCTTTAGAGTGTGGAATTAAGTTATCTAGAGGTTTTGTATCGTTAAAAGGTTGTACTACTCTAACAAGCTTATATTGCCCGCTAGTATTATGTTCCAGCCAAGTAGCTAGTTTATCGATTGAAACAGCTTTATCGGTAGAATATAGCCAATTAAGAAGTAAATGCTTAGGAATGGTAGTATTGTTCATAAGTTTGAAGAGTAATTAAGGAAATGAGAAAAATAGAACCAAGTTATTTTCTCATAAAAGAGGTAGATAGACAAATAGTTTTCTTAAAAAAAATTACCAGAGTTAACATCTTCCATAAAAACCGATATTACTATACAATAGCAAGGTAACAACAGAGTGAATATAAACATTGAGAACGTGATATGGAGAAACCATTAATCAGCTTTGATTTTGCTATAAAGTACCTACTTAAGAATAAAGGTGATTATGATATTATTGAGGGGTTTATATCGGCATTATTTGCTTCACAAGGCTACCCGCCTATTAAGATAAATGCTCTGCTTGACAGCGAGAGTAACAAGGAGGAGCTGGAACTAAAAAAATCTATAGCCGATCTCGTAGTAGAAGACGCCGAGGGTAATAAATACATAGTTGAGATAGAGAGAGCCTATACGCCTAATTTCATGCACAAGGCGTGTTTTAACAGCTCAAGACTAGTAGTTGATGGTATCTACGGCAATCAGGATTACACTACGATAAAAAAGATATTCCATATTAGTTTGCTGTATTTTTCAACTAAAGAGATGCAGAAGCCAATATACCATGGCAAGACGATTGTTCACGAAGTAGATACTAAGCACCCTGTAGACGTAACGATAGCAAATGAGGGACTAGTTATATTTAATACTCCTAATATATTTCCTGAATATTTCTTTATATCAGTCCCGATGTTTGATGACGTGATTAATAGTGAAATAGACGAGTGGTTATATGTGATGAAACACTCTGAAATTAGGCAAGGATTTAAATCACCGTATATGACAAAGGTAGCGGAGAGATTATCGGTAATAAAGATGAGCAGTGAGGAGCGTAACGAGTATATCTACTATAAGAAACAATCGGTACATTCACAGGATATACTTAGTGCTGCCGAAGCTAAAGGAGAGGCTAAGGGTAAGGCTGAAGGTAGAGCAGAAGAAAAAATACAAATAGCCAGGGCGATGTTAGCTAAGAAAAAGCCAATAGAAGAGATAGAAGAGTTTACCGGTTTGAGTAAGGGAGAGATAGAGAAGCTATTATAAACATTTTATAAGTTAATCCCAGTTAAAGTTTTTAGATAATTTTGGTCTATACATTAGTATGAAGTAACCTTAGCGGTTCAATTGGATAAAATAGTTATAAAAATGTAACTTTACTTTACAAATTAGAGATAAATAACTGATCCTTGATAACATTTCTGTTATACGAATAGTACAAGAATATTAATTTATTTAATATGTAATATTTTACATTACTTTTGTGCAAGGTTAGTTAATGAATAAAATTAAGTACTTGTTAGTTACCAGTTCTACTCTATTTTTTTTTAGAAAGTACAACATATGGATCTAATTTAATTACTAAAAATCAAGGTAACATTCTAGAAAAAATTTATATTCCTAACGCAGAATTTTTTACTAAATTCATCGGTTCTAGAAAAATTGCTGAATTTGATTATATGCATCCTTTATTATACAGCGGACAACATTTACCGATAATAGATTTAAAACTCAAATTAGATAATAAACAAAGTAAAGAAATAAATTTAGGATTAGTTTATCGTTATAATGTGAATGATAAAGCTATTCTAGGTATTTATTCTTATTTTGATCATCGATATGTCGGAAAAAATTTTTCAGTCAATGGTCTTACTTCTGGTATAGAAGTATTGAGTAAGTATTTTGATGCGAGAGCCAATATCTATATTCCACAAGAAAAACGTAAGCAGATTGTTACCAATAAAAACAAGAATATTGAGATAAATGGCACTTCTATATATGTCACATCTGGAGGACATAAATATACAACTGCATTAAAAGGCTATGATATTGAAGCGGGTATACCATTATTTTGGTTTTCTAATTTCCTTAATGATAAATTTGGCACAAAAATATACGGGGCTAGGTATGATTTTCGTGGTAAGCAAGTACGTCCGATCACGGGTAATAGATTCCGATTAGAACAGGACATAGGAAATATATACCTTGGTCAGAATAGTTATACATTTCGTCTAGAAACTGGTACACAATATGATAAAGTCAGGAAGCAACAAAATTATGTAGGACTTGGCCTAAAAATTGCTTTTGGTGACAAACAAAACTTAAATAGAAAGAGATCTAATGGATTAGATCGGAGAATGATGGAAACAGTTATCCGTGATGTGGATATAATTACAGAAGATTATCAAGAAACTCCTACTAAGACACCTTTATATATGAATAATAGAGAAATAAAACATATATATTATGTTGGTAGTGCAGATAGTTCATATAATGGATCAGGACTATATAACAATCCTTTTTCACTAGAGCAATTAAAAAATATTAATACTGACGATGCTTTAATTATTCTAGTTCCTATTGACTACAGTAAAGGAGGCAAGAATATATCGCAGAATGAATATAATTTAATTAGCAGTAAGCCTGGATTTTTAAACGATAAAGAGGAGGTAGTCTTATCTAGCAATGTGGGGGTTTCCTTAAAAATAGTTAAAGAAAACGGTTATTCAATAAAAAGTGAAGACGTTAACGTAAAAGTTGTCTTGCCAACCAATACAAATACTTTAGTTACTAAAGATTCAGTTAATATTATACAAACACAGATACAACACCAAGAAGCTCAAAGAGTAAGAAGAGAAGAATTGAATCAGCAACTAAATGGGTTTAGAGAGTTATTTGAACAAGCAGAAGAACAACTCTTAGAAGAGCAAAGAGGAAGAAGAGAAGAATTGAATCAGCAACCAGACGGGATTGGGGATTTATTTGCAGAAGTAGAAAACCATGATCAAGTAGAGGAAGAACGAAAACTAGCAGCTGCTACAAAAATCCAAGCTTTATTTAGAGGAAAGAAAGCTAGAGCAGAAGTAGCGCAGCAGCGATTGGATCAACAGTTGTTGCTAGTCCAGGGAGAGTGGGATACAATAGAACAATCTATTAAAGATATGTTAAATGAATTAGTCTGGAAAGGTCTACCAGCTAATCAACGTAATCAACAAGTAGCTAAAATCAGGCAATTCTTAAAAGATCGACAAGAGTTAGAAGATAAGGCAAAAGACATTGGTTTAAAAGAACAGAAGTTCAATGATAAATTAATGCATGCTAAATTCAAAAAGGGACAATTCGAAGAGTTAGAAGAGCAACTAAAAATTAAGCAAAAAGAACTCGAATTAAAAAAGCAGAAATTAAATAACGAGTCAAGAGTAATGTTATTGGAACATACACGTCTAAAAAATCAACTAGATGAAACAAATCTAGAAGAGGATCATGAAGTCATACTGCTACAAAGTAAGCAAGAAAAAAACAAGATGCAAGATCATCTACTGGAAGTTAGAACATTCAAAGAGGAGAAAAAAGTCTGGAGGTTAGAATACAATCAACTGGTAGAAGAGATCAAAACCTGGAAGTTAGAATGTAATCAACTAGGAGAAGAGAAAAAAATATTGAAGTTAGAACGTGATCAACTGAGAGAGGAGATAAAGTTAAAACAGTTAAAACGAATTGTACAGAAATGATGAATCAATACCATAAACTCAAACTGGTTATAGTTTAGAGGAGATATCGAAGCTAAAGAACAAATTATAGTGAGAAGGTAAAAATGAACAAGGAAGAGTTTGTTGGGTATATATCAGGTCAACATAAGTGTACGAAGAAGGAAGGTAATAGAATAATTGACCTATTTACAACTTCTGTAATTGAAGCGATTGGGGAAGGAAAAGAAATAAGCCTTGCAGGTTTTGGTATTTTTAGTGTTAATAAATTAGCGGCAAGGAAAGGAAGAGATCCAAGGACCGGGGAAGGATTGGATATAGCTGCCCATAACCAACCGAGGTTTAAGGCAGGAGAGAAGTTAAAGAGGGCGTGTAACAAGATAAGATAACAAATGTATTATGGAAGAATCAAATGGTTTGATTATCGTA
>Ga0194118_10007602_pt1 | contig 10385 bp, 8 predicted proteins | sample TA2MahsurfametaG_2_FD_148662 | JGI IMG/M metagenome (GOLD analysis project Ga0194118, IMG submission 148662) | Freshwater microbial communities from Lake Tanganyika, Tanzania - TA2015013 Mahale N5 surface | ecosystem: Environmental > Aquatic > Freshwater > Lake | place: Tanzania: Lake Tanganyika... | reverse complement strand
TCTCAGGCGTCTTGTGTGGAGCGTAGAGAATGTCGTCGTGGGTCGCATTGATCCGCTCCGCGAATTTGTCAGGAGTGAGGTGACCCCCTAGATGGTCGGAGCGGCCGGTGGCTACGTGGATCGTGCCGAGCACCTTTTCGTCTTGAATGTCGCGCCCGCTGAAAGGCAGGAGCTGAGTGCCGAAACCAAGCTCACCCAGCTCGCCAGTAACCGGGTCGCGTTTCAGTTTGGCCACGTGCTCTTCGAGTGTCTTCCGGTTGCCGGAGAGGAAAGAGCCACCAACTTGGCGGCCGCCCTTGATATCGAGAATGGCGAGGGTGCCATCCTCAAACTTCATCGGCATTTGGCCGGAGGCTCCGGTGGGGACGAAGTACACTTCGCCGGCGGGAAGGTTGGCGACATCCGGCGTCTTGCCCCGGCAAAGGCCGTGGGATTTTTGGGCCTCCTGGCGGCCAAGGTCGAGATGCAGGGTGCAGGATTTTCCGCCAACCTCATAGTCGATCTCCACCCAGTCGGATTTGGTAAGACCCAGGCGGAGTTTTTCCGCCTGCTTACTGACTTCGTTGTAGTCCACGGCGAGACCGGTCTTAAGAATGACCTCGTTGAGGCCATGCAAGGTAGCGCCGCGGAAGCCGTGCTTTTTGGCGGAGGCGGTAAGGGGGGCGGTGGCGGAGTAGGTTGAGATGCAGAGGATGATGTCGTACTTGGGATAGATGTCCTTCTCGAAGGAGAGGAGGCGGCCGTGGGTGTCGATGACGAGGTCGTCCATGTCGAGGTTGCTGCCGCCCGTTTTCTTGTAGGCGTACAGCTCGCCGCCGGTCAGGCCGAGGTCCTTACCCACCCCGTTGTTGAGGCCCTGATAGAAGATGTCATGGGCGTATTTCTGAACGGTGAGGGCAGGGTTTTTGAGGAAGGCAAAGTCCTTCACTTGGGTGGGGTCGTCGAGATCGATGAGGACGCAGGCCCGTTCCCCTTTCTGGGGTTCAAAAACGGTCTTGAGCAGGCGGGTAAGATCAAAGGGTGGGAACGAGGATGGAATCTGCAAATTTACTACGTTCATCCTGCGAAAATTAGCCTTGAAATTGGCCGGGGCAAATCCTTAAGGAAAAAATTCCCGTGCTGGTGCAGGAGTGGGGGCAAAGGCAAGATCGTGGGGTGCCCGTTTCCGACCAAAATCGCTCTGATTATTTCGATTTTTTGAGGTTTCCCACGGTTTCCGCCGACCCGGCGAGGGATCAGTCGATGCGGGATTGCGCCACCTGGTTGGAGAAAAAATTCGGCGAGATGGGAATGGAGGCGGAGATCGTGGCCACGCCGGGAGCACCGGTGGTGTTGGCCAAGTGGAGCAAGGGCGGTGGAAAGCGGCGGAGAGTCCTGATTTACGGGCACTACGATGTGCAACCGGCAGAGATGGGGGACGGTTGGACCGGGGACCCGTTTGAGCCGCGGATGAGCGACGGGATGGTGTTGGCGAGGGGATCCACCGACAACAAGGGTCAGATTTTTGCCCATATGCTGGGGGTGGCGGAGGCAATCAAGGAGGGCGGCGCGGCGACGGATGTGGTGTTTGTGGTGGAAGGGGAAGAGGAAGTGGGGAGCGACAACCTGGAGGCGGTGTTGCGGGCGCGGAAGGAGGAGCTGCGGTGTGATGTGGCGGTGATTTCCGACACCAACATGGCGGGTCCCGACCAACCGACCCTGACCTACGGGTTGCGGGGCATCACCGCCTTGGAGGTGGAGCTGACGGGCCCTTCCCACGATCTGCACTCCGGGGTGTACGGCGGGGCGGTAGTGAATCCGATCAAGGTGCTGACCCAGCTTTTGGCGGGTCTGCATGACGACAAGTTTCGGGTGACCATCCCGGGCTTTTACAAAAAGGTGCGGAAGCCGGCGGCGTGGGAACGGAAGGCGGCCAAGGATTTGGGGGTGTCTGACCAAGAGGTGCGACGGCAGGCGGGCAGTCCGGCGTTGGGCGGGGAGCCGGGCTATACTGCGATCGAGAGGATCGGGATGCGCCCAACGGCGGAGATCAACGGAATCACTGGCGGATACCAAGGGCCTGGGCCCAAGACGGTGTTGCCGAGCAAGGCTTCGGCGAAACTCACCTTCCGACTCGTTCCTCATCAGGATCCGGCGGAGATCGCCGGTCTGGTGGAGAAGTACCTGAAAAAGGAGTGTCCGAAGACCGTGAAGATGAAGATCACCCGCCACCACGGGGGCCTGCCTTATTTTTGTGATCCGAAGAAAGACTTTGGACCGGCGGCGGTGCGGGCTCTAAGTCAGGCGTGGGATGGGAAGAAGGTTCATTACCTACTGGAAGGTGGAACCATCCCGATCGTCAGCGTGATCCGAAAGGTGCTGGGAGTGGAGACGTTGTTGGTGGGGCTCAGCCTGCCCGACTGTCGGGCGCACGGACCGGATGAGACGTTTCCCATCGCGTATCTGGAGCGGGGAGCGAGGATGAACAGGGCGTTGTTGAGGGAGATTGCGGAAGTCTGAAAGATGGGTACAGACGCGTGCCCTCACGCGTCCTAGGACGGCTGTGGCAGCCGTCCGTACCATTAATTTACTCCTTAAACTTTGACCATGCCTTTGAGCTTTTCGTAGAGCTTTTGCAGGTGGGGCATGGGGACGCCGGCGGCGGTGCCTTGGCGGAGGGTCTCGCCCCAAATCGATTCCAGTTCGACGGGTTTGCCGGCTTCCCAGTCGAGTTGGCTGGAGGACTTGTAGTGGCCCATGGTGCGGGTGCGGACGATCTCTTTTTCGATCAGATTCGGATCCTGCGGGTAGCCCAGCTTGGCGGAAGCGGCGAGAACCTCGGTCATCAGGTCTTTGGCCTCCTGATGCAGGGCTGGGTCTTCAAGGACCTGCTGGGTGTCGCGGCCGCTGGGGCCACCGGCGATGCCGAGGCCGTTGAAGGGAACATTCCAGACCAGCTTATACCAGCGGGCGGAGCCAATGGACGGGGCCACGGTGCAGCCCACTCCGGCTGCGGTAAAAATCTTGGCGAGGGAACGGGCCCGCGGGGTATCGCCGCCGGAAAGATCGGAGAACTTGATGTCGGTGCAGGCCATATTGCGGGCGACGCCGGGCTCGGGTCGGGAGACGCAGACGTGGCAGACTCCGCCCAGCACACGGTCTTTCCCGGCGATGGAGGCGAGGAGTTCCTCGTTGCCGAGGCCGTTTTGAAGAGTGCAGACCACGGTGGCCGGTCCCAGCAGGGGAGGGATGAGGGTTTTCAGCGAGGCGTTGCCGGTGGTCTTGAGGCAGACCAAGACCAGATCCACGGGGCCGATTTCCTCGGGTTTCCCACAGGCTCGGACGGGATGGAGGTGGAAGTCCCCGTAAGGGCAGCGCACCTGGATGCCGTGTTTCTGAAGATGGGCCAGGTCGCGCCGGGCGAGGAAGGTGACCGGGATTCCGGCCTTGGCCAGCTTGGCTCCGTAGTACATGCCGAGGGCTCCCGTGCCAACCACCACGGTCTTGGGTCGCGCGGGCAGGGGACAATTAGGGTTTGCAATCATGTCTTCACCTTAACCGTAAATTTCAGATGATGAAACAGGGTTGGTAGGGCTTAGGATTGTGAGGTGAGTTCGTCCCAGGTCATGGTGGTGGGGGCAGGCCCCACCGGAATGTTGCTGGCGGCGGAGTTGGCGCGGCGGAATGTGGCCGTGCGCCTCCTGGAAAAAAGGGATCGTCCGGCCGAGCACTCGCGGGCGTTGGGGGTCGTGCCCCGGACGATGGAGATGTTTGAGCAGTTGGGGTTGATCGATGAACTCCTGACCCACGGGCATCGGGTGCACGGCATCCGGATTTATGGGAAGGAGCGAAGGCTGCTGGTTGATCTGGATTTGAGGAATTTGCCCACCCGTTATCCCTTTATGCTGTTGCTTCCCCAGACCCGGACCGAAGCGATTCTCCGGCATTATCTGGAAGAGCTGGAGGTGAAGATTGAGTGGGGAACGGAGCTGACGACCTTCCGGCCAGAGAAGTCAGGGATCCGTGCGGAATCCATCCAAGCCGGGCGCCCGCAGGAGGCTTTTTGCGGATATCTGGCCGGGTGCGACGGTGCGCACAGTACCGTGCGAAAAAAGGCGGGATTGGAGTTTCCCGGTTCGGCTTATCAGCAGAACTGGCTCTTGGCCGACGTGAGCCTAGAGCCGCGACTCGATCCGAAGTTCATGCATCTTTTCAACTGTCCCAGCGGGCCGATCATTTTCTTTCCGCTACCGGAGAATGTGTGGCGGATCGTGGCGATGCGTCCGGGAACCGTGCAGGATGCGGGCCAGGCCAACCTTGAGGAGATCGTTGAGCTATTGGAGTGCAACCAGCTCGGGCACTTGCGACCGCATCGACCGCTCTGGGTGGCGGGATTTGCGATCCACCATCGACACACGAAACAGTTACGCCAATGGCGGGTATTCTTGTGCGGTGATGCGGCGCATATCCATAGTCCGGCCGGGGGGCAGGGCATGAACACGGGATTGGGAGATGCATTCAACCTAGGATGGAAGTTGGCCGCGGCCGCCAAGGGAACGGGTACCGAAACGCTGCTCGACAGTTATGAAAAAGAACGGCTTCCGGTCATCGAGGGGTTGCTGGAGTTGACCGACCGGATGACGCGGATGATGACGGCCGCATCCGGGCCGGCGGTTTGGATCCGGGAATGGGTCATGCCTTTCGCTTCCAGGATGGGGATGGCCAAAAAGATGGGGGAAAGACTGAGCCAACTGCAGGTGGGTTACCCGCACAGTCCAGCCGTGCTACCGGATGCACGGAGAAAAACGCCGATGATTCCGGTGGGAAGCCGGATTGAGCCGATGGTCCTCAAGAATCACAATACGGGCCGCGAGACCCAGTTTGCCGAGCTTTTCTCGCGGGGGCGCCTGGTGTTGGTTTTATTTCCGGAAGGTCAAACCCGGACGGAGGAACTGCGCCGGGTGGTGGCCCAAGCGGGTCAGGTAGACTGGCATTGGGTTTTGCGAGCGGGACAGACACCAGAAGAGATTCGTGATGGGGACGGGGTTTGGGTGGATGGGGACGGGGTTGTTAGAAACGCCCTGGGGGACTCGGAGCACGCCAGCTGGGCGCTTTTACGTCCGGACGGAATTCTGATGGCGAGGGGGGAGGTTTGCGAAACCGGGCTTTTAGCCGAATTTCTGAATCGGCTTTTCGGAGGTTCGGGGGAAGGATCGGTTTCGTCGGGTCCATAGCTCAACGGTTAGAGCAGGGGACTCATAATCCCTTGGTTCCTGGTTCAAATCCAGGTGGACCCAATTTTGGGTGGAAGGTGGAAGGGGGCGGGTGGACAGAAGTGATTCACGGGTTGTGGGCAGGGGATGGAAACAGCCGCATTTTTTGGTGGGGAATCGGCGGGCAGGGGCGGGGATGATCGCAGCGGTGAAAGCTATTTTTTTAGCGCTGGGAATTGGGCTGACCTCGGTTCTGTCGGGTTTAGGGGAAGAAAACAGTGCGCAGCGGCTGGAGAGGGCCCAAGTCGGCATGGCGGGGCCGAGTTGGCCGAAAAAGCCCGATGACCGCTTAAGCCCCTTATCGGGGAAGATGAAGGACACGGTGGAGATCTCGCCGCGATTTTATGGAAAGGAAAAGGAGTTTCGCGCCCAGGCGGCGGCGGGTTGGCAGAAGGAAGCGGCTCTCGGTAAGAAAAATTCCTGGGAAGGGGTGGCGGGACGGGGATGGGAGGAGGCGCGCTGGAATCAAATTCGGGAATGGTCGGGGGACGCTGCAAACAGCGGAAAGTTTCGCCCTTCGCGGGAGCTGGCCTCGGAGCAGACGTTGGCCCACCGTGAACTGGAACCGCGGACCGCACCCGACTGGTCGTCGCGGCCGGCTGGGTTGGGAATGGGGCGGGAAGGATCCTTGCACACGTACACGGGCCGATTGACGCGGGTTCGGCAGCAGGTTTGGCAGGAGGAGGAAAAAACCCGCGACCTCGGGCCCGGGAGGCAGGAGAAGTTCAAACCTTCCGAGGTGGAAAAAATGCTTTCCCGGCCGGTGGGGGAATTTCGCGGGGCGGCTAGGGAATAATCTGCAACGGCAGTTCCGCTCGCAGCTGCGGATAATTAACCAGGCTGGCCGTGAGGGAAGCTTGGCCAGTGGGCAAGCGGTTGAGAAGGGCCTGGAAAGGGATGGTGAGCTGATAGTTTAGGCGCTCCCCCGGATTGAGGTAACTGTAACCCGCCTCCGGGGCGAACTCGAAATCCTCGGACCAAGTGTAGACCACCTTGCCCTCCGCGTCCCGGACCACGGCCTCGCATCGTTGGGCCGTGGGGAAATAGAGGAAGGTGCCGTTTTCGGCCCCATTCGTGACGGTAAACTTCAGGCTGATCTGATCTTCCGGCTGAGGATTGCGAATTTTTTTGAGGCTGAGCTCCCCCGGGGTGACCTCGAGATTTGTTTTGAAGGCCTCGAGGTTGAGTTCGTTGGCCCCTTCGAAGCGCTTTTTGGAGCCCTCGATGAGGAAGCCGCCTTTGATGAGGCCGGGGGCGCCTTGGAATTTTTTGGGCATGGTGTCGCGGGAGGCGTCGATTTCCGCCAGGGCGGCCCCCGCGGTGCCTAGGCTAATCAAGAGGGGTAAAAACCTCATCAGTCCAATTTGCCCGAAGATGTCGAATCTGACAAATCGGGGAGGGGGGAGGCGGAGGGGTCTTTTCGGAGATGGGAGATGGAAGATCGGAGATGGGGCGTTTCGTGAAGGTGAAGGTGAAGGAATGGCCCCAGAGGCCTGGGGCCCTACAGAGGTCCGCGTCGGGAATCGGGAATCGTCCGCGATAAAATCAAGCGTATGCTAAAGGCATGATCCGGATTGTTCCATTTTTGGTTGGACTGGTGCTTTGGATCGGGGCGGCGGAGAAGCCGCCGGTCCTGTTGCGGGTGCATTTGCAGGCGCCTGAAGGGGCCAAGGGCATGGTGACGGTTCCGGTGACCCTGCTGAATCCGCCCGAAACTATCGCCATTCGCAACCTTCCCGAGGTTTCCGAAAAGGATATTCAGAAGGTTCGGACCATGGCGGACGGCACTGTGGTGGTGGAGTTTGACGATTTTGGCAAAACCAAACTGGAGGTGGCGACCAATACCGGGAGGGGTTTTATCCTGGTGGTGATCGTAAACGGGCGGGTGGTCTACGCCCCGCGGATTGACACCAACCTTACCCGGGGGACGTTGGCCTTGCCGGCCGGGGCGGTGCTGCCGGAGGAGATCCAGTCCTTAAACGATGCCCGAAACAAGGAACGGGCTCAAAAACTCAAGGAGCTTTAAGGGCCACGCGTCCAGGTTATTCAAAAAAAATTCGGCAAGGGCGGAGAATTGTTTCGACGGGGTCGAGCGGGCAGGGCAAGCCGTTGGCCATGAAGCTGGGCCTGTCGTTATCTTTTTTCCTCATAGTCGGTGGGGGAGTCCTTGGGTCGTCCCTTCAGGCGGCGGCCGATCCTGCCGGGCAGGAGGCGGCCGGGATCGTTGCGGGAATCCAGAAGGAGAGCGGAGCCCGGCTGCTTTATAATGACAAAACATTTCGACTGGAGGTGCGGGACGACCTTGGGAATCTGCTGGAAGAAATTTCGGCCGGCTCGGTCAGCCGGACGGTGGATGCCGCAGGGCAGGAGTATCGGTTAAGTTTCGGAAAGGACGAGCAGGGGCGGCCCAGCGTTTTGGTTCGGCCGGGGCCGGCCATGCGAAAGCCGCTTTTGGTGGAGGTATTCGGCAGGAAGGCGGTGTTGTCGCCAAATTCCTCCCTCATGGCCACCTTGGCTGATGATCGGCAGGTCTTTTACGAGCCCTCCATTTGCGGCGAGGTGTACTACATCGACGAGTTTGACGGTTCGGGCAGCAAGGTCAGCCGTCTGGCAACCGGCAAGAGGGAAGTCGCGGTTTTGGCCAAGCCATCCAACTCCACCGGGGCTGGGCCGGGGGTCCTGCAAAATTCGCAGGAGGACAGTAAGGAAATGGAAAAGGCTGGGGATGCCCTGAAGTCGGCCGTCTTCACCGTGTTCGGCCTTCCGGACAAACAACCTTCCGGAAAGGCGAAGGTGTATCGCTTACGGAGCGCCAGCGGACCGGAGGAGGAATCGGGTGTGGCAGCCCCGGTTTCAGCAGAAGCGGGTAGACCCTAGACAACCAAACGAAGCTTCCGCTCGCTCTCCAAGGACTCAGCAGGCGGAGCCTGGAAAGGCAGGGAGCTGATTTCAGCGTAGTGAATCTGACGCAAGGTTTCCTTGTCGAGGGGATGGGCAAGAAGCTGTTTCCACCGGGACGGCCTAGGATGCGGCCAAGGGGCCAAGGGAACATCACGGCCCAAATGGGCACTACCCCATGGCCAAACCGAAGCCTCGGAAACCAAACCCGCGGCCAGGGCGTTTCTCTCAATATATGCGGCGGTTTTCAAGAAAGCCAAAGGGCCTTCCACGGGATGGGAGCGGAAGCGGTTTTGGTAAACCGCTCCCCGACCGACGGCTTCGCGGAATTTGCGCCATCGGGCAGCGTGAGTGGTTCCAAACCAGTGCATGAATCGGCTAATGGCGTTCGTCCTTTGGGCGCGCACCAGTAGATGCCAATGGTTGGGCATGATGCAGTATGCGTACAGGGAGACGGGAAACTTATTCAAGGCCTCCCGCAAGACTTCTAGGACCTGATGATATTCAAAGGGGTTCTGAAACAGGGCAATTTGCCTAGCCGCCCGGTTACATAAGTGAAAGACGAGCCCCGCAGGACATGATCTGAGTTTTCTTGGCATATATAATAGAACTTCGGTTTTCAAAAAAGGATGCGCTCCCAGCCAACATTTTTTAGGGTCTGACCCCGGGTCTGACCCCAAGTCTGTCCCGGGGTCTGGCCCCAAAGGAGGGGCAGATTTCGGCGTGGGTTAAGGGGTGGGGGGTGGGTTGAGGCGGAGGCGGTAGTCCTCGTACCGGCCGGGACGGACGTCGGGTAGGGTCTGACCCCGGCTAAGTGGGCAGGGGTTGTTGGGTAGTTTTTGGGGGGCGGGGTGTGAATTAAGGGCTTAAAGGGTAGGTGGAAGGGGTTGACGGGCCAAAGACAAGATGTAGTGGTGAATAGGTGGGGTTCTACCGCATGTTGTCACACCGATCTGACGAATCATCTACCCATGGGGTGGTTCATGGCTTAATGCGAAAAAACCTTGGGGGGTGGGTCCCTGGTCATTCCAGGCGAAATCCAGAGATCCATGTCGAAATAATTTCAAATGTTTATCGGAATTTTTTGCCGATGCGCCGCTCTTGGATGTACCAAGGTGGGAGTTGGGTTCGGAGGTTGGGGCGGCAGGTAGGGAGTTGGGTGGGGGCGGGGATCAAGATTTTCGGGGGGATGGCGGTGTTTTGGATGGGGCTGTTTCCGCAGGCGCTCTGGGGGAATCCCATGGGCGAGCAGGTGGTGGGCGGGACGGCCAATTTCAGTCGGCCGGATGCGGCGACGCTGATCATCAACCAGCAGACGGATCGGGCGGTCATCAATTGGCAGAGCTTTTCGATCGCCAACGGCGAGCTCACCCAGTTCGTCCAGCCGGGGGCGAACTCCGCGGCCCTCAACAACGTGGTCACCCTGACCCCATCACTGATCGACGGGGCGCTCAAGGCCAACGGACAGGTCTGGCTCAGCAACCCGAACGGAATCATGGTGGGCAAGGGCGGCACCATCAATGTGGGCTCTTTTGTGGCCACGACCAGCCGGGTGGGCACGGACGAATTCATGGGGGGGGGCGATATCCGCCTGAGCGGGGATTCCGACGCCGCGATCATCAACCGGGGATCGGTGGAAGCCAAAAACGGCGACGTCTACCTGATCGCCAAACAGGTGAGCAACGAGGGGCAGTTGATGGCGAAGGACGGGACGGTGGGGATGGTGAGCGGGACGGAGGTGAGTTTGCAGGCGGTGGGGCAGGGAAATTTTAAGGTGAGGTTACTGGCGGCGGAGGACAAAGGACAGAGGACGGAAGACGGGGAGCAGATGACGGAAGACGGAGGTCGGAGGTCGGAGGTCGGTGATCAGAAGTCGGCGGTCGGGAACCTGGAAGCGGAAATTGTCAACGAGGGGGTGATTCAGGCGGCGAATGCGGTGCTGGAGGCGAAGGGGAGTTATTTGCCGATGGCGATCAAGAACACGGGGTTGATCGAGGCGACGGGTGTGCGGGAGAACGGGGACGGCACGGTGAGTCTGACCGGTGGGGAGGGGGACATTCTCAACACCGGGGTGGTGGCGGCGTTGCAGCGGAGCTTGGACGGGCAGAAGGAGACCGGCGGATCGATTCTGATGGCGGGCAGGAATGTGACCTCTGACCCCGGATCGATCATCACGGCGGCGGGGCGGGATGGGGGCGGCACGGTGAAGCTGCGATCCGCCGACACGACCGAACT
>Ga0194118_10007596_pt1 | contig 10398 bp, 2 predicted proteins | sample TA2MahsurfametaG_2_FD_148662 | JGI IMG/M metagenome (GOLD analysis project Ga0194118, IMG submission 148662) | Freshwater microbial communities from Lake Tanganyika, Tanzania - TA2015013 Mahale N5 surface | ecosystem: Environmental > Aquatic > Freshwater > Lake | place: Tanzania: Lake Tanganyika... | reverse complement strand
GATTCTGTCACCTGCTAAGTTAACAACTGATGGAGCACTACATCCATTTCTATTGCAAGCTGATACTATTGCTTGAATTAGTTTGCTAAATTGCATATTCCACGGTGAACCACGCAACTGTGTCGCCGGAATCAAGCAATTATTGGTAGTTACAACTTAGTCTTTTGTTCCATCACAGTACTACGAACTTGAAAAGAAGTTCAATCCATCTTAGGCGCCGATTTATATTATATAGCTCGTGATGGGGCTATAGTTGTCACTCGGTGGTAACCAGCTGATTTAGACATCTTGATTAATAATCTAGGTTGATACTGGCAACGGCGAGTTGGGTATTGCAGAGGACACAACACTCAAAGTGGACGAGTATAGACCCCATCCTTATATATTGTGTGCCTACGTTCTAAAGTTGTAAATGGCGCCGAGAGTCAATCCTGCGACATTTGTAATAAGGTTTAAAGTATACGCACCATCTTAGCCTTGAACGTCTGTCCAAGTTGATGAGCCCTGTGGTTAGTACTGCAGTTTGTACGAGTCGACAGCAGATCCTCCCGTCTGTGTGTAAGTTTGCAAAGGAGTAAGTTGTACGAATATTTTGTTTCCAGTAGACTGCAAAGGCAAGTAAATTGGAGTCGCCATCTAAATTGGCTCAATCCAAATCTTGGCTCCACCTGTATTGGGCTGCGAATAAGTAGACCAGCCGAAGCTGTTCATGCTTGCTACACTTGCAACTACATAGCTATCAAACGTCAACTCAAAAGGTGCCGCTCTAAGCGTTTAAAGATTTACTAGGCATTATCTATTTTAGACGATCAATGCATCAGTACCGTCACACTCTGTTGTTTGGCTAAAATTAATACCGTCTGATTATCTTATTTTGATTGCGTACTAAGTTACAGTGTCAGCACTGTCATCCGGATAATCCCAACTAATCAAAATTTGTGTTCCCTAATTTACTGTCTAAATACTTTGACTCGACAATTACTTGGGCTCCTCCGAGGCTTTGAATCTGTAAATATTTGAAAACAAACCAAAGCCATAAATGTTACTGGCTCTAACTCTAAATCGATAAAATCTGCCTGGCACGATCAATGATGTTACGACATATTAAGTTGCTAAAGAGTTAGTTGGATTGCCAACCAAATCTGCAAATAAAGCATCGTCTTAAGTTCCTGCGTCCCACTACAAATTATAAGAAAGGATTGCTGAATCACCTGACTGAATTCCTGGCAGTAAAGTGCTCCAGTAGACAGTCACTTGTGATGTCGATGTTGCAAAAGCATCAACAAATATTGTTCCCATTTGTGTAGGTTCAACTCTAACTGTTGCTCCTGCTGTATTAGGTTAGCTAAAACTAAGCGACCAACCATATACATTGTAAGCTAAGACTTGGAAAGTTACTAAATCTCTAAATTAGTACCCATAAACATTTCTTATTGTTGACATAGGGAATAAACATTGGAGTCCAGCCACAATATTAGAAAGCTTGCCGTCACAAATAGTAAGATCTTCCTCATACTAACCTGTTACTTTATTGAGTATTTGGATTTAGTACTTGCTTATTGTAGCACCGTTGTTGTAAGGTGCACTCCATTAGACAAAGATACCACCTGTTACTGAATCAATCGTTGTTACAACTGGCGCAACATTTTGTGGCCAAGTTGCTGCTTAAATTTAAAGTATACTGCTGAAGGCACCCCAGCCAAAAGCATTTCTGGCCCTAACTTTGAATTAGTACCAATTTCCAGGCGTCAGTCTATTAACTGTAGAAAAAGTGGTTGCTAAATTATCTGTGTCAAAGCCAACTAAATTGTACCAAGTAGTACCACCTGAGCCCATGTCCCACTGCAAGTTGTAAGACAGTATTGGGGAGTAACCATTCTATGGAATATCTAAGGCAGTCCACTGTACATTTAAAGTTTGTGTAGTTGTTGTTGAAAGCCTTACAGGCGTCGCCATTTACTATGGATACGTCTAAATAAGAGCGCCTATTGGTGTTTGTTCTGAGAAAGGTCCCCATCCATTTAAATTACGAGCGGCAACTTTGGCAACTATTTAGTTACCAGCCACTAGATTGAAAGGGAAAGTTTGCAGGACGCTTAGTGGAATTTAACATGATTTGAGTGAAGCGACAACTGGATTTGTTCCGTTACAGTACAAAGGAACTTCTTTGAATGTCTGGTAGTCACTTAAAGCTATTAAAACTTAGTAGCTTGAGATAGCTTCAAAGTTGTTCACTGGATCCGTCCAGGAGATCTTAACATTAAGATTCTAGATAAATGTTGTCGGTGGTAAGGGCTATCCTGGGATACCAGTGGCTTTTATAATAAGAATATCAGAAAAGTCACCCCAGCCATTTACATTGTGGGCCCGTATCCTCATCTTGTAAGTTGTTCCTGCGAATACTCCCTGACTAAAAACGCCGGTAGTTGCAGTTGTATAAGGCATATTAATACCATCTCCAACAAGATCGTAGAAATTTTGAGCATTGGTGCCTTAGTCCCATTACAAGTTGTAGCTGTCAATAGGTGCGCCACCTGTTTGATCACCTATCAAGGCAGTCCAGAAAACTTGTAATGATCCTGTATTAGTACTACTGCCTCTTGTAGGAGTAGCCATTTACTTAGGCTTTGTCTGAATTACAGCGCCAATAACATTGACTTCGCTGAGATCGCCCCAACCGTTGATATTGGACGCTTGAACTTAAACCTACACAAGGTTGTTTTGTACAAGTCTGAAAGGAGCGGCAATCAAACTAGTAAGAGACACTGAGCATGATAAAGGAAGCGGAGTTCCTGTGACGATGCACTCAGCATTCTAGTAGGGATTTTTGTCTGCTCCTCGGAAGTAGACTTTATAAGCAGTTATCAGTGCTGAGGAATCGTAGGGCTCTTACCACGAGACAAGCACATTTGTATCCACATTGGTTGTAGTAGGGATAGACATTTGTTCTGGAACGCCAGCTGCTGCTATAGTTAGAACACTACTGTAAGTTCCCCAACCATATATATTTCTAGCTTACATTCTAAAACTGTAAACTTGACCTGGTAAGACAGACGAAACTGTGAAACTAGTGCTAAGCTCTGATAATACATAACCCATAATTCCAGACCAACTTGCCTAATTAGAGCCGTTGTCCCATTATAGACCGTAGGACAGAATTGCTGACCCACCTGTATCTTAATAAGATGAAATATGACTCCAAAATAGCGTGATCTGCTAATCGTTAGTAGTCGTTTATCTTTATGGTGGATTCATGAATTAGGGTACCGTCTTGACAACTGCGCCTTAGGTATTGGGAGTTGAAACTGGTCCCCATCCTCTTACATTGCGTGCTGACACTCTAAATGAAACAATTGTATTGAAAGCTAAGTTGAAAGTGTTTGCATCCCAGAAAGTTGACATAGGTACTACACAACCAACAACTGATTAAACGAAAGAAAAGTTAGTACCACTGCAAACTGAAGTCCACACGCCATTAGCTTACTAAGCTTCAACCAAGTATTGATCGATGGCTTCAGAGTTCGTGTAAGGTACAACCCAATTTACTCTGATTCCACCAGTTTAGGCGTCTATTGTTGTTGTGGGAGTGCCAACTTGTGCGGGTGCAGCGCTTGCTTTTATAGACAATATGTTTGAGAATTATCCAAATCCCCAATAGTTCTTTGCTCGTATTCTTATCTAGTAAGTAGTTCCAGCTATGATTGCGGTAGTCGCTGTGTATTGATAGGCTAGATAATTACTAGAGTATCCAGCTAAATTGGACCAAAATGTGCCAGCTGACCCAGAGTCCCACTAAACATTGTAACTTATTATGGGAGTTCCGCCAGTTTCAGTCAAAGTAGAAAGTTGTGACCAAGTAAACTAAATTAATTGCTCATTAGTTGCTATTAAGTCTGGTGTGAGTCCTACGACTTAGGCTGGTTCTTATTGTATTCGAGCGCCATTTGTATTAGCGTCCGATATTCTACTCCATCCAAATTAGTTGCGTGCTGAAACTTAGGCCCTAATTATTGTATTGAAATCCAATGCATAAGGTGCGCTTCTAAGCACTGACATGGGTATTTCACAGTACAACTAAGCAATGATTACTGAGTCGGCTCCATTGCAATAAGTAAGATCTTGTGCAAAAATACCCAAATTGTTTGCAATGAATATATTATATTGGTCGATCGCTGCTTTGTTGTCGTAGGGTGCAACCCAAGTGATTCTGACAAATTAGTTAAAAATCTATGTAGTTGGTGGATTTGGCTGGTTTGGTACTTCAGCAGCAATAATTATTACTGAATCTGAGAACTATCCCCAACCTTGAACATTGAGAGCGCGAATTCTAAATTCATAAGAGACACCTGCACTGACATATTGAGTCTGCAGTAGCTAATCAAGCAAGTAGTAGTTGCCAACTTAACCAACCAAGTCGCTGAAAGGCAGATTCGATCCGGCAACTCGCCATTGTAAATTATAAGATAAAATTGCGGAGCCGCCCGTACTTTATGAATTTGCTTCTATGGTGTACCACTAGATTTGTATCGTATTCTCACTTGTACTATATCCTCTGTATGGAGGCAACATCTTATATGGCTCTACTTAGATTAAAGCACCATTGATGTTTGGTTAGCTAAAAGCACCCCATCCAATAGAATTTTGCGCACGTACTTTAGCAATAACTACGTCGTTCTGTCCAAGGTTGAAAACTGTTTAACGCAGACTTATCATAGAAACAACACAATTTGTGGCTGATGTGTCACTAGTTGTACATTCGGGATGTGAGTACCAGTTTTGATTTTTGCCTTGAATCTGTACTTGGAATTTAATTAAGGGGCTAAAATTATCTGATGGATAGTTCCAGCTGATTTAGACCATAGTACTCTGGTAAACTTGGGTAGTTGGAATTCCAACTTAGTCTGGTATTGCATTTGCTGTTATAATTGCAGTTGGTGACCAAATCTTAGCAAATCCTTGCGAGTTTTCAGCTCTAATTCTAAATTAATAGTTTTAGCCACCCACAATACTATCAAATGTCACCAAGTAGGAAAGATCTAAGTAGTTTTCAGTTAGGCCTACCAAATCAACAAAATTGTTATTTCCTCCCAAACCTTAGTCCCATTGTAAGTTGTATGAAATAATCTAACTACCACATTAATCGGCACCGAACAAAGGCGTCCAGACCACATCAATATTGAACTTGTCCGTTCTTGGTCCTCTTTATGGGACAGCCATCTACTTTGGTTCGGTAATAATAAATCCGCCTTATGTGTTCTAGTCAGAGAAATCACTCCAGCCAATACTATTTTTCGCTCTTACTTTAGCAACTACTAAATTGGGATAAACCAAATTGAAAGGACTTGCTCTGAGTGTTGTCAGTGGAATTTGACAACTTCTCTGTTAAACAATAAGAGGATCGGCACCGTTGCAAAAATTATTCTCCACACTAAAGTTAATACCATCGCTAGAAAGAATTGCGATTTCATAAGCAATAATTTGTGAGCCTCTATCTTATGGCAAAGACCAAGCGATTAGGATTGCTCCACCGTCGTTTGCTGTTATTGGTGCACTTGATCCTCTATTTGGATTTGTTGCTGCCAAAATCTAAACTACTTCGCTGTATGGACCGAATCCCCACTTATTTCTTGCTCTTACTCTGAAAGAATATACTTAGCCAGAAGTTATGCCTGCTTAGATAAGATAGCTTGTGCTCTAGTAGTAGGTAGTTTGACCGACTAGCTCTGTGTATACTCCACCAATTTACATTTCAAGATTGTAAGAAAGAATAGGACTGCCTCCAGTCGCATCTCCGACCAATGCGTTCCAGTTGACTTAAATGCGCGAGTCATCAGTTGCAGGACCTTCGAAGGGCTTACTAATTTGATTTGGCTCGACTTAAATCAACGCACCAACTGTGTTTGGTGAACTGTAGTTTTCTGCCCAACCGATAGAATTTCTAGCCTTTATGATCGCAACTACTAAATCTCCTTATTTCAAGTTGTATGGAGGCATTCTCAAAACGCTTTCAACAGGCACGTGACAGTAACGGTTCTAGACGACTGAAGAGTCGCTACCCTGACAAAATTAGCCGACCACTGCACTAAAGCTGCCTGATGATTGTTTTATCTAGATGTCGTACGCAATTATTGGAGCACTTTAATCATTTGGATAATTCCAGCTGATCTTAATATATAAATTCTCGATGGTAGTAAAAATCGGATCTGCTGTTAAAGGAATCGCAGCTGCTAAAAATGTTTTAGAGTCTGAGTAAGGACCCCATCCGTAAATGTTCTTTGCTCTATAACGGAACTAGTATGCAAGACCAGAAGTCAGTCCATCAGCCGCACTTGTAACTGTGTAAAATAGGCTGAGATATGGTGAACTTTCTCCTACTAGCTCTACAAATTATCCTTAAATACCAGCATCCCATTGCAGATTGTAAGATGTAATGTCTGAGCCACCTGTGTCTGTGCCCGATATTGTGGACCACATTACTTTGATTTAGTTTTGATTGGTATTTGCAGAGTCGACACTTAGTTGTACTTTTGGCTTAAGTGGGACAGTTTGGACTTCGCCAATCTGTGTTGAGCTGAGTGCTGATACTGCACTTTATCCAACTACGTTTGAACAAGTAACTCTGGCATAAATAGAGTCACCTTGCTAGAAGTTAAATGGTGCTTGTAGTAAGTTTACCATAGGTATGAAACAGCTTAGTCCTGTTACAGTGCAAACTTGTATAAATGACCCGTCCTTCAACTACAATTCAACTTTATACTAAGTTATTGCAACGTTGTTTCCTCCAGTGTTCCCTGGTTACTACCAACTTATGACAACGTTCACTCCTGCAATTTATGTTGATGGTGCACTCGTGGCATCAGGAATAGTTGCTGCGAGTATTGTATTGATGGGAGAATAATTACTCCAACCTTACGCATTATGTGCACGGTAACGCAATCTGTAACTCAGACCACTCTAGATACCGCTCGTTACCAAAACTGAATTTAATGAGTATGCAGTTGTGTAACCAACAACCTCAACGAAGTTTCCGCCATTGCCATCATCTATTTCTAAATTGTAGCTGTCAATATATCCACCACCTCGCTATTAATAAGTTGTAAGGAATTGCCAGTTAGCGTCAATGATAAACTAATTAGTTTACAATCCAGAAAATGGAGCCGTCTCTGGTGCCAACGGAACAGTCTAAATCAAAGCGCCAATTGTGTTTGTAGAAGAAAACATACCTGTTCCTTTTTCATTAGTTGCTTAAACCATTGCGACAACTAAACTACCAAGAGCAAGATTAAATGGATCAGTTCTCAAAGTGCTCATCATCACGAAACAATTTTGTTGTGAAATAATTTATTGGTCCGCTCCATTGCACTCTGTTGTTGAAGCAAACTGCCCAGAGGATGTCTTAACTTTAATTTAGTAACTAGTGATTGATACTCCATTTCCTCCAGAGTAGGGTGCTACCCACTTAATTTGTACTTTGTTTCCAACCACGATAGTTTGAGGTGCGTTTGGAGTCAGTGGCTCAGTCAGGGTTTTTACTGATACTGCGTCGCTAAAGCCAGACCAACCAAATACGTTCTAAGCTCTGTATTTGAAACTATAAACGACGCCGCTAGTTAGTCCATTTATAGTGGTACTTATCTTTTATTAGCCAACTTGAGATGGCAGAACACTATAAGGTGCCCAATTCTAACGGTTACTGCCTGAATCCCACTCAAGCTCGTAGTAAAGTATTTGTGAACCGCCTGTTTAATCTCCAACCAGTTGATTCATACTCAGCATTACACTTATTTCATTGTAATTAGTGACTACTGGGGAACTGTTAGGTGAGACTGGTTCCGTTTAGATTCGAATTCCTTCTAGGTTAGCATCATTAAAGCTACTACTTCCAATAACGTTACTTGCTTTTATTTGCACGACAATCAAGTCATTGTAATTTAGACTAAAAGGTGGATTTCGGAATGTTAGGAATGGAACGTCACAATATAGTTGTAGCACAATAGTTAATTGGGAACCATCACAATACGTTAAATCTTAACTAAATGAACCATCATTCTGCTTGAATACTATAGTGTATGATGTTATATGACTACCGCCATCATATGGTTTTGTCCATTGAATTCTAACATTAAGTTGATCAATAATGCTGAATGTTGGCGCCGATACCATACTAGGTTATGTAGCAGTAATAGCTGTCAAAAGTGGACTAAATCCATTTGACCAACCATATTTATTCCTTACTCGATATCTAAACTAATACTAAACATCAGTAGACAGACCTCCTTTAGTTACTATTAACATAAGATTATCAGGTGCTTCACCAACGATTGTTGTGAACAAATTACTGTTACCACCTGTGTTGTATTGCAAATTGTAGGATAATATGTCTGAACCGCCAGTATTTGATCCTGTAATCTAAGTCATTTATATTGTCAATGTAGTTTCTGTTTAAGAAACAAGAATTGGTGCAACCAAAGGCGTACTAGGAATCTTTTAGACAGTTTAGCCAACAGTGTTCGGACTTGAGAATTATCCCTATCCGATAGCATTTATTGCTCTGACTTGAGCTATAATCATATCACCTTGTTGTAGTAAAAGCGGTGGAAGCATAACTTATGTCATATCAAACGAGCAGCTGAGTGATTATACTACATTAGTGGCAGAACCATCGCAAATGCTTGGTAAAGTCATAAATGTTCCATCACTTGCCTTCAACTGAATTTCGTAGCTAGTTATTGGCGAACCATTGCTGCTTGGTGAGTTCCAAGAAACAATAATACTCGTACTTTATGCATTAAGTGGGTTTACTTAAGGTACACCGACTTAAGATGGGACGTTTGCCGCTAAAATAGACTTCACATCTGAGAAGCTGGACCATCCGTGAGCGTTTTGTGCCGATATGCGGAAGTAATATACTTTACCTGGAACTGTTCCAGTTTAAGTCCAAGTCGTTCCTAGGTAAGGAGATGTGTAACCTGCTAGAGTTGTCCAAATCATTTAGTTTGTACCATCATCCCAATCAAGTCTGTAAGAAATAATTGGAGAGCCACCGGTTTCAGCCAGTTAAGTCAGTGCACTCCAAGTTACTTGTATACGTGACTCTGTTGTGTCAGCACCTTTTTAGACTGGCATAGGCTTCGGCGGAATAGTTTCTACTAGAACTCCTGTAATGTAAGTGTAGGGGCTCGTACCAATAGAGTTAGTAGCGGCGACACCTACATTCACAGTGTCTCCCTGCAGAAGGTTAAAGTTCGCAGAGATTAGTATTTCCAAAGGTATTGAGCACTCTTCATTTGAAAGTATACTGGGATCAGCTCCATCACAAGTTTAAGTCTCCTGCATCCAAGCGCCGTCTTTCTTTTGGATAACGATTTCGTACCTCAGCACGGCATCATGGTTGTCATTTGACGGCTACCACTGAATTAACACATTTTATCCAGCAATACTTGTTTGCACTGATGTTGGCTATTCGGGCGCTTTAGCACTCTTAATTGTGACGATTGGAGAGTATCCTGAGAATCCAAAAATATTCTTCACTCTGTATCTGAATTAGTATGTAACACCAGGTGTCGTAGTGACGGTTTACTACGTATTTAGCGACTCCACAGTTTGTCCAACTATTTCAACGAAAGTTGTACCCGCACCATTGTTGAATTCAAGATTGTAGGAAGTGATCTCTGCTCCTCCAGCTGCAACTGAATGGTCTGTAACTGGTGTCATTGCCACCGTAATACTAGTAGTAGTTGATAAATTTTCTACTCTCGATGGACCTGTTGTTGGAGCTTACGCTATCGTCTGCACACTTACACCAGAGGTGTTTGGTGATGAAGGAATACTCTCACCTTATGAGTTTGTTGCTGTAACTTTAGCTCGTATTAACTGTCCTAGCGGCAGTCTGTAATTACCGATGGGATCGCTCAAAACAGACATAGGAATTGAACAGCTAAGTTGTGCAACTTTGTAGCAGTATTGACTGCTTAAGAAGAAAGACTAACTTTGTAAGCTTTCAATGTACACGTTGTAGCTGATTATTGCATTGCCTCTCGAGTCTGGCGCTATCCAATTAAACATGACATTAGTACCAATTAGATCGGTAGTGACTGGTTGTGCCTAGTCAGGAACCATAATAGTGTATATAGTGGCGTAGTTTGAGAATTCAGACCATCCAAAAATGTTTTTGGCTCTGTATCTAACCGTGTAAGGCATGTTGATTTATAGACCACTCTGAATGTAGAATAGACTCAAATCATTAGCACTGAAGCCTTTTAGTTCTAGCCACTCGGCCTTATTCGTGCCGTTGTCGTAGTCGATTTGGTAACTGAGAATCTAAGCACCACCTGTCGCACTGCCTGCTAAAGGATTGATAACGACGTGTATTTGAGTTGTCGTTGTTTGGTCGCCTCT
>Ga0194118_10007593_pt1 | contig 10399 bp, 14 predicted proteins | sample TA2MahsurfametaG_2_FD_148662 | JGI IMG/M metagenome (GOLD analysis project Ga0194118, IMG submission 148662) | Freshwater microbial communities from Lake Tanganyika, Tanzania - TA2015013 Mahale N5 surface | ecosystem: Environmental > Aquatic > Freshwater > Lake | place: Tanzania: Lake... | reverse complement strand
GATGGGCACTAGAAGATGGTTGTGATACTAGCTATTTTGAGCAACTAACAAAGGTTTTTGATGAGGTTTTCCATGCCAGTAATTAACACGCAAAAATATCAAGAGCTTTTGAGTTTGAATGAAGATGCCTTATTTATAAAAATAGATCATGATGAGGGAATGGTTGCGACCGTTTATAAGGTTTTAGAGCAGAATGGTAGCCCTTGTATTTTAAAAGTATGCGAATCTCCATTTGATTATGCAAATGAAGTTTATTTTCTTAGGTTTTTTTCTAATCAAATTTTAGTTCCTAAAGTTATCAGAACCGCACCGCCGGGAGAAGAAAATTTTGGTGCAGTTCTAATGGAGTATTTACCTGGAGATTTGCTAACACCTCATACCATAACAAAAGAAATAGCCTTTGAAATAGGGAAATCTTTGGCAATAATCCACGGAAATAAAACAAATGGTTTTGGATATTTGAATAGAAACTTAGAGTTAAGTCCAGACCCTATTTTGCATTTTAAGGCCAAATTTGAAGAAGGTATAGATGAATGCAAAGGTCATCTACCGAAAGACACCATCTTAAAAAGCTTGAATTATTTTAATGACTCTTTAAAGCTTTTAGAACAAGTTGATGGTCCCTGCATTATTCATAGAGATTTTAGACCAGGTAATATAATTATCCATCAAAATACTTTACGTGGAATTGTTGATTGGTCATCGGCTAGATCGGGTTTTGCAGAAGATGATTTCTGTTCTATTGAACACGGTGAATGGGGGAATTTTAATGGCTACAAAAATGTTTTTCTAGACGGGTATCGTAGCGTCAGAGCAGTGCCTAATTATAACGCAGTTATTCCTTTATTAAGACTAAACAGAGCTATAGCCGTTATTGGATTTACTGTCAAAAGAAATACATGGAGTAATATTCACGCGCGACCTTATCAATTTAATAGGAAATATATTGATATGTTTGACTTTGAAAACTCATAGACGTATCAGTTATACTGCCATATGTAAAAGTTTAAGTAGCTTGCGAACAGAATCCATGACAGATAAGGAATCATCAGCAGCGATGCCGCTCTGATTTTTTTATAAGCTAGGCAAATAAGCGCAAAGACAAAAATATCCATGGTGCCCAGAACCACTAGGGAAATCCCAGTTAGGTGATAATAGAAAAACAAAGGAGTCCAGCTCCAGTTTAAAATGAGCTCAGCCACGTATAAGGTTTTGATAATACTTAGCTTGGGAAATGCTTGAGAGCGCCAAATGAGCCAGCCGCAAGCGCCAATAATGCCGTATAAAATAGTCCAAGCAACAGGGAATACATAATTTGGCGGTGTCAGGGTGGAGCGATTCAAAGTGCTGTACCAAGTGCTAATCTCGGGTTTGGTTAAAGAGCCAATGACTCCTCCTATCGCGATCAGCGCCACGATCCAGATGATTAAAGAGAGGTGATTTTTAGTGCCTTGATTCATAGGTCGCATAAAATATCTTCGATAATTTTGTTCTTAAATGTTGCATGCTTATGAAGGCCAGCCGCTATGATTGCTGGGGCTAATTCTTTTATCATCTCAAGAGCGGCAGCTTTCTGAGTTTCATTTGAATTTAAATCCTCAAAAAGATCAATATTTTTTAGAAAAGCAGCTATTGACCCCTTGCGTACAGTCAGCCCATTTAGTTCTACAAAATTTTCAGCATCAGCTAAAATATCATCTGGTTTTATTGCGTTAGTAGTCATTACGATATCTCCTATAAAAAATTATTAATTAAACTCACACTCATATCTTAAATTCCCATATGGCCCTTTAAACTCATGACAGGTAAAACCTGATTTAGCATAAAAATCTACTGATTCTTCATCTGTTTCAGCCATAATCTTGAAGCCTTCATACTGTTTCTTTACCTCTTCTAAAAGCAATGTTCCAATCCCTTGTTTTTGAAAATCTTGCAGTACACTGATGTGGCGAATGGTAATAATTTTACTTGTTTTACAGAGGCCTAAAACTCCAACAAGAATATCACCTATAAAGGCGCCAATAATTGAATGATCTGAATTCTTATAACTTCCAATCACCTCTAGAACTTTCTCTGGCGAAGGATTGCCAATTGCGCCATGAATAACTGAAGGCAGCCTTGCATCATCAATGCTTACGGATTTTATGGTAATTTTATTTCCTGCATTCATAAACAATAGACTCATCTTGTTCGGTTGGCGCAGAAGATTTATCAAAAGCTTTGAGTATTCTTATGTGTTTAAATCCCACAGCTTTTAACATTTCCATCAGCTGATCCTGCTCATAAATCTTCACTCTCAGTTCTTCAATTTCTGTATGGATAATATTTCCCGCTTCCATCAGTTCATATTTGCAAAGGCTAGTACAGATATCGTTTTGCATTGTTGCAAGCTGGCTTAGGATAATTTTTTGGCCATTTGTTTTGGGCCATAACGAACCACGCCATATGCCTTCTTGAGGAACGGCTTGCATAGTTTCAGCCTCAAATAAGAAAATACCACCGTCGTTTAAATGGTCATAAATGACTTTAAGTGACTTCTCTACTTGAACAAGGTCAATGATTAAACAAAGGGAGCCACTGGGAATAAAAATCAAATTGTATTTTTCTGGACGTTTTAAATCTTCAACAAAACCTTTCCAAACGAGTGGTTTTAAATTTTTAGCCTCAGCCTTAACATGCAAGGCTTTGAGCATATTGTCACTGGCGTCAAAGCCATGCACATTGAAACCTTCTTCAAGTAAGGGCAGTAAAAATCGGCCTGTGCCGCACATTGGCTCTAAAATCGGACCATTTGCTTTCATGGCATAATCACGATAAAAAGCATACGCATCTTCAGGTGGGTTTGGCTTGCTTAAATCGTAAACCTCTGTACAAAGGCTGAGATAGGTGTCTAAAGTTTTATCCATTCATAACCTCATCAATAATTCGTTTTTGCAAACCAGCCTCAGGGCTGTTTTTATCTGCAATTTGGCATAGCTCAAATGTTGCTTTCCACAATGCCCAGGCGCGGGCTCGGAGCCATGTATCAGCATCCATATCCATTTTTGATATAAAAACTTCACGCGCTTTGCCGCTCAAATACGTCCATGCAATGACAAGATCGCACGCAGGATCACCAACGGCAGCGCCACCAAAGTCAATGACAGCAGAGAGTTTGCCACCATCCATAAGTATATTGCCAATCGCAAAATCTCCATGAATCCACACTGGTGTTTTGTCCCATTTTGTCTCACAAGCACGGCCCCATAAAGCTAGTGCTTTGCTTGCATCTATGATCTCAACCAGCTCTGCAATTTGTTCTCGCGCTCCTTTATCGTAAACGCTGACATGATCACCACGCCACCAGTTGTGTTGCCCTGGCTCAGGGCCTTCCACGTCATTAATTGCTTGTAGCTCTTTTAAAAACTTGGCCAGATCAAAGGCAAGTTGTTCTTTGTCTTGAGCTGTTAATGTTAGGAGGTTGATGCTTTTGCCGGGCAACCATTTGTATATAGAAAATGGATAAGGATAATCTGCCGATGGTTTTCCCATTTTAATCGGAACCGGAATGCTAACGCTTAAACGTTTTGCTAATTGCGGTAGTAGCTCTTGCTCTTTTGGAACTTTTAAAGCGTAATCTGCTGCTGTTGGCATACGAATAAGCATATGGTCGCCAAGCCTATAGGTGCGGTTATCATGCCCTTGTTTTTCAACATCAACGATAGGTAAACTAGCGTATTCTGGAAATTGCTCCGCTATGAGTTTGCGTGCAAGATCAAGGGTTGGAATAGATTCAGTTGTCATATTGTTCTCTTACAAATTAAAATGATATCCTTTGATTTCAGTGGATCAAAGGGTGCCTTCATGAAATCCCCATAGATTTCTAAAATCTCAAGCCCAGACTGCTTCAGAATTTTTGACAGGTTCGTTAAGTTGGTAAATTTTAATTCAATCTCAGTTAAAGTTTCAAAACTCTGCCATAATCGTTTCGTGGTATATTTCACAATGTTTGTTTTAGGATCAAAAACTTGCATGCCATAAACTTTGACCGATCTGTTTTTATCATCAATAAAATCATGCCAATGTTCAAACTGTGGGGCGTCACGCATTTCATCATCGGTTGTATTGCGTGTGTTCATGATGAATAAACTTTTGTCATGCATATGGCTTGCAATCGAAAAAAGGCAGTCAAACTGGTCTTTTTCTGTAAACAGCGCTTGGAAGCTGTTGCCTGCCATTGTTAGGAGATCAAATTTTTTATTCAGATTAAAATTGCGCATATCTACGTTTAGATACGTAATATCAAACCCATGATTGCGTCCTTTTTCTTTAGCAATTTTAAGCATCGGATCGCTGGTGTCTATACCAGTGCACTTTAAACCAATTTCAGCAAGCCTGAGGGTAATACGCCCTGTACCGCAGGCAATATCAAGTGCCTCACCTTTTGTTACGGTGCTACAAAAAATATCGAAATCATCTGTGTAACCACCGTATTCTGATTCATAAATTAAAGGTGAGCTATACTCTGTTAAGGCGTTCATAACACCACCTCCATCACCGTTACAGGATGAGATTTAAATTCATCCATACCGATTTTCCTCCATCCAAGACGTTCGTAGTATTCTGGTATGGTGGGATCAAAAGCAAACAAGTACAGCTTTTCAAAACCAAGCTCTTTTGCTTTTAGGGCTGTGGCATCAACCAGCATTTTGCCGATCCCTTGCTTTTGATGTTTTGGATCGACGACAAGTGAACCGAGCCAAGGATTAAGATCTGGAAGAATGCCATCATTTTCACGCAAAGAGCACATGCCAACCGGTAAATCGCCATCTAATGCAATAAAAGTGATTGGCAAAGCGTGGATCTTCAAGTGATCTGCAAATCTTGTGATAACACGTTCAACGGGTACATCAGGAACCCAGATTTTACCTAATACTTCATGCCAAATGTGTGCAAGTGCGGGTATAGTGTTGGGATGGTTTTTAAGCAGTTCGATTTTGATCATGACGCTATCTCACTTATTAATTCTGGCATCAAAGTTTTTACTCTTAAAATTGTTGGTAATACTTGCATGACTTGTTCTATCCCAATATTTTTTTGCTCAAGTTCTCTTTGATTGATAGACCGATTAATATTGTAAACCATCCAGTTAATCCAATTTCCCATAACCCCATAAAACGCCGCTTCAATTATGCGTTTTTCAATTAAACCTCCGGACTCCGAATAAGATTTAAGCATTTTATGGAACAAATTGATCTTGAGATTGGTTGTCACGCCCGACCAATCTAACGCAGCATTTACAATTTCATATGTGGGGTTTAGTTTACGGGCCGATTCCCAATCAATTAATAGAGGTTCCTTGTTCTCAGTCCACAAAACATTTTTTTGATCTAAGTCACCATGTCCAACGACCGTATGTTTTTTAAGAATTTCAATTGAACCCAAATAATTTTCATTAATTTCGAGAAGGGTAGATAAATGGGAATTTAAAATGTCAGCAAATGGAAGCCGCATTTGAGTTGACTGCTTGATTAAGTTTGTAATGTGTTTGTTATCATGAATATCAAATTCAGGTTGATCGATACCTTCAATACAGAGATTTATTAAATGCATTTTTGCAAGTATTCTGGCAATGACTAATGCTTGACCTTCGTTAATTTTATCTTTATCTAAAGCTTTCGCGTTAACCCAAGGATACACAAGGTAGCCATATCCATCTGTAATTAAAAGATGTTTATCGGATTGCGAGAGAGCGCATGCCCCAGGGATATTTTGAGCTATAAAACTTGAAGCTATTTGCTCGCTCAATTCATAATTTTTAATGACTTGCTCATTTTGCAAATCAATGTCTTTAGATAGCTGCTTAATCGCATAGGAGCCTTTATCTGTATCAAGACGCCACATGATATGCAGCAAGCCACCGTGTACTCTTGTGGGCGCTTGAGTCGGTGTACCAAGATTAAAATGATGGCAAATTGCTTTGATGTGATTCTTATTTGCAGACAGAAAACGTCTAATCAATAAATGATGAGACTTCCCGGCGCCGCTACAATCTCCACCCATTATAAAGTCAGCAATGTGCTCAAAACCTGCTTTCATATAGACATGTTTTGCTCTGGGGTTATCGCTGGCAGGATCTATGATGAATGTATCGGCTGATCCGTCGAATTCTCTTCTGAAGAAATCAAGAAATTCCGATAAGGTCTTGGCCCCATAGCCTTTGCCAAAATAATCTTTATCCCCAATCATGTAATCGATGCCATACGTATTACCGGTTTTTGAAAGGTGACTTAATTTAATATCATCGATGTGGTCTTCAGCTGTTTCTTGGATCGTCATTAACATTGCGAATGGGTGGCCATTCCAGCTTGCTATCCAATAAAAATACTTGCCGTCACAATAATTCGAAGGTTCTTTTCTGCCATTAACAAAATTTAAAATATCGTCTTTATGGCCTTGCGTATTATCCCAAAACTCCTGAACAAAAGGCTCTGCAAGCCAACCAAAAATAATATTAACGTGATTTACATTGGCTTTTTCAAAATTAATGCTCATGCCACTTGCTCCAAATATAATTTCATACCTTCATGACTTGCCTCGAAGTCAAGCTTTTCATAGAAATGTTTTGCTTGTGGCCGCTTTTTATTTGTGGTGAGCTGGATGATAGAAACATCCATAGCTTTGGCATAACTAATGGCTTGATCAAACATCCAGCTTCCTATTTTCTGACCTCTATATTTCCCGGCTACCCTGACCGCTTCTATTTGCATACGGGTGCTGCCGATAAAAGTGAGTGATGGCATAATGGTGAGGTGGCAAGTGCCAATAATTTCATCGTCATTTTCTATGACCATTAAATATTGGTTTGGATCGCTATCGATTTTATAAAATGCTTTGATGTGGTTTTCATGCACTGCAGCTGATTTTGATTCTCTTGTGCTCCCTAGTTCATCTTCTAAGAGGATTTCTACAATACGTGATAAATCAGCAATTCTTGCCTTTCTGTGAGTGAGATTCATCATTCCTTCCTCAAATAAATTTTTTGTATCATGCCATCCGTTAAAGCTTTTTCGGCTGTTAAATCAAACTTTTCAAAATTTAAGCCAAGCGGTATACCTTCTCCTAAGACTTTCGGAATAATTGTAAGAATGACTTCATTAATTAGGCCTTCTTGTGCAAAGCTTTGGGCAAGCTCTGCACCGCCCAGGAGCCAGATGTCTTTATCTGGCTTACGGTCTTTCAGCTTGGTCATAAACTCAAATGGGTTATCGTGCGTAATGCTGACATAGGGTTTATCGGCTTCAAGTTTTTTGGAGGTGAAAACATAAGTGTGTTTATCCGGCCAGCCCCAATCACCAAAGCTTAAAATTTGTTTGTAGCTTCGGCTTCCCATTAAAATTGTATCGATACGGGACATTAAACTTTTATAACCGACCGCTTCTAATTCAGAGTCGTCCTTGGGGTGCGGGAGCCAATCCACGCCGCCATTTGTATCTGCGATAAAGCCATCAAGCGAAGTTGCAATGTAGAGGATTATTTTATTCATAGCTTACCCACCAATTCATGTCTTAATTTACTCAGGTCACTATCACACCTGATCTCTTTAAATATCACGTGCGGATAACGTTCTTTTAACGTTTTAGTATCTTCAGCAACTCTTTCCTCAAAACCCCACATATACTTTAAAAGAGAAAAACGGATTTTCTCTTTACACCCAGGCGCTCTATCATCAAAGGATTGATTAGGCTTTAAAAATCTTTTGAAAATACGATAAGCACAAATCAGTTTAGGGAAGTTAAAATAAATCACCAAATCTGCCCGCTTCATACGCATTTCAAGTGATCTCGTGCTATTCCCATCAACAATCCAGCATTCGGTATCCACAATATTTTGCTGAATTTGAAGGAACTCATTATAATCTCGTTCAACCCAATTATTGACGTAAAAATGTTTATCAAGATGATGAAGTGGGAACCCTAAAGAACTTGAAAGCCATGTTGCAAAGGTTGATTTTCCGCTGCCAGGTCTTCCAAAAATCATGATTCTTTTAAAAATTATGCTCTTCATTTTATTTTACCTCGGGATATTGATCTGGCCGAGCTCTGTAATATCCAAGGCTTGGGTTGCCTGCTTCAATCTCAACAAAAGCATTATAAATTCTGTTATCGAATCCTCCTTTATCTGCTCTTTTTTGTTCAGCTGCTTGCTGAATATCAGTAAATTCCATTCCATAAACCTTAGCAAGTGCTAACATCACTTCCAGCAAATCTGCCAATTCTTCTCGCATTTCTTTTGCAGATCCGCTTGCTATAACTTCTTTTGCTTCTTCAAGAAGTTTATCTTTTAACCTTTTCAAATACTCATCTTTTTCCATAACTCGTTCGAACACCTGAATGCCTGATGTGCGCATGATCTGTGGCAGTTTATCGCGTATTAACTTATCAACTTTAAAACGGTGTGCTTGCGTCATATGCTCCCTCCATTGATTACAGTTCCTTGGTGATAGAGGATCTTCCAATCACCATTTATTCTTCGCCAAAGTGTTGATCTTCTTGTGACTCTTGTTTTGTCTTGGATAAGGATGTATGTCAGTAAATAATTATCCGGTGCGATCTTGGTTAGCTTAAAGTTCTTTGCTTCCCAGATGTCTTGATGATCCGGGTCGTTATAGCGCTCGAGTAGAGTTTCTATGACATCTTTTTTGGTGTAGACATTACCTGATGCACCAACTTCCCAAAACTCATCGCATATTTGGTTTTCAATATCTTGTTTTGTTTTTCCAAGCTTTTTAGGGTGATGAAAAATCGGCTCTCTGGATTTCAGTTCATCAAGGATTTTGCCTTCATCGAATTCTTTCCACTCCGCAGGTGCATCAGACCTAAAGCCATCCCACAAGTAGCCACCATATGGTTCCAATATCTTTGTCACAACAGTCTCAACTGCTTTAGAATCACCTGTTTGTATCAGAATTTCAAAAGCCGTAGTCCATTCTTCTGCAAGCTCTTGATTTTCTGCCTTTAAAAGGCGTATCAAGGATTTGCCGCTAGCAGTCCATTTTGTCGCGGCTCTAAAATAAAACTGCAAGAGAGGTTCAAACAAATGAACGGCAGAGATTATTTGCTCTTCTTTGTTTTTAGGAGATTTTATATCATCCAAGATATCTGTGATGAGAAAACGCTCTTTATCGATTTGAGTCTGATTCCATGGATTTGGGCCATTTGCTAAAGCCTCAGCAGCGATAGCCTTAGCTTCCATGCTCACAGAGTTTTGCGCTAATATTTCCTGGCCCTGCAGGATCATATTAATGAGAGCCGGTTTACCATCACTTGCCTCAAGCTTGCCGCAGAAATACCGCAATGTATCGAGATCATGAATAAATGCGTCAATTGGCCAACCGTCGTAAATAAAGGCTTCTCGATAAGCGTGGGCTACTTCTTCAAAAACAATCACAAGATCTAGATCGGATGCACTTGTTCCTCGATTTTCTGAAACTGATCCTGCCCAGAATATGGCTTTAGAATACACGTAGCGTTCTTTAATAAGCTTTTGGATGGTTGGCAACGGGTTATGTCTCATATAATTTTCCTCATCAAATAACATGTTAGGTCATATTTCCAATCAGGGATAACAGCCACTTCTTCAAATCCACATTTTTTGAAAAATATATGAGCTTTTGGAAAATAAGTGTTTAGTTGTACCTCACGAAGATTTCGCGTTATAGCTATGTCAAATAATTTTGCTATCAACTGCCTACCAAAACCTTTGTTTTGAAAAGTTTCTTCAACATAAATTGAATCGCACCAGAGTATTTCGCCGTGAACATAACAAATTGCCCCGGCTATATTGGCCTCCTTGTGTTTTAAATAAACATTAACCTGCTCAAAATCTGTTTTAATTCCAGTTAAACCTTCGCATTGGTACCGTAATGCGGATGAGATTTTTTCATCAAAACTTGAATCTGGATCATATGAAAATGCGACGGATGATGATAATTCTTTAATCATCCAAGCGGTAGATTCTGTTTGAAATTGCTCAAATATTTTAAACCCAGCTTTTGTAAAGGCTTTAATTGCGGTTAGATTGTCTTTTGATGGATCAATTAGGCACCAATCAAAATGTGGAGCTAATATCTGTTCTTCAAATTCATTTAAAATTCTCACTCCCCAGCCTTTGTGTAAGAACAGTTGCTCTCCGATAAATAAATCTATACCGCATACAGAACCAGAAATAGCGCTTAAATTGAGGCCATTCTCTTGAGCGAAGTCATGAGCATTATAAGCCTGTATGTAACCTATCATTTCTTTGTTAGCGCAGATAATGTAAGCATATGTTTTGTGGTTTGAATTTTTTGAAAGAGTAAGGCTATGGATGTGGTTACCAAATTTCTCTTTCACCAACTCCAGCGTATACGTCACATCCT
>Ga0194118_10007591_pt1 | contig 10400 bp, 15 predicted proteins | sample TA2MahsurfametaG_2_FD_148662 | JGI IMG/M metagenome (GOLD analysis project Ga0194118, IMG submission 148662) | Freshwater microbial communities from Lake Tanganyika, Tanzania - TA2015013 Mahale N5 surface | ecosystem: Environmental > Aquatic > Freshwater > Lake | place: Tanzania: Lake... | reverse complement strand
AACCAAATTGCACAGAACCTCAAGAATCACAACAAAGAGGTCTGGCCGGGACCGCGGTGCGGACACGAAGCTCAAAGATCGGAGCCTAGAAGGGCTCAACGAGCAGTGTGTCGTGTGTGTGTGTGTGTGTCGAGCCGTAGCCATATGGGTCAAGCCGTTCTTGTCTCCAATCAGGCGGGCCAGGCCGCCGCAGTGCGATCGCCATGCCGCAGTGCAGGTGGAGCTCCAGCGTACAGCACAGGCCCGCCCCGCCGCCGGGGCCACCGCCTGCGCAACTGTTGCAGGAGAAGGACCGCAGGCGGGAGCAGCTGCAACAGCAGCAGCCACAGCACAAGCCCGCCCCGCCGCCGGGGCCACCGCCTGCGCAGCTGTTGCAGGAGAAGGAGCAGCTGCAACAGCAGCAGCCACAGCACAGGCCCGCCCCGCCGCCGGGGCCACCGCCTGCGCAGCTGTTGCAGGAGAAGGAGCAGCTGCAACAGCAGCAGCCACAGCACAGGCCCGCCCCGCCGCCGGGGCCACCGCCTGCGCAGCTGTTGCAGCAGAAGGAGCAGCTGCAGCAGCTGCAGCAGCAGCAGCGACAGCAGGAGATGGAGCACCAGCAGCAGCAGCAGCAGCAACAGCAGGAGAAGGAGCAGCTGTTGCAGCAGAAGGAGCAGCTGCAACAGCAGCAGCGACAGCAGGAGATGGAGCACCAGCAGCAGCTGCAGCAGCAGCAACAGCAGGAGGAGCAGCAGCAGCAGCAGCAGAAGGAGCAGCAGCAGCAGCAGCAGCGACAGCAGGAGATGGAGCACCAGCAGCAGCAGCAGCAACAGCTGTTGCAACAGCCGCAGCCACAGCCGGAGAAGGAGTTGCAGCAGGAGCTGCTGCAGCTGCAGCAGGAGGTCTTGCAGCAGCAGCAGCAGCAGCAGCAGATTGAGGAGTTGCAGCGGGAGCTGCAACAGCTGCAGCAGCAGGGGCGGCTGCAGCAGGAGCAGCTTGAGGAGTCGCAGCAGTTGCAGCAGGAGCTGCGGCAGCTGCAGCAGCGGCTGCAGCAGCAGCAGCAGCAGCAGAAGCGGCGAGGGCGGCCGCCGCCGACGCCGGCGACGGCGAGGAGGACGGCGGCGGGGAGGACACCGGTGACGCGTGAGCCGTGAGCGTGGCTCTGCAGTGCATGGCGGCCACTACCGGCACCAGCAACGTTGTTGCTTGCGCAGCTCTGGGTATGCTTTCGCAGCGCCCATCCGCAGTAAGTATTCACTTGAGCAGACCCGACCTGTTGGACCCGCTACTGGGACCAGCGAGCCCTGGAGGCCAGCGAGCTACTGTGTTGGGCGGCTCGGTGACTGAAGGTGGAACGGCAAAACGCCTAGTAGCAAACGCCTTGCTGTTTTCCTGTGTTTTTTTGATCGGTTCAATTGCAGTTGTATGCTCGTTGTTGAGCTTCTGTGAATGTTGATTAGTTTTGGTTGCGTTGTGTCTCACGTTGTGTGCTGTTTTGTCCCAAGGCAACGTAGCAAGACGTCACCAGATAAACCTCGATGTGAGCTGAACTCCACGACTGGACTCTGAGCAATCGCAAGCAACACATGAGCTACGATTTCATGCCGAGCGAACACCACCACTAGCTCTCACAGAGCGGTCCAGCCGCAGACGCTGGAACAACTGACGAACCAATACGGGTGCACAATGCGAGGGAACTCGAAACACATAGCTGCATATCCAAGATGTAACTCCTGACTGACTCTCAAGTGCACTGCCCTGCATTCACACAATGCGCTCTGACCAAACACATGCAAGGCCCGTGCCCTGCGAGTGATGCAAGCAACATCAAATCAGAGGAAGCGGTAGAAGCCCCCTTCTTTCGTGTTGAAACCCTTGCGAAGGATGATGAACGGCTTGTTCGGAACCAAGTCCACACGGCCATCGGAGTTGTCGTACCTTGTAGTGGATGGCTCTCACAGGGCGAGTTGCTTGGAGGGCTGATGGATGCATGAGTCGACGTGTAAAATAACACATCGTGCACAATTGTAAGGTGAACGCTGATAGCAGAAGTTGTTCAAGGCACTTCGATGTTGCTCGGTGAACGAAAATGGAACCGTATGCTTGCGTGTGCATGCACGGAACAGCTTATTTAGTCTCGGCGGGCACCGCACTTCCCAAGCAATCTCGAAGAGCATGCTCGAACGCAGAGCCTTGAAGTTCAAAACGGAGCCTTTGGGAACAGCAGGGTTTGCAAACACATAGCACGTACAAGAGCGATTTCTTCGTTGACGGCCCTTGAGGGCAATCAGAGTACAACGGGCCACACTTCGGAGAGCACGCCGGGTAGGCCCATGCTATAGGTGCTATATCGCCACAAGGGCCCATAGTTCCCACGAGAGCCGAAAGTCTTCACCGTCAACTTTCCGTCCGTGCGCGCCTTCTTCTTCTTGGCGGATTGCGTTGGCGCGGCCTGTCGAGGTGCGAGACCAAGCGACATGCAGCCTGTGATGCACATTAGACGAGGAAGATCCCCTCAAAACGGGGTCGGGGTCGCCGGCTGTCGAATTATTAGACCGTGGCACTCAAGGCAACCTCGAGGAGTCTGCCTCAAGGAGGCAAGCCGCGAAGAGGCAGACAAGCTTCGAGGAGGCAAACCTGAAGGAGGCAAGTAAGCCTTGAGGATGCTGCCTCGAGGAAGCAAGCCTCCAAGGGGGCACGCCTCGAGCTTCGAGGATAAGGGGACGGATGGGGTGTGGTCCTGTGTTGTGGCCTGGAACCCCAGGATGTCCACCTTTGCCGCCGCACTACTTTGTGATAGCAACCCTCGTTTGCAGTCAGAGCGAGTGCCCCGAACCGAGTAATTATTTTCCGATTATCGCACTTGCCCGCCCAGGTTTAGAGGGCCGCAAAACTTCCCGAGCCAGCCGAAATATTGAATGAAGGTCTGACTGCTTGACCCGGGCAGCTCTACGGGGTATGCACGTGATGCGGACCCAAAGATGGGACGATGTCGCGCAACACAAACACAAGCGATGCACAGAGAATGCATTGGTGGTGAGTGCCCGAGCGTCCGCGTCAGCGTCATCTGGTCCTACTGTTGTGCACTGCGTGCGTCCGCTTGGGGACGACACGGAAAGTCTGACATGCGGCACCCAGGCAGATGCCCCGCATTGCATGGATGGGTGGGCGGGACTGTGGGGGAGAGGGGGGTTCGAGGTAAGTCGTCGCTCGTGAGCCGCCCGACCGCAAGGCGGCAATGGCGAAGATGGACACGGTGGGCTGGTTTGGTTTGGCTGCGGAGGCGCTCTTAGCGTGCTCGTGAGCCGCCCGACCGCGAGGCAGCCTGGGTTAGGGACGGTCATTCGGGACAATTTGACTAGATCACATTCTTGCGTCGACGCGCAAAATCGCTACCTAAATGTCACAAAACCCTTGGTGCCTTCAACTTCGGCAAAAAGACTGTCTCCGTGTCTGGCTTGATCGCCCAAGCGTTCCCATCCCTCTTGACCGTGTGGTGCGTGATGCCAACCGTCCCTTCGCCCGCCAACTGTAAGCCCTCGAGCACTTTGTCAATCACGATCACGTTGCCTTACGGTGCACGATAGCACGGAAACGATGCAAGGCCGAGCGGTGGACGTTAGTTCCACTGAAAAGGTTTATCGGAAAAAGGGGTCTGCCCCGTAGGGTGGTTGCTCGGAATTGGCTGGCCGGAAAATTCTAGAAGGCTTGCCAAGCGGGTCGGGGGTGCATGGGGGTATGCACAACTCCCCTAGCGGACCACACCACCGCCCTGCATCGCATGTTAATGTGCATGTTCTTTTCTGCACGAGTTGCCCAAAAAGTCGAGCTTTGCAAGGTGGGGCGGGATGTCCTTCTTGACCAACTTCACTTTCGTGACCCCGGGTGTGATAACAAAAGGCACCCAACCTTTAGTGCTTCGTGTGGGATCGCATAGTGCAGGGAATTGAGCACACCGTCTTTGACAACCGGTCACGAACAATGTTTTGTGAGCATTGCGGGCAGTTCGGCACATGTGCACACTCACGAGAATTTCTGTGTTAGCTCGAAGCGTTCCCAACGTCAGCGGCGAACCTCCTTCTGTGTTTTTCATGTTCTCCCGGCCGACGGCGTCTTCGGCCCAATCCCCATCGCCGAAGAAGAACAAATCCTCTAGTGTCCGCTTGTCGATTGGCACTTAGTTGTTCCTTTGCTTCGCACTAAGGCGGCAAGAATATCTTGCCAGAACTACAGGCCACACAGCGTGCGCCTACTCAGAAAGTGTGCTCTCGCTGGTGCGGGCACTTGTGGTACAGAGTTATGGCTCGACCACGCGACGACTGAGGAGGGGCACAAGTAAATCATCCACACACCGGGGTTTGGGGAGCGGGAGCCCCCAAGGAATGAAGCGGGGCTCTGGGGGAACGACAACCCCACAAAAAAAAACCGGATCCCAGGGGGCAAGGAGGTCCGCTGAGAGGGATCCGTAAGTGGGCCCATCGGTGCAGTCTGCACGCCTTGCCATGCCACGCTCCTCGTCAAGTCGTTTGTGTCTGCCGGTTTATTCTGCTGCTTTCAGCGGATGATACCTCATTCTTCTCTGACCAGTTAATCAACCCAGACCACTCGAGGGGAGCAAGTTTGTTGATGTACCGGTTCGGCTTCTGTATCAACCCGTTGCTGCCATCCCCACCTGGTTGCCGCGTCCTTGTTGCGGCCGTCTCCCTTCTATCCCTGGATCTCTGACATTGTCGATAAGCTCTTGCCACTTGCCTTCCCCTTGTGTACCTCCCGTACTCGCTCGTACGTTTACATTCCTGCTCCGCCCTTTCCATTCCATTCCCGTTCCCGTACCTGCTTCGTCCGTCCGTTCCCGTTATCTCGCCTTGCTCTGTCAATTTGTCATGTTCACTTTTCCTCTCTTGGGTCTCGGAGTCCCGGGTTGGCGGCCGAAAAGAGTGGGGTGCAGAGTATTATTTTTGGTGGTGCAAATCGCTCATTTTCGGAACTTAGGAAGCAACTGGATGCACGACAAACGCCCCTTTTCTGAGGGCTCCGTAGCTTTAGGCAACGTCCCAGCCGACGAGGCGCTTAAGAAGAGCTGACCTTTCCCGGGTGCTCCAGGCGCCGTGGTCGACAACCATGTGCCCAAGTCGCTCTCGCACGTAAAGGGTGTCGGATGTTGTTCCAAAAGTGCAGACTCAGAGCCCACGTCGGTCTCAATGCCGGAGTCGACCTTGCATGAAAAGAGCACACCTAAAGAATTCAGTCAAGATGGGGCATCACTTGCCAGGCGGCCCCGTCTCTCCCCCACCCCCACTAGTTTCCCATCTGGCTCGCATACCTGTCCAGTGATCTCTGAGGGACCAAATTGGCAGCACTTTAGATGTCACTCTTAGCACTCATGTGCCACGTGCAAATCGTCGCTCATCAGGTTGCCAGGCTGGATGCGGCGCTGACGAGCCAGAGCCTTAGCAATGAATTCGCTGTTCATGAAAGTTAGGATGGCGATTCAAATGGATTTGATTTTTCAGACCTCGTCGCCAATTTGAAACCTGAGCGGCGATTTGTTTCCAAACCTCCGCTGCCACGGCTGCATCCTCCTCGTCGTGGGTCGCAGCATCAACAGAAACAACCTGTAGGAGGCACACTTGTCGGACTGCTGAAGGGCACGAGTCGTCCTCTCCCCACACGCCCCATGCCTCACACCAACATGCCACTGGGCTGTTTGTGTGCACGGGCGGCGGGGCCGGTGACTCGTCGTGCCATGAGTCACCGACTGAAGAGCACCGTGCCTAACCTTGTTCTCCGTGTTGAACTTGGCATTGTGTTCCTCCATCACCTCCTTGATCGCCTGCCAGCGACGCGCGGGCAATTCTCACCCTTACTTGTGGCCACACGTCGTGCATGTGTGTGTGCATCGACGTGGCCGGCAGATGTCATTCAAGCACAAGCACATGCACGCATCCATGCAATTGCAAACCACGGGTGCACACACTAGTGCAGAACGCAGAAATATGCACAAACACCCTTCGTCCCAAGACGGTGGACACATTTTTGCCACAAGACCCCAAAATAACAGTGCTTCCGCGCTGCAGCCAACTAAGGTCTGGCACCTTGATGACCATGCCGCAGGGCCTAGGCGACCGAGCATCCGCTTGCGCCGTGGCCGTTGCAGTTGAATCGCCGAGATGCCACGAGGACAAGGTGCAGCAAGTGAAGGACGGAATAAACGGAGGCGATGCCAAGTGGATAGAGAGAGAGGGCGAGGAGTGGAGATGCAGGGGGAGGCTGTATCAAAAAGGCCCGAGGGATGGATCACGCGAAAGGGAACAACACAGAAACAAGACAAATATAATGACAAGATGGAAAAAGTGAGTGTTGGTGGCGCGAAACTCAGATTGGAGGAGCGGCACGAAAAGAAAACGAGTGAACTAAAACGAGCGACAACACGAATGAAGAACGTTAAGCCACGGACTCCGCAAAGTGAACAAGAGAGGCAACGCAGCACACAGTGCCGTGGCCGATAGGAAGGTAAAGTGAGACAGCGAGAGAGAGAGAGAGAGCAACGATAATGAGTGGTTGGAGCAACATTTTGTTTGAAGGTTTGTGTCCTTGTAAGCCTATTATTGTCTTATGTGTGTTTAGAGGCTGCCCGAAGCAGAATTATATCTCTATCACCACACAGTTAGTTTCCTGATAGGACTTGGCCAAGAGGTTCCTTACTCCGTGACTTAATGGGCCGTGAGTGTTCCACAAGTCTGGCGGTTCCCCCGGTTCCCGGCCCTCCTCCAGGCACACCCCCGGGGAGTGGGAAATGGGGCAGCCGGGGCAAGTGGGCTGGCCTATCTAATCAGGATCGCATTGGGGTAATTAAATATTTATTTTCTCCATTGCTGCCCTGCCTACTCTACGGTTCGGTCGACTTGCATCCGCGTTCTCTGCTGGTCTTGACTCTACTTGTTCCTCGCGTGCCCTTCAAAACTTTTCGTTGAATTAGATGACTTCACTGCGAGTTCCAAGTGAGCGACCCTTCTAACTCCATGCGCTGCATTGCGCGCCTCCTTGGTCCAATCGTTGTTGGCCCATTTGCTGACCAACGCGTCGTTCAACACAAGGGCTCCGCAAGGCAACACCGACGACACGGACAAGTGGACATCCAAAGGCACACTGTGCGACTGCAACGCTCCCACCAACACGTCGAACTTCGGGAATCCCGCAATGTCCAACGTCCCCGCTCGCGCTGCCGCATGGACGTGGCGGCTGATGAGGTTGTGCACGTGCTGGCAAATCTCATACGAATGGTTCACCGTGACACACGCGCGGACGGACAAGGAGCTCAGTCCGAGGTTGAAGCACGCTTCCGAGGAGAACCCATCGTAGCCAAAGAGGTCGACGCACACTAAGCCCGCATTCTCGGGGATCTTGAGGACCGACGGATTGTGGGTCATCGACAGGACTTCCGAAAAGAAACTGGCCCCGGCCGTGGCTTGCTTCAAGGTCTGCACCGGTGTGAAGAATGAACCGACCCCCAGCTTGCTCTTCTGCACCAAGTCGCCCGAAGTATTTGGACGGAAAAAACCAGCATTGGTGTCCGCTCGATTCTGCGGCTTGCGGTGCTGATTCCGTGGCAGCATCTGTACTCCCTGCACTGTGCCCCTCTTCCAAAGTGCCGACCTCCTGTAGACGTTGCCTTTGTTGTTGGCCATAACAACGAAGCCGTCCACGGAAGCCCGCCTCTGCCCGTATACGGACTCACCGTCAAAAAAAATCCGCACGTCACGAACATCCAGGTTCCTGGAGACCGCTCTAACTAAACTCCGGACAAGCTCTCGAACAAGCTCTTTTTGTTGTCAAACATGTTTGTAAGATCAAACTTCAGCAAATTGAGGGGTGCCGACGACACTTCACCCCACAAGGAGGAGGTGCGACAGACACGTAGTCTCACGAAAAGGTTTGCTGTCACGGAGTAAGAAATCGGACTCCTGGACTTCTTTTCGAAGTCTTTCTGGAAGTCTCGGTTCGCGTCCCTCACACTCATGGACTCACCCTCGTCCGACTCATCATCGTCGCATGGCTTCATCTCCTCCTCCTTTGGGCGCACCACATTCCCGTTTCCATCGCCGAGTCGGCCTCCGACTTTGCACAACCCGGTTGCAAGTGCTTGAGCGATTGAAGCACTACCGACATCGTCAACCTCCCCACATATTTTTGCGAATCAGACAGGCCGCGGCGATGGATTACGTAAGGTCGATGTGCCCTAGAGTCCTCTCCATCGTCCTCATCCTTAGGCTCGTGCTTCAACTGCTCCGTGCGATTCATGTTCACAAAGATCGCCACGGATGTGGTGCTCTCCTTCCAAAGTTGCGCCGTTGTGAAGCTCAACAACCAATCCTCCCCAGCCCAGACGTAATAGACGTGGGTTGTCAGCGGGCCAAGCCTCCGGGTGCGACTGCCTTTCAAGCGGTTGACCCGACAATGCCCTTGCGGGTGCCAGACAGCGAAGGAGGAATCCTAATGGAAAGCAGTCTGATCACCCACGACAATGCCCCGACAACTCCCTACATATGGTTTCCCGAGATTGCTATCCTTCTGGACTGAGGACATGACGCCCATGACTTCGAGCCGGCACCAATAGATCACAAACTCATTCGACTTGCGCCGCATGCCATCAGAAAACTTCTGCCAGAACTTGTCCATCCACGTTTCAAGTTCGCCGGGTAAGCTTTCCTTCTAAGACGCAAACGACCACACATGACAACGCTCCCATGATTTACGTGTCTGGCACGCCGATGTGGCTCAAGTTACTAACCGGGTACCCTAACGCAAGAACTAAGCACACGTTTGCTTAACGAAGCAAGGTGCCCCCTTTTTGTGCATCCTAGACTTCAGCGGTTGCCTTGTGAGTGTTCGTATCAACGGATCCTCAAGGTCCGCACTCGTCCTAGCTCTGAAACAATGGAACCTTTCCTCGACGTGCTTGTGGGCGAGCTTCCACGACTGCGTGTGGGCTTCCTCGAGGCAAGATGGCAACACCCGCAAAGGAAAAGTGTGCTGGTGTAGTCAACACCGGCGCACGAGTAACAAGACCGTGCATCCGACAAAGTGTTGCGATTGTGATGAGATGAATGGGCAGCGTCATGTTGTGCATACCACATACCATGTGTGGAGCGGTCATCGAGATCATTCATCAACTGCTGGCGCTGCTTCGAGCTTCGGGCTTCTCGTCGATTCAACTCTGTCGTCAAAATGAGTTGATCGGATTTCACCTCGTCCCTCGCATCACTTATCAACGAGGGCGGAACGCAAAGCCATTTAGGCAACAGCGCTGCTTCACAGACCCGAGACAACACAATGTGAGCTTGTGAATACAAAGGGCTCGCAGATAAAACAAACAACACAAGTTAGACGCTCACTTCCATGCGACATTACTTGCAACCGCAACCGCATCTTGGCCCTGAAAATCTGCACGAGGAGACTTTCGCTGACGCTTCACATACGAAACTAATGTAATTAGCACACAAATTAAGGGAGGCCACGGAACGGCGTGTGAACTGAACCAACTGCCAATCATAATGCAAAACTTGTGTAAAACAAACCAGCCAACGTGCCACACAAGAACTGCGATAGCAATGGGAGCTCGAGCAAGCAAATGCAATGTTACGTAGGTTTGCCACGTGCATGCCTGAAAGAATGAAACGATGCCATCCAAGCTTTCTTCCTTGACTCCTCCACCTTTGAGCTCGCCTGTGCCATAAACTCTTCGACCACCTCGCCAGACAACTCCCTGATAACGCCCAGCTTGCCGTAGTCGAACTCTGGGTCGGCCATTTTGATGCAGTTGGTGTACTCCTTGTCCAAAAGCCTGGCGGTGAAGCACGCTGCCCAACAAAGCACCATACAAGTAGCGAGAATGACATGGGTAAACAGACCCTAGGTATGCACAGGGCTCCTTTGAGTAAGGGATGTGTGCTTTGGGCGTTTAACTAATTGCTCGGTCTGCGAGTAGGACAAGACAGAACATTGAGACACATCTCGTTTACGCTTTTTGATGTGAATGTTTGGCCGGCATGTGTGACGTAGAGGCTTGATGCGCGTGCGGTTTTAGTTGCCGTGCCCTTAGTGCAGAGTGTGGGTGTAATAGAACGATGAAAGGATCCGGTGTGGCAGGAATCACGATGATGCATGCAATGCATGGCGCAAGCTTGCACGGCACAACAGTCGCGCACCCTTGCTTCGCAACGATAAAGCATCATGTGTGGTGTTGTTTTGACTTCTGGCATTTGGGATCCGCCCCAACCCTGACAAACGCTAATCAAAAATGGTGGGGCGCTTCGCGCCCCACCATTTTTGATTAGCGTTTGTCAGGGTTGGGCGGCCCATTTTCAGACAGGGCTCGCGCTCGAAGGGTTACGTTACAATCCCCGGGGGTGTGGAGGGGG
>Ga0194118_10007590_pt1 | contig 10400 bp, 20 predicted proteins | sample TA2MahsurfametaG_2_FD_148662 | JGI IMG/M metagenome (GOLD analysis project Ga0194118, IMG submission 148662) | Freshwater microbial communities from Lake Tanganyika, Tanzania - TA2015013 Mahale N5 surface | ecosystem: Environmental > Aquatic > Freshwater > Lake | place: Tanzania: Lake... | reverse complement strand
TCTGCTCGATACGGCTATCTCAACGAGACGTTCGCGTTTGATACGGCAAACGCCAACCTTCGATGGAACTCGACTGACCCGACAAGCAGCGTTTTTTCAATTGGGACCAGCAGCGACGTAAACGCCAACAGCACAAACTACGTCGCCTACCTGTGGTCCGAGATCGAGGGCTACAGCAAGATCGGCAGCTACACCGGCAACGGTTCAACGGATGGGCCGTTTGTTTGGTGCGGGCATCGGCCGCGTCACGTCCTCATAAAAAGCGCCGGAGTAGAAAATTGGGCGGTGCAGGATTCTGCGCGCAATCCGTTCAACGTGGTAAACGCACGGCTGAAACCTAACAGTTCGGATGCTGAAGCGGTGTCGTCGGTACAGAACGTTGATTTCATGTCGAATGGCTTCAAGATCAGAACCACAGACCCGGAAAAGAACGGCAGCGGCACCACCTACATCTTCGCTGCGTTTGCCGAAAACCCCTTCAAATACGCGAGGGCGCGATGAGATTCTCTCTTCCTGACGGCCAGATCGTCCGCATCGATCAGCCGTTTAACATGGGCGACGTGCAGTATCCGTCGAACTGGCTGCGGCTAATGACGCCGAGCGAGAGGCTGGAGTTCGGCGCGGTCGAGCTGCCTGAGCCCGAGCCGCCGGTGACGCCGTATGTCCCGACGGCGTTCGACGAGATCCGAAACCTGGAGGCGCTGATCACGCCCCGCCGACTGCGCGAAGCCGTGCTCACGCCGGAAGGCAAGGCGTGGCTCGAAGGCATCGACGCGCAGATCTCTGCGCTGCGTCCGCCGAAGCAGGATGTTTCGCCGTGAACGAGTCCACAAAGCACGCCATCGACGCCGCATCAGCGGGGACTGCGGTCGCGACAGTCGCAGGATGGCTGCCCGCGCTCGCGGCAATTTTCACCATCGTGTGGACCGGCATTCGCATTTATGAGACCCGCACAGTGCAGCGCTGGTTGCGGCGGCAGTGATGCGCGCGGCCGTTGTTGCTATCGCTGCGCTTGCGGCCACGTCAGCGGCGGCCCAGCAGCCGGCGTGCATGCCGATTGACCAACTGCAACAGATCCTGCGTGAGCGCTATCGCGAGGCGCCGGTTGTCATGGCGCGAATTGATGATGGCAACGTGCTCGTGATTTACGCCGCGGACGATGGCTCGTGGACGGCTGCGATCGTTTCACCATCCGGCATCAGTTGTGTCGTCAGCACCGGAGCGGCGCTTCGATTTATTCGGCAGGGTGCGTAATGCCATTTCCCAAGCTGTCGCAGGCCGAGGGCCTGCGGCGCATCGAGGCGATCGAGCAGGCGCTGCGAGATGGATGCCCACCGATTGGCGTCCCGGTGAGGAGCGGCCAGCGCAATGCGGTTGCAATCGGACTCAATAGGGCTGGGGTAAAGAGCAACAGCAGCACGCAGATCCTCCAGCGGATGGAGGACGCTGCCGGCCGGCGTATCGACTGGAGCCTATATCGCGGCGAGACGCCGCGTGCTGCACCGCCGCCGCCGCGCTTTGACCCGCCATCCATTCCTGCAGACGACATCCCGGTCGAGCAGCTGATCGAGCAACTTGCCGATCGCTTTGAGCGCCGGGCCGAGCACGCTGCCGCGAAGAAGTGGATGCGCTTTGCGCTGCGCGAGCCGGGACCGTATCTACTCGCGATCGTCGGCGACCCGCACCTCGACGACAACGGCTGCAACTGGCCGCTGCTGCGGCGCGACGTCGAGCTCATGCGCCGGCCGCATGTGCATTGCGTGATGCTCGGCGACGTCACGAACAACTGGTCCGGCAAGCTGCAGCGCTTGTACGCGCACCAGGACGTGACGCGCGACCGCGCGTGGAAGCTAGCGGAGTGGTTCTGGCAGGCGGTGCCGTGGTTGCTGCTGGTCAAGGGCAACCATGACATCTGGTCGCAATCGCACGGACAGGGCGACCCGCTCGATTGGATGGCGCGCGGATCGGCGGCGCTCGAGGACTGGCAGGCGCGCATCGAGGTCGCCGCGGGAGACCACAAGCTGCGCGTTTGGGCATCGCACGACTTTAAGGGATCGTCTCTGTACAACCCGCTGCACGGCCCGATGCGCGCGCAGAAGTTCTCCGCAGGCGAGGCCGACATCTACTGCGCGGGACACCAACACCACTGGGAGATCTTCTCCGGCGAGGACGCGGAAAAGACGACCCGGCCGCACTGGCTCGTCCGCGCGCGCGGGTACAAGTACATCGACCCGCACGCCGATCGTCATCAGTTCGCTCAGCAACAGCACGGCGCGACCATCGCAGCAGTGATCGATCCGGGCCGCGAAGGCCCGGCGGCGGTGCAGTGCTATGCCGACCTCGCCGAGGCGGTCGAGATCCTCAAGTTCAAGCGCGAGCGCTGGGAGGCCGCATGCCGAGACGCCGCCGATCCGACGACGACGACGACTGGAGCGAAGCGGCGAAGCACGCCGGCGAAATGATGGCCGGCTCGATCAGCGAGCTGCGGTCCTCTGACCCGCCGGGCAGGCCGTTTGAAAAACAGCGCGGTCCGCTCGGCTTTTGCATCGATCCAGTCGCGTATCGCCGCGACGCACGCACTAAGAGGTCACGATGATCGCAGCCCTACTCCCCGCTCTCGTCCCGATCCTCGGCAGGGCTATCGGCGCCCTGATCCCCGACCCGGCGGCGAGGGCGCAGGCCGAGGCCGAGATCGCAAAGCAGCTGCTGGCTTCAAGCGCCGAGCTTGAGCGCGCCGCCGCCGACATCGTGCTGGCCGAGGCTAAGAGCGAGCACTTCCTCGCCGCGTGCTGGCGGCCGATCCTCATGCTTACGTTCGGCGGGCTGATCGTCGCGCGCTGGCTTGGCTACTCAGCGCCAGGCATCTCGGAGGCCGAGGTGCTGAAGCTCTGGGACATCGTGCAGCTCGGCCTTGGCGGTTACGTCATCGGCCGCAGCGCGGAGAAGATTGCGCCGCAGATCGCGACGGCGCTGAAGAAGTGAGCGCCGCGACCTGGCCGCGCTCTCTGGCGGCGGTCCTGGAGCATGAGGGCGGCTGGGCAGACCACCCCCGCGACCCCGGCGGCGCCACGATGAAGGGGATCACGCTTGCCACCTTCCGCTCAGCGCGCGGGGCCGAGCGCACCAAGGGGGAGCTGCAGGCGATCAGCGACGCAGACGTCGCCGACATCTACCGCCAGCGCTACTGGTCCGCGATCCGCGGTGACGAGCTGCCCGCCGGCGTGGACCACGCAGTCTTCGACGCGGCGGTGAACTCCGGCCCAGGGCGGGCGGCGCGGTGGCTGCAGCAGGCGCTCGGCGTGCTGCCGGACGGCGGGATTGGACCAAAGACGATGGCCGCCATCGCCGGTCGCGATCCGGCCGAGCTGGTCGATCGCATCTGCGACTTGCGCCTCGGCTATCTCAAGGCGCTGCCGACCTTCGACGTGTTCGGCATGGGCTGGATGAAGCGCGTCGCGGCGGTCCGCAGCGAGGCGAAATCCTTTGCCACTTGATGCTGATTCCCTAGCAATCAGCGAGTCGATTTCGGCTTGAAAATGGCAAAAAAGCCAATGTTTTCAACGTGTTTTATATGATCTCGAATCGAAGGAGCGCGTAGCTGGCGAGGTTCGAGGCGACCTGGGGCATGACCGCGTAGCGGATCGCCTGGATGCGGCTGGCGCCGCAGGACGTGGCGCCTTCGACGGGGCCCATGTCGATGTTCTCGACCGCCTCGGCGAAGAGCTTGCCCAGCGCCCCCGCCGTGTGGATGGCGATGGCGAGCACGCCCGGGAGAGGGCCGAGCCCGAAGGCCTGCACGAAGAGGAGGGCGAATACGAGTTCGGGGACCGTGCGGCAGAACTCGAGGCACCTGCGGGCGGCGCTCCTCGTCCATCGGTTCGGCGCGATGTTCGCGGACGCCGCGAAGCAGAGGACGAACCCGCCTATCGCGCCCGTGACCGTGCCGAGATAGGCGATGAGCACGGTCTCGCCCATGAGCTTCATCCAGTAGGTGAAGCCCCACATCCAGTCGCGTACGTCCATCCAGACCGGGCGCCCGTCGTCCAGCCTGAAGATCCGCACCACGTAGTCGGGCAGGCGATGGATGTTCGCCAGCATCTTGCCGATGTCGACCTCGGCGACGTTGCCGGCGACGAGTATCGCCACCAGCAACGCTGCCGCGCCGACGAAGGTGCTCTGGCGCCGGTCGGCCGTCGCGGCCGCATACGCGTCCCGCAACGGGGCGAGGCGCGCATCCGGCAGGCGGCAGAGGGCCGCTGGCATGGCTGCCGTGCCTGGATCCCGGGTCAGGAGGCGCGCTTGCGCCGCAGCTCGTCGACGAACTTCTGCAGCTCGACGACCGGCTCGTAGTCCTTGTGCGTGACGCGCCGGAAGCCGAGGTCCTTGCCGTCCGACAGGCGATCGAACGCGGCCCTTGCCTTCGTCGGTGCCTCCTCGAAGGCCTTGGTGATCGCCGCCTTGAGGTCTGCCGGGAGCGAGGCAAGATAAGCGTTCGGCGAACCCATGATGAGGTCGGACCGGAACACGGTCTTCACGTCGCCGGCGCTCACGAGCTTCTTGTTCGCCATGCGCGTGAGATTGGAGTCGGTCTCGGAGTTCCACCAGTTGAAGGCGATGTCGCACGTGCCCTGGATGAGCGCGGTCACGGCATTCTCGTGGCTGCCGGCGTAGACGACCTTGCCGAAGAACTTCTCGGGCTCGATGCCCTGCTTGCTCATCGCGAAGCGCGGCACGTTGTTCCCCGAGGTCGAGTTCGCGTCCACGAGGCAGAGGTTCCTGCCGCGGAAGTCCTCGATCCGCGTGCCCGCGTCGCGGCTGCGGGCATAGGCGACGGAGTAGTAGCCGACCGACCCGTCCGAGTTGATGGTCGTGTTGAACGGCTCGACGCCGCCATTCGTCACGGTCCAGGCCCGCACGTAGGAGGACGGTCCGTACGTGGCGATGTGGATGCTGCCGGCCTTCTGGCCCTCGATCACCGCCGCGTAGTCGGTGGCGATGCGAAGGACGATCTTCGTGCCGATCTCGCGCGACAGGTACTCGATGAACGGCTCGAAGCGCTGGGTGACGCCCGAGGCGTTCTCGGCCGGGACGATGGATAAGAGGAGCTCCGGGTACTTCGCCTTCCAGGACTGCGCGGATGCGACCGCGGGGAGCATCGCGGCGATCGCCGCGACGAGGATGGAGCGCCTGATCATCTCTTGACCTCTGGTGGTTGTTGCGGGAGCCGCCGCGTCACGCGGCCACGGGGGAGGGGACCTCGAGCGGGGCAGCCCGCGTCCCCGACGCTTCGTCGCCGAGCGCCTCGCCGGCCTCGAGGCCATAGAGCTCGCGGGCCGCCGATTGCGTGAGATCGGCAGGCGCACCGTCGAAGAGGGCCGCCAGTAGTAGCGGCCAGCGATCCGTCGCAGGCGCTTCACGCGCAACGTGACTTCTCCCATCTGGACGCCCTCTCCGCCAAGCTAGGCGGCGAGGGTTCCGCGACCTGGCCGGCGCGGTCAAGCGCCCGCTCGATCGCCAGCCTGTCCCATCGGGCGGTGCCGTCGATCGGCGGCGGGATGATGCCGCGCTCGATCCATCGCGCCAGCGTGCTGCTGCGGACGTTGAGCAGCTCGAGCACCTGCGCGCGGCGAAGGAGGCGAGGCTGGATCATCGCCGGCGCGTCATCCCTCGCAGTGATAAATGGATTCGGATCGACGCAGATTGCGCCACTCCAGCACGGTCGTGAACGAGGCGTCGCGGAAAAGCACTCGGTTCGTCGGCTGGATCGTCAGCCGCCCGTGGTGCGTCTGCATGAACATGAACTCCTTCGCCTGCGCCGGCGCGTGCGTGTAGGCGTCATTGACCGGGATGGCGGTGAACAGGTAGTCCGCGGCCAGCTCGTCGTCGGCCGCCCGCACGATCGCGTCGAGGCCGTCGAGGTAGTCGTAGACGTGCAGCGCGAACTGCGAGCCGTAGCAGTCCCAGGTCTGCGCGTCCTTGATGGTCCATGGCGGCGGGTCATCGCAGAACGCCAGCGCATGCGGCGGCAGGTCGCGATAGACCGCGCCGCACTCTAGCATGACCGTGCAGCCCCATGCTCGAGCACGATGACTATGCAGGCCAAGCCAGACTGCCTGCAGCCATTCTCCTGCGTAGCCAACAAACTGGCCGTCGACCGACACATATTGATGGCGCGGCAGGCTGCCGCTGGCGGTGAACAGGGTCATGGTGCGCCCTCCAGCGCATCGCGCGCGCGTTCGCCACCATCGAACGCAATCGGCGGCTCCTCGACGAGGACCGTGCCATCGTCAGGACCGCCGGATACTACCGTGCGGATGGGCTGATGGTTGGCAAGGTCCGCGTACCAGCGCAGCGCCGCCCGCAGCCGCTCGACCTCGGCCAGCAGCGTGGCGCGGTCGTCTATCGCTTCTTCAAGCAGAACGCGCGCGCCGTCGGTCGCCACGGCTAACGTTGTATCGAAATCTCCGAGTATGAAGGCGTCCCAAACCTTGGGCGCAACGGAAGGAGTCGGCGCTCCGTCCTTGATCAAATCGTCCGCCCACCAGACGATGTTGGTCAACTGTGTTTCCCACGCGTAGTCCTTGTCGTGCATCTGGTCAAGGCCATGCAAATAGTTGAGCTGCTCAAGCACTGCGGCTTGCGTGTAGTATGATTTTGGAGACGCGCCGCTTTCATGCCTCGCGCGGATCTCCTCGATCTTGTCTGCGTTCATCGTCCATCCTCCGCTTCTACGACCGCCAGCCCGGCGGCCTCGATTGCAATCAGCATCTCCCCGACCTCGACCAGCACCTCGTCGCGCGCGTTCTGCGACAGGCCATCCCAGTCGGCGACGCCGGACATCCGCCGGCCATCAACGACCAGGCCGGCGTTCCATCGCTCGCGGGCGATGCGGTTGGCGAAAGGGTGCGGCTCAGTCACCGCAGCACCATCAGCACGATCACGACGCCGCCGCTGATCATCCCGATGACCGCGCAGGCCATCCAGTAGATGGCAGTGCTGCGCGCGCGGTTCGCGCTGTCCATCCAGCCGAAAGCCTCCCGGCTCGCGGCGATGCGCTTGTAGTCGTGGTCGGTCATTGTGCGACCTCCTCGAGCTCGAGCGGCTGGCGCAGGGCAGCAGCGAGCTCGTCGCGCAGCCGTTGCGCCTGGGCGACGCTGATGTTGAGGCTGCCGGTGCCGATGCTCAGGGACACGAACGTCACCGGCTGGCCGAACATCCTGACGCTGACGTCGTCGGTGTCCGTCGCAGTGATCGACGCGATCATCGCCGCCCCTCCATCGCCGCGAGCTCGCGCTCGAGGACGGCGATCCGCTGGTGCGCCAGCAGATAGTTCAGGCTGTCTGGGTTAAGGTCGCGGGCCAGCTCCACGCGAAGCTGGATGCGCGAGCGGAGCGTGGCCGGCGTGTCGGGCAACGCCAGGCGGGCGGGCAGGGGCCGGCTCATGCCACCAGCACCATGATCGCCGCGAGGACGAGGCCCATGACCCCGTAGACCCAAGGCGGGCTCATGACGCCACCTGCGCGATGCGGGCGGACACCGCCGCGTCGAGCTGCAGTTGCAGGTCGATGCGGTGGCGGCGCAGCCGAGCGATCTTTGCGAGGTCGGCGCCGCGGTCGGCCGCCTCCTCGATGGCGAGAAAGCGCTCGACGTCAGCGAGGCGCTGACGGAGCTCGGTGAGGTCCGCCATCACGCCAGCTCCATTGCACTGATGTCGCAGCGGGTGCGGACGCCGCTCTCCCAGGCGACGAGACACATCGTCTGAGACTCTGCGGCTAGGATGACGCCCGCCTCACGGTCATCGCCCTCGCCGGCCTCGATGCGTTCACCGACCTGAAAACCGGCATCGTGCAGCGCCTGCATGGCGCTATCGATCCAGTCAATCTGATTGATTGCGTCCTGCCATTCCGCGTCAGTCAGTTCGCCCGTGTCGCGGCCATCGTAGCGCGCGACGAGAAGATCGCGGAGCTGCATCAGGCATTCGCTGCTGACGTCGTAGTGGTCGGTTACGCGCTCGGCGAGCTGGTCAAGGCCCATGTAGTCGCTGATGGTCATCTGTCCTCCTCCTGGCCGCCGAATGGGCGGCATGGAGGGGACGGTAAGTTCAGAATGAGCTATATGTCAATCGCATTTTTCGATTGTCGCTAGACCCGCCTCGCCATCCAGATGACGCGCGCAAGAACAGCGATGGCGCCTGGCTCGATGCCCTCGTAGGTCGGATAGGCAGGGTTGTCCGACTTGATGGTCAGCGTCCCGGTCTGCGGGTGCGCCGCAACGCGCTTCACCTGCAGCTCGTCACCGCTGCGGATGATGTAGAGCCCGTCGCGGCCGACTCGCCGGACCGACTTGTCGACCAGGACCGTGTCGCCGTCCTGCAGCGTCGGCTGCATGCTGTCGCCGCTAACGCGCACGACCGCCAGGTCGCTGATCGATGACATCGACACCGACCGCGGCCATTCGCGGCGATAGAGCAGAAAATGCTGTGGTTGCTCGTCAAAATTGACGGCGCCGCTGCCGGCCGCGGCTCGGATGTCGTAGGCCGGAACAGCCACGAACTCGTCGCTGCCTAGTTGAACTGGCGCCGGCTTCTTCAGTCGCACGACAGGAACAGTGTGCCTGCCGCCGCCAAACGCCAACACGGCTGGTTCAGTCCTTAGAAGCCCGGCCAGCTGCTCAAACATCTCGACGCTCGGCTGCGTCGTTCCGCTCTCCCACTGCGAGACGGTGCTTTGCCCAACACCAAGCACCTCAGCCAGCTTCTTCTGCGAGAAGCCGGCTGAGCGTCGGGCTTCAGCTATGCGGGCACCGATCGACATGCCCGAGAGATAAGCACGGGCGTTCGGAAAAGGCGAATCTGTGAAAACGATTGACAAGGTTCTGTAGAACTAATACTCCGTCAGCCATGTCCATCGACGACCTCCTCCGGCTGTTCGGCAGCCAGATCGCCCTGGCGCGGCTCTGCGGCTGCGCGCAGTCGACCGTCGCCGGATGGAAGCAGCGCGGGATCATCCCGGCTCGGCGCCAGCGGCAGATCCTCTCGATAGCGAAGCGCATGGGGCTGCGGGTCACCGCTGAAGACCTAATCGCGCCGGCACGAGGCCGCCGATGAGCCTGGCGCACGAAGTCGCTCGTTGGATTGAGAAGCAGCCGGAGCGCTGCGCGTCCCTTGAGCAGCTGCGCGAGCAGTTCCGTGCCAAGCACCTCAAAGGTGCGCTCGGCCATTGCCGGCGCAACGGCTGGCTTGAGCGTCGCGGCGCCTGGTACCGCACAGATCGCCAGCTCGCCGGGTCGGGACGTCCGGCGCAGGGTCTGCAAAAGGATTCAGACGGCCACGACGAGCGCGTCGCGCTGCGCCTCGGCGAGGAACGCTTTGCCGGGCTGATCGGCACGCAACGCTACGAGGACGTAGAGACAATTCGACCGGCCGCGCTCTGGCGCGGCTTGCCGTTGCCGGCAATGACGCTTCTCGGCAGCTCGGCCAGCACGACCTCGCGGGGCGGCGCATGACCGGGCGCCGCTGGTACGGCACGATCTTGGGCGAGCCGGCCTCGAAGGCGAACTCGCGGCAGATCGTGCGGATCGGCGGCAAGGTCCGCGTGATCAAGTCGGCCAAGGCCCGCCGCTACGTCGCAGAGGTAGCGCGCCAGGTAGCGCCGCTGCCCGAGGACAAGCAGCTCCGCGCACCGATCGCGATGACCGCGCACATCTACTATGCCTCGCGGCGGCCCGACCTCGACCCGTCGTTGATCCTCGATGCGCTTCAAGGCCGCGTCTACGAGAACGATCGCGCTGTGCGGCAGATGCACTTGTTTCACCACATAGATCAAGAGAACCCGCGTGCGGAGATCACGCTCGCGGAGATCGACGACGACGACACCGACGACTGACGCCACAGGGGAGAACCATGAAGGCACAGCAGCACCTCGACGAGGCCGCCGGGCTCGTCGGCGGCGACCGCGCCCGCCAGCACGGCGACGTCCGCCTGCTCAATGACCATGTCGCGGAGCTCTGGACCGCGTACCTGCAGCCCCGCCGGCACCGCCTCGACCAGTCGCTCGACGCCCGCGACGTCCTGGCGATGATGGCGCTGCTGAAGCTCGCGCGCGCGCAGCACGGCGACTACAACCGCGACGACTGGGTCGATGCGCTAGGCTACGTCGCGCTCGCTGGACAGGTCGCTGAAGAGAACTACGAGCACGTCACCGCGAAAATGGCACTGGAGCGCCGGGCTGCCGAGGCGCAGGTGCAGCGATGAGCGGCTACGCGCAGCACGGCATCGAGCATGTCAGCGCCTCCTCGCTGAACCTCTGGGCCAGCGAGCCCGCGCTCTGGGTCATGGAGCGGCTGATGAAGCTCCGTTCGTTGGTCGGCCCGGCGGCGCATGTCGGCACCGCGGTCGAGCA
>Ga0194118_10007580_pt1 | contig 10409 bp, 16 predicted proteins | sample TA2MahsurfametaG_2_FD_148662 | JGI IMG/M metagenome (GOLD analysis project Ga0194118, IMG submission 148662) | Freshwater microbial communities from Lake Tanganyika, Tanzania - TA2015013 Mahale N5 surface | ecosystem: Environmental > Aquatic > Freshwater > Lake | place: Tanzania: Lake... | reverse complement strand
TGGAGCAACGCCTTGGTGTAGGTGACATTGTTTGCCACCCCTTCGGCCACGCCCACGAAGGCTTGCTGGAGCGCTTCCCTCAGGCCCTTCACGTGGAGACCGGCATCGGCTACCCCACGCTAATGAAGGGCAGCTTCCGCATTTTCGAGAGTTATGCGTGGATGCATTACCACCAAGGCCGCGAGGGCCGCAACGGTCACAGCTACGAATGGGTGGTGCCGAATTACTTCGACCTCAACGACTGGGACGTGAGTTACGAGAAGGGCGAGTACCTGGCGTTCTTGGGGCGGATCTGCCAGATCAAGGGCATGGACACGATCCGCGCCATTGCAGACCACAGCAAGTGGCCGATTGTGCTGCACGGCCAGGGCGACCCCTCTGACTGGAGCCACCCCAACATTGAGTACCGCGGGCCGATCCACGGCAAGGCCCGCAGCGACTTCCTGCGTGGTGCGCGTGCAGCGCTGATGCCCAGCGTCTTTACCGAGCCATTTGCCGGCTCCGGCGTGGAGGCCATGCTGTGCGGCACCCCGCTGATCTCGGTGGACTACGGCGCGTTTACCGAGACAGTGGTGCCTGAGGTGACAGGTTTCCGGTGCCACACCCTGCAGGACTGGCTGGACGCAATCGAGCGGGTGGATGAACTGAGTCGCCGTACTGTGGCGTATGTCACCCGCAAGCGCTATAGCTTAGAGGGATGCGGTATTAAGTACTCCGACATCTTCCACAAGCTCCATGACCTATACCGCAACGGCTGGTACGAGCTTCGGAAACCTAGGTGAGCGCTTGTTTTCACTCGTGATTGAGGTCATCGCAGCCATTGCCGGGGCATCGCTTTCAATAGCTGCCATGGGTATAGGCGGTATGAACCGTAGAAATAATGAAGACAGGATGGCGGTGATCAAGCTGACCGCTGCTGTGGAGCATGTCGCTTCCCGCCTTGAAACACTCCACATTGACGTGAAGGCCACTAGCCACGAAACCTTTGCCCGCCTGAACGAGGTGGAGCAACGCCTCGCCAAGTTAGAAGCAATCCGCTAGGGGCAAGCTAGTGTGTGAGGGTAGACCCCACGAGTTTGCACTTTTTACATGGATCCCACAAGCATTGCAATCGTCGCCGTTGTGATCGCGGCTGCCTCCGAGGTGATTTCCTACTTACCCATCCGCGAGAACGGCGTGGTGCAGGTAGCCGTCAAGATTTTGAAGCTGCTGTTCCCCAAGCGTTGAATTTTTGATGGCTGTCAAGCTGCGCGATTTCTTCGCCCACTACAGAGGCGAACCCCACCAGCTTGCGGCGGTGGAACTCCTCGCCAGCCAAATGCCGGCCTCCTTGCTAAAGAACGATGCGGAGTGGGTGGAAGTCTTCCGCTCCGCCCCAGCCAGCAAACCCAAAGCCACCAATACCTGGGAGGGCGTCTACGCCTCCGCCAAGGCAGCTGGTGCCAAGTACCCAGAGCTGGTGTCTGCCCAATGGGCGTTGGAATCGGGCTGGGGCCAGCACACCAGCGGCAAACACAACTACTTCGGCCTCAAGGGCCCCGGCACTTCGGCTATCACGCAGGAGGTGATCAAGGGCAACACGATCACCATCACCGACGAGTTCCTGAATTTCAAAGGACTCGACGAGTGCGTGCAGTATTTGGTTGACCGCTGGTACTGCAACTGGAACGGCTACACAGGCGTCAATGCTGCCCCCAACCGCAACGCTGCGGCCAAGGAACTGTTGCGCCAGGGGTATGCCACCGACCCAAGCTATGCAGAAAAAGTCGTCCGTCTGATGGACGAAAAAGCGCCGCTGTCCAAGCCCGTAGCACCCGCCTCCAAGTTCACGCCCCAGTCACCGTTTTCCACCAAGGTGACCCCGCACATCACCTACGGCGAGCTGTGTCTCAACGAAAACGCTCGCCGCTTCATCCGCCAAGACCAGTGCAACATCGCGCTGGAGCTTTGTGAGTTCGCCGAGAAAGCCCGCGCCCACTTCGGCGGGAAACCGATAATCATTACCAGCGGCCACCGCCCCCTTGCCATCAACGCCTCCGTGGGTGGTGCCACCAATAGCGAGCACTTGTACAACTTCGGCTGCGGTGCGATCGACTTTTACTTGGACGGGGTTTCTGTACAAGTCCTCCAGGACTGGTGCGATAAGAATTGGCCGTTTAGCCTTGGTTATGGAGCCATCAAGGGCTTTGTGCATCTTGGCATCCGTGCTGGCCGAAACCGCGTCCGTTGGGACTATTGACGAGGATCTGTATAGCGCGGGGCGAAGTACGTGGCACGTGCCATCTCATAGAAAGTCCACGCCTGCCAATCTTGCCGGTGCCTGCGCACCATGCCCGCGAAGGAAACTTCCCAGTATCCTCCGGTTTCATCCTTGACGAACTCAATGGTGGGCGCTGGCATAGGAGACGTTTCATCGCACATGGCTAAGTTCCCGGAGACATGATGGACTGGATGGTGCCCAAGCTCTCCTTGTCGGCCGAGGCTCAGCTGGAGCACAACGTCCGATTGATGCGCGAGGAAGGCCCCTCTGACATTGAAGGCACCATCCGCATCGCCTGCTCGCTGATCCAACAAAATGCAATGCAGCAAGCGATCATCCGCCAGGCGGTGGGGCACATCGCCCAACTAGAGATGGAGCAGCTGCTAGGCGGCCCAAAACCGCGCCTTTGCTTCCTGAGGAAGCTGATGGAGCGACTTGGTGTTAAACACATCTGAGGTGTTGAGCTTGTAGCGGATTTTGCGGTAGGTGTTTTCCAGCAACTGGCGCACCCGTTCCCGACTGACGTAGAAGGTTTTGGACATCTCCATGTAGCTCTGCGGTGGATTGCCATCTAGGCCCCAGCGCATGATCAGCATCTGCTTTTCGCGGTCATCCAAGAACTGCACTGCGATCCGCAGGAAATCGGAGTATTCCGACATCAATGCCTGCTCCATGGCGTCAGTGCCATCAGGGTCATGTGGATCACTGATCAGTTCCACGAGCATGGAACCCTCACCGTTTTGAGTATGAGCGTCAAGGGAAGCAGGGATCTGCATGGCACGCACCATGAAAAGGCGCACGTCTGCAGGCTCCACGCCAAAGCGTTCGGCGAGTTCATCAATGGTTGGCATCCGCCCCAGTTGCTGCCCGAGTTCCCGCGTGGCCCGGTTCCAGTTGGTGGCCATATCAGCGATTTTGCCAGGCAACCGCATCACCCGTTCCTTGGTGCTGATCGCCCGCGTCATCGCCTGGCGAATCCACCAGTAGGCATAGGTGGAGAACTTGTAGCCACGAGTGGGGTCAAATTTTTCCACGCCACGAATCAAGCCGATATTCCCCTCTTGGACTAAGTCCATCAGGTCAAGGTGCTTAACGACGCGATGGTACTTTTTAGCGGCCATCACGACGAGGCGAAGGTTACATTGCACCATGCGGTTTGCGGCCCGCTCCCCGGCCTTCACAACTTTCTGCTCCTCAGGAGTGAGGGGCCGCCTCTCCTCCTTTAGTGCCATCATGCGCTGGATCTTGCGACCCAGGGCAATCTCCTCATCTGCGGTGAGCAAGCGGTACTTACCGATGGAGTTGAGGTAAGTGTCAACGGCTGTGGCCACTGGTCTGAGTACGAACGAAGGATTTAAGGGTGTGGGACCGAAGGCACCCAGGACATTGGAGCACAGCGGCTCTGAGAGCCGCCTGCATCCGCGCTCTGGAATCCAAAATGTCATTGCTGTGGCGCGAATCCCAAAACGCCGCCAGCGCCGCATCCAAGTAATCAGCCACCGCTCAATCGTTGGTAGCCGATGGTGCCGAGTATTCCTCATACATCGCCACCATCTCCAGCACGTAGAGCGCAAAGGCCACGTGCATCGACACAGTTTGCTTGTTGGGTGGCGTCATGGGATACGACTCACTCCACCAGTGCCGAAAAGCACTCTCAAGTTCAGCTGCGTTCATGAGTTTCCGTATAGGACTGGAACAGGTTGGTGTAGAGGGAATGGAAAGGATGGTTGGGATCATCCCGCCCGTCACGGCGATAGAGATCATCCAGTAGGTCTTGCCGTAGTTGCTGGACGATGGGGTGGCAGTCCGGGTTCATGTGATGGGTCAAGCAACGTCCCAGCATCGCGGATAGTCAGGCTCCTCGGAAGCGTGAATCCGAAGTTCATCCTGAAAAATTTTCCGTAGCTGGAGCGCCGCCTGCTCTGCCCGCTCATACGTGACCCACGAACAAGCATCCGTGCGCGTTTCAGTCAACGCGATGCCGCTGGATTGGGTGTCGTACAAAGCGGCTAACCACCGTTCCCCGACTGAGATGACGTAACGGGTCATCTGCCTGTAATGCACTACAGCAGCGACAGTAGCCGATGCTCCGCGGTTGGCTACACCGGTGTTGTAAATCCGATGAGTCTTATGCGTCGTCTGCCGAACTGGAGCTGCTGCGACCTTTCACGCGCTTGCGTACAGACTCCTGCCAGGTATCGGCGTCGAGCGATAGCGCCTTGTCGTATTCAGCGCGGTAGGTCATCTCAAGGCTTTTATAGATCAGGTCACGCAGCAGAGCGGTGATCTTTTTGCCCTCACGTTCCGCGAGCTTTTCGGCCAACTTGTAGCGATGCGGATCCAGCAGCAACTGGCAGTAGTACTTATTGCCGTGCTGGATGGGCATTGGTCCTGTCTGTAGTCTCGTACACTATAACCTAATGCACTACACGTCACCAACGGATGTCGTCGTCTACGCGCTTGCGCCACGCATTGGCTTGAGCTTTCCGCGCCCCCGTCCTCTGCTTGGTGCAGCCGCTTCTGACTTCCTGTGCAAACTCCAAAAATTGAGCAGCCCGCTGCAGATCAGCCGTCGTAGCTGAACGGATAGCGAGTTGGAGCCGCTCCATCACGATCTGCCGCCCGGTGCGATTGATCACACTCCACGCGCAGAACAAGGTGTTCGGGGCACTGGAACAAAGCTGCTTTCCGGGCAGCGTAGGCATCCTTTGCCTCAACGACTATTACATGAACCCCACCATGCCGCGACTTGAGGTAGCAGTTGTACGCCAGCGGCTTCATGATGAAAGTAAATCCAAGGTAAGTCAATGGCTCAAAAAAGCCCCCGCGCCAAGGCCAATGCCATCGAGAACTACGCCAACAGCAACATACCCCGTGAGGAAAAGGCATTTGGCGAATTTATGTATCACGCGGAGCTGCTGCGCAAAGGCCACCTGGGCATCCACAGACAGGACTTAAAAACCCTGCCTGCGAAGTATCAGCAGATCATCCGCGACCTATGCGAGTACTGACTTCACTTAGCCTCAGCCCAACTGTCACCGATCTTGGCCTCCGCCAAGGCTGGAACATCCCCGAGCCACTCCGCTTCAGCATCCTGCATGACTCCGGTGAGCTGATCCGCCCAGGTCTCGGCGTGCTCCTCCACCACCAGCAGGATCACCTCGTCATGTACTACACCCGCCAGCTTGACGGTGTCTTCGCCATCGGCGTGGAGCAACGGCCACAGCTTCCCGAGGGTACGTTTCAGCACGGCAGCACCAGCTCCTTGGATTGGGGTGTTGCAGCGGACGGTGACGGAGTTGTGATCACCGAGTAGGAAGCGCCGCAGCCCGGAGTTACGGATCCGCGTGGATGGCAACCTGCCGCTTGGTGTACGAGCCGCGTTGTCGTTGTCGAGTTGCCAGCGATGGATGCCTTTGTACACGGCGTGGAACTTGTTGCGGATCTCAGCGGCCTCCTCCAGTGACATTTGGATGCCCATGGCTCCGGCGTAGTTCCGAAGCCCCTTGGCACCAGAGCCGTAAAGCAAACCGAAGTTGGCGGACTTAGCGATCTGCCGCTGATCCTTGGTGATTTCCTCCTCGCTGACGCCATAGATCTGCATGGCGGTGAGGGTATGCAGGTCCGTGCCCTGCTGGAACGCTTGGATCATCAGCTCATCCTCGGCCTCCGCAGCAGCAAGCCGCAGCTCCATCTGCGCGTAATCCGCCGCCACCAGCTTCCATCCCTCGGGTGCGGTGACGCACTGGCGAAATCGAATGTCCCGCGGCACCTGCTGCAGGTTCGGCGCATTGCAGCTCATCCGCCCTGTATCCGCCCCCAGCTGGATGTAGCTGGCGCGAATGAAGCCGTCCTTGTGCTGGTGCGACAGCAGCGACTCCACCATCTGCCGGCGTTTCTCCACCCGCTTCCACGCCAGGTATTGCGCGATCACCGCATGATCTGCCGCATAATCCCGCAAAGCGGCCCTGCTGGCACTGGGGTTGCCATTGGGATCCAGCGGCTCCTTACCAAGTAAGGCGGTGAACATGGCCCGCAGTTGCACCGGACTGTTGAGATTGAAACCGGCTGGAACCTTCTGTTCCCCACGCCCATGGGCTTTGGCGTTGAGGTTGATGGTGCCATCGGCTAACCGCGGCAGCTTGTTGCCGGGCGGCAGAGCTTCATCCAATGAGGCGATGAACTCCTCACCGAGGCGTTCATGATCCTCGCTGAGATCTTCCCTGAGATCCAGCAACCCCTCGCGGTCAAACGGCAACCCAGTACGCCACAGTTGCGCCAGTGCCGGCAATGCCGCACATTCAAGCAACCATGCACGGGTGAGATTTCCCTCTGCCAAGCGCTGACGAATCGGTTCGTACAGGTCCATCAGCACTACCACATCCCGCGCCGCGTAATTCAGCTGCTCGGGCCGCAGCACATCCGCACTCCAGTCCGATGTCTGCTCCTCCTTGGAGAGGTCCTCGTCGAGGTACTTCTTGACCACGTGCTGGAGCCCGTTTTTGATGTTGGGCTGGCCGTTGGTAAGGATGCGGTTCCCCAACAGTGTGCAACGCAGCTTCCCCTCGGGGTAGATCTCATGCTCCTGCAGCCAACCGAGGTCGAACACCGCGTTATGGGCCACGTAGGTGCGAGGTGTCGTAAAGAACTCCTCCAATGTGACCCAGTCGTCATCCTCCAGGTCCCAGCAGTCGATTACGAGAGGCTGCACCACCTCCGGTGCGGCGAGCTGGAGCAACCGTAAACCCCCGTAAACGGGCTGGAGCCCCGTGGTTTCACAGTCAAATGCAATCACCTCCGAGCACTCAAACAGGCCCAGATTTTTAATTCCTTGAAGAAAACTCATGCTTGGTTTAGCGAAGTGAGTGGTGCGGTACTTGGCACGCTAGTCATCAAAATTTTGACTGGTGCTTTGAGGTTCAAGTTGATCAAGTAACAGACATACGCGGGTCATCAAAGCGCGATGTTTTGCGGGTCTAATTGGATAATGTTCCAGTGCTTTAAGTAGCTCCTGGCACAAGGCCCTCCAGTCAGTCATTGGTGTGTGTTACCCAGTTGGTGTCGCCGGGAATCGGTTCAGTGCCATATTCCCAATCGTCGTAATCTTCTTGATTACGAAGTGCGGTGGCATCAGTCATAGAGGTCACTTTCGCTGACTGGTGCCCAATCGTCAATTCGCTGGGAGAAAAGTTTTCGGAGTCCTGCATCACTGGATGGGATTATGTCTTCTTCACAAAGGAGCATGGTGCCTCGGCACAAGGCAGGCCTCCATTCAGGCGGATCGAAGCGGCTGGACGCGCGCATAAGCACCATCTCGTCCACAACAGCTTCAACCACAATAAGGTCGGATGCGACAAACCGCACCTCATGAATCTCCAATACATCAGACATGGTCAGCACACTCCGCAGTCTCATTAATACGATTTGTTTCAGCAGGGAGATTTGTGCATAGTTCGTCAAGCCACGCATCCCAGCTCATGGACAGGAACATGTCGAGGTCATGCAGCTGTTCCAGCTGGCGCATGTCATATTCCGTGTCATTGCCCTGAGTTTCGTTGGTGACGATTTGTTGCTTCAGGCGAAAGACGGCGTGCTGCACGGCGAAATGCCAGCGCGAGAGCCTGTCATTGGGGAAAGGGGTGTGAGTCCTGCTCATGGATGGAACTACGAAGGACGGCCGTATGGCCAAACCATTTGTAGTACACGAGCCCCCGTTTGTCAAGCGATGTGCTCGCTGATCTGCAGATCCTCGTAGCAGCGGTCGCTGAGCAGGTACACGTCTGCCCCGTGGTGGAGCGCATTGATCGTGAGGTAGCAGAGGGTGTCAGTCCAATCCTCGTGACATTCCACGCAGAACTCCTCCACCTCCTTGGCGCGGCCCTGCTTGAACCAGCTGAAGCGCACGATGGCGGCCACCCCATCTGGCATGGGGCAGGGGCAGTGGTAAAGGATGGGCCTTCGTGGCTGCTTGGGATGGGATTCGGTTGTATTCACAGAGGGTGCCCGCCAGAGCAGCAGTGCCAGCAGCCAGAAGGTGCCTTTAACGAGGCTAGGAATTTTGAAGAGCGTGCCCATCAATCCCAGTCCGCCGCCCTCTCAAGCCGCTCCAACTCTTTGGCGGAACGTTCTGGCCTTGGGGATATATCCAAAACCTGTCCCACTTCCTCAGATCCATTGGTATCACTGGAAAGAGAAGTGGGACAGGGTATAGGTGTGTCCCCCTTTGTCCCACTATCCGCAGTTGTCTCATGAGACTCACTTGGGACAGCCCCATTTGGATGTGGGACATAGTGGGACACCTCCACACCGTGTCCCACTTCTATTTCCAGTTCCAGCCTGGGTTTTGCTGAAGTGGGACACATATTTACACACATATCACGCGAGACAACAGCAGAGTACAAATTGACTGGAGATCCCTGAGAGCTGGTGCTGGTATCTGAGACTGCGACCAGCCCACGGGTCACCAAGCGCTGGAGCGCCTTCCTGATGGCGGTGACGCTGCCCCCGCATAGCGGGTCTGCCGCCAAGTCCGCCCGAGACATCGGACGCGGGTGAGCAGCCCTCAAGCGCTGGAGCACCCGATCCACTACCGAAGCCGGGCTGGCATCCTCTGCCTCGGTCTCGATGTAGTCCGCCACCGAGAAGGTCAGGTCGTTCTCCAGCCGCATGAGGAGGCTGGTGCCATCGCGGCCAGCGCGGCTTTTCTCCACGCTGATGATCCTGGCGTTGGAACCCAGCCGCTCCAACTGCTTCTTGTCGGGCCTCCGCAGCCCCCACACCTCATCCACGGCGTCCCGGATGGCGGTGGAACCGCGGAAGCCGCCGGTCTTGTTGCTGTGGTGGATCAGGAGGATGGTGCAGGCCGGGAACAGGGTGCCGTTGTTGTTGGAAAGCCAGTAGATCGGCCCAGCAAACTCCTTCTTGTTTTCGTCAAACGCCGAACCGCGGCTGCAACCCGTGATGGAGTCAATGATGACGAGCTTGGGGCGGTGCTTCTCGATGAGCTTGACGAAGCGCCAGTACCAGTTGAGGTCCCACGAGTTGATGGTGGTGACCGGATCCGAGTCGCTGAACTCAAGCTCCAGCATCTGCTGGCGCAGCTGGATCTTGGACTGGTCGCCATTCAGGATGAGGACGGGCCCCTGCTGCACTGGAACGAGGTCGCCACGAATCGAGAAGGGGATTCCGCGTGCGACGTGCTTGGCGATGGTCCACGCCGACATGGATTTGCCGTCACCACCCGAGCCGTGGATCATCACCACACCAGGCAATGGCAGCAGATCAGGGATCAGGTACTCCAGCCGCTCCTCCTTGTTCAGCAATGAATACATCCCAATTTCTGCTTCTTGAGACTCAAATTGGATTTGTGCGATCAGCAGTCGCTCTAACGCACCGGCATCGCGGTAACCACCTTCCAAAGCCAGCGCGTGCATCTTGTGCGCCAGTTCCGCAGGATTCTCCAGTTGCTGGAGTTCCTTGGCCCGCTTGACCACCTCTTCGAATCCGAGGTGAACGTTCTGGATCCGCGTAACACGGTCCTGCTCAGCTTCCAGCACCACCTTGCGGAGGTCTTCCGCCAGCCAGAGCCGCCCCGGCATCTGCTGGTCCGCCATCCAGAACAGGGTCCCAAGGCTGACCGGCCCCTTCCGAAAGGACTTCCAAACGTCTTCGCAGGGATTGGAGCCCGTCCATTCATCGGCGTATTCGGGGTCATCCGCGGACCACGCGGACCACAGGGTCAGGCCCAGGTCAGTGGGCAGCTCGGAGTGGATCGCCATGCCGACCTTGATCCAGTGATCGCGGCTGCCAGTGCCCTGTCCGGGAATGACCCGCAGCGCGGACTGCACGATCTCAGCCACTTCAGCTGGATCACGATCCGAGAAGTCAATGGCCTTGCGGGTTTTGATAAAGCCGGCGTCCTGCACTTCCCGCCCCGCGTGATCGCGCATCTCCGCCAACAACCACTCAGGTGCCTCAGGGATGTCCTGGAGGTCCCCAGCGAAGGTGTAGAAGCCCTCGGGTGCCTTCCCATCACTGGAGCCCGGATAAGCCCCGTAGAGGACCCCCTGACGGCCCCAGAGGACCTCGTAGCCCGCTCCGGTATCAGATAGGCCAAACCCCCTTACAACGCCCCACAGAGCCTCTGGGA
>Ga0194118_10007572_pt1 | contig 10417 bp, 9 predicted proteins | sample TA2MahsurfametaG_2_FD_148662 | JGI IMG/M metagenome (GOLD analysis project Ga0194118, IMG submission 148662) | Freshwater microbial communities from Lake Tanganyika, Tanzania - TA2015013 Mahale N5 surface | ecosystem: Environmental > Aquatic > Freshwater > Lake | place: Tanzania: Lake Tanganyika... | reverse complement strand
CAATTTTCTTTGCCCAAATATCGAAGGCTTCATCATCTTCGGCATAGACAGTGACCCACAATTTGTCTTTGGGTAATTTGAAAACTTTAGTCAGCAGCTCCCAAGCAAATTGAATTGCATCTTCTTTGAAGTAATCTCCGAATGAGAAATTTCCAAGCATCTCAAAGAAGGTATGGTGACGAGCGGTGTAGCCAACGTTATCAAGGTCATTATGTTTGCCACCAGCGCGAATGCATTTTTGGGCAGTGGTTGCCCGTTGATAAGCTAGCTTATCAAACCCCAAAAAGACATCTTTAAATTGATTCATCCCGGCATTTGTAAATAGCAAGGTGGGATCATCTCCCGGAACCACAGGGCTTGAGGCCACGATTTGGTGACCTTTGGAGGCAAAATAATCAAGGAAGGCTTGACGGATTTCGGAGACTTTCATCTTTAGAATTATCGCATTGGCACAGAATTAGGGCAAACCCTTAAGTATGTACAACCTCATTCCCTTACAATCACAAATCGACTAGAAATAGCCCTTAACAAAAAGGCAGCGATTGTTACAAAGGAGACATATTTTGAATATTCGCAATAAAAAGGATTTTGGCGCCGGGATCATGTATATGGTCTTTGGTCTATTTTTTGCGCTTAATGCCTTGAACTACAAAATGGGCACTGCCGCAAAGATGGGTCCAGGTTATTTTCCATTTTGGCTTGGGGCGCTATTAACCGCTCTTGGTTTTTTCGTTCTCTTGAGGTCAATGTCATCCAAAAATACGAAAGAAGATATCGGTGGCTGGAATTGGAAAATCGTGATTTGGATAGCGGGATCGGTCGTTCTTTACGGCCTGCTATTGCCCACGCTCGGTTTTATGTTATCCGTTTTTATTTTGGTGCTTGTCTCTGCTAGCGCAAGCCACGAATTTACTTGGAAAAGTACTGTTCTAAATGCGATTTTCTTAGTAACTTTCACTTACCTCGCATTTGTACAGGGATTGAATCTTCAATTTCCTTTACTCCCAAGCTTTCTCGAATAACCCATTGAACGGAATAACAAATGGAATTATTAAATAATCTTTCATTGGGCTTCGAGACTGCATTTACGATGCAGAACCTCTTATATTGCTTTATCGGATGCTTACTTGGCACCCTGATTGGCGTCCTACCTGGTATTGGCCCGATTGCAACGATTGCCATGCTTCTGCCTGCAACCTATGCCCTCCCTCCAATTGCAGCACTGATTATGTTGGCAGGGATTTATTACGGCTCGCAATACGGAGGATCAACTACGGCGATCTTGCTAAATATCCCTGGGGAAACATCCTCGGTGGTCACTGCAATTGATGGCTATCAAATGGCTAAGCGCGGTCGTGGTGGTTTAGCTCTGTTTACTGCGGGTATGGGTTCATTCTTTGCAGGTTGCGTGGCAACTTTGATTTTGGCTGGCTTTGCAGCACCTCTCGCTGAAGTGGCATTTAAATTTGGTCCCGCCGAATATTTCTCCCTAATGGTGTTAGGACTTATTGGTGCCGTTGTTCTTGCATCAGCCTCCCTAATCAAAGCCGTTGGCATGATTCTATTAGGCCTACTGCTTGGCCTCATCGGCACTGACGTGAACTCAGGCGTTGCTCGTTACTCCTTTGATATTCCTCAGCTGACCGATGGCATCGGTTTTGTTTCGGTTGCAATGGGCGTTTTTGGTTTTGCCGAGATTATGCTGAACTTAGAGAAGAAGGGCTCAGGTGAATCATTCCTCAATAAGGTGACAACCCTAATTCCAGCCTGGTCCGATATCAAGCGAATGGTTCCATCGATTTTGCGAGGTACGACCATTGGCTCATTACTGGGTATTCTGCCTGGCGGTGGAGCTGCTTTGGCTGCGTTTGGGGCATACACCGTTGAGAAAAAAGCCTCAAAGCATAGCGATGAATTTGGCAAAGGAGCCATTGAAGGTGTTGCTGGACCTGAAGCCGCAAATAATGCTGCAGCACAAACTTCATTCATCCCCCTATTAACGCTTGGCATTCCACCAAATGCCGTGATGGCCCTCATGGTTGGCGCCATGACGATCCACAACATTCAGCCAGGTCCTCAAGTGATGACCAGTAATCCAACCTTGTTTTGGGGTCTGATTGCGTCCATGTGGATTGGCAACATCATGTTAATTTTGCTGAACCTCCCACTGATTGGCATTTGGGTTAAGCTTTTAAAGATTCCCTATCGCATGCTCTATCCAGCAATTCTGGTCTTCTGCTGTATCGGGGTCTATACGGTCAATAACTCGATCTTTGATATTTTTATTACCGCAAGCTTCGGTATTATTGGCTATATGTTCTTTAAGTTTGGTTGTGAACCCGCCCCCCTACTACTAGGCTTTGTATTGGGTCCTATGATGGAAGAAAATTTCCGTCGTGCACTCCTACTTTCTCGCGGCGACTTTACAACCTTTGTCACTCGACCACTGTCTTTGAGCCTTCTAATTGCAGCCGCTCTTTTACTAATTATTGTTACTCTTCCGGCGATTAAAAAGAGTCGCAAAGAAGTCTTCACTGAAGAGTTATAAAACTTTCCTAAATTTATTTTGTTCTATCTATCTGGCCCGCGTTTGCGGGCCATATTTTTTGCCTCCAGAACCAGTCAATCCGTCTTCTCTACAATAGTGGGATGTCTACTCAATCTGCAAACCTAGTCGAACCATCCAATTTCTTACGTCAAATCATTGATCATGATTTAGCTCAAGGTATCTATGTCAATCGCGTTGATGCAAATGGCAAGCCCCTACCAGCCGTGGTCACACGCTTTCCACCAGAACCTAACGGCTATTTACATATCGGTCATGCCAAAAGTATTTGCCTCAACTACGGCTTAGCGAGGGACTATGATTCCCTGCCTTCGGGTGGTCGCTGCCATATGCGGCTTGACGATACCAATCCCACCAAAGAGGATGTGGAATATGTCGATAGCATCTTGGATGCGGTGCGTTGGTTAGGATTTGATTGGCACCACCAAGGCGTAGAACATTTGTATTACGCCAGTGATTACTTTGAACGCCTCTATGAGTTTGCGCAAATTTTGATGCAGCATGGTAAAGCCTATGTTGATAGCCAGAGTGCGGAAGTAATCCATCAGAATCGTGGTAATTTTTCGACTCCGGGAGTAAACAGTCCCTATCGAGATCGTTCCGCCGAAGAGAACATCGCACTTTTCCAGAAAATGCGTGCTGGTGAGTTCCCCGATGGTAGTCATGTGGTGCGCCTAAAGATTGATATGACTCATCCCAATATCGTGATGCGCGATCCGGTGATTTATCGCATTCGTCATGCTCACCATCATCGTACTGGTGATCAATGGTGCATTTACCCCTTATACGATTTCACCCACTGTATTTCAGATGCGATTGAGAATGTCTCGCACTCAATTTGTACGCTGGAGTTTGAAAACAATCGTCCACTATATGACTGGATTCTCAACAGTCTGAAAGAGTGCGATGTATTCAAAGGCCCACTACCTCATCAATACGAATTTGCCAGACTCAATCTCACGTACACAATTACTAGTAAGCGCAAACTCCTGCAGCTCGTTGAGGAGCAACGCGTCGATGGTTGGGATGACCCCCGGATGCCAACCATTGTTGGTATCCGACGTCGCGGTTACTCGCCAGAGAGTATTCGCTTATTTTGTGAACGGATTGGCGTATCTAAAGCGGATAGCTGGATTGATATGAGTGTTCTCGAACAAGCCTTAAGAGATGATTTAGATGCGCGCGCTCCTCGTGCCAGCGCAGTCTTGGCTCCACTAAAACTTGTGATTGAAAACTACGACGAGGGCGCAAAAGAGTCCTGCTCTGCTCCTAAGCATCCGCATCATCCCGAATGGGGTAAGCGTGAGTTTTATTTTGGACGTGAGCTTTGGATCGAGGCAGACGATTTTCAGATGAGTCCCGAAAAAGGATTCTTCCGCCTTTTTCCACCAAAAGATGGTCAGGCTGGTGGGCGTGTACGTTTACGTCATGGCTTTGTCATCGAGTGCACAGGTGTGAACTTGGATGACCAAGGAAATGTCGTAGAAGTTCGAGCTCGCTATTTCCCTGATAGTAAGAGCGGTACGCCAGACTCCAATAACTACAAGGTGAAGGGAAATATCCATTGGATCAATGCTGCGGAGGCCGTTCCCGTTGAGGTACGTCTTTACGAGCATTTATTTACCGATCCCCAACCCGATAGCGGTGATAAGAACTTTCTGAGCTTCATGAATCCAAATTCCAAAAAGGTAATTCGGGCTTATGTGGAACCCAGCATTCAGAACGCTCAACCTGAAGAACGCTTTCAATTTGAGCGGCATGGCTACTTTGTAGTTGACCGTAAAGATAGCACCCCAGGAAAACTGGTCTTCAATCGCAGCGTTGGTCTAAAAGACGGCTGGAAATAATTACAAAGTTTTTAGATAGTCTTTGACGCGAGGGTATTTCAGGGGGCGCTTGAGCTCGCCAAGCCGTTGATTACGAACTCGTCGTGACTCGGCCATAAATGACCACATCATGGGGCCAACCTGAGCACGCACTTCATCAGGCAGTAATCGCGGTGGCTTGGGTAAGCGCAGTGCACTTGCGACCTCATCAAAATAATCACCCATTTTTTGCTCACTACCATCGCATGCATTAATCACACGTTGTGGTTTACCGATAAATAACGCTGCACAAGTGAGACGTGCAAGATCATCGGCATGGATATGATTCGAGTAAGCGTCAAATGGTTCTTGTAATGCAGGGGTATTATTTTGTAGGCGCTCGATCGGTAAGCGATTGGGTCCGTAGATTCCAGGTACACGCAAAATGGTCAACACAACATCTTGCGAGGCTGCCCAATAGCGGAGTGTCTGTTCTGCATCAACGCGTCGCTTTGCCCGTGCACTAGTCGGTTGTAATTGACTGGTCTCATCCACAAAATCACCATTACGATTTCCGTAGACCCCGGTTGTACTAATGTAGACCAGGCGTCTGACAGATCGCCCTTGCTGGGATAAAATTTGCACTAGGTTGCGGGTACGTTGATCGAGCTCTCCATCTAACGGTGGTGGAGCCAGATGAACAACCGTTGTTGCCAGATGAGCAATTCGCCATAGAGTCTCTGGATGGTCAAGATTACCTTCGATAGGTGTGATCCCACACTTTCGAAGTTCGTTAAAACGCTCAGGACTTTTGCTTAATGCGAAGATCTTGGGTCGACCTTGCGATTGAGCGAGCGTATTTCCTTGTAGTTGCTGCGCAACCCGAATACCGATATCACCACATCCAATAATGAGGATGCGGGGACGACGAAATAGACTGGTTTTGGAAATCATAGAATTAACATCGTAATGATTTATTGGGAGAAGTGGAATTGCAGTACCAAGTAGAACTAAAAAAGAGTGGCAGAACATTCATGGTGGAAGAGGATGAGACTGTGCTGGAAGCGGCCATCCGCCAGGGCGTTCAACTACCCTATGGCTGCAAAAATGGTGCATGCGGATCATGTAAAGGCAAGGTTCTCGAAGGTCGAGTTGAGCATGGCGATCACAGTCAAAGTGCCCTAAGCACCCTTGATAAAACCGCAGGGGCAAGCCTTTTATGCTGTGCCCACCCTCAATCCAATCTACTCATTGATGTTCGCGAAATTCATGGTGGAGGGGATATTCCTGTTCGCAAGGTGCCATGCCGGATTCAGACCATTACGTACCCAAGTGACGATGTTGCGATTCTTGAACTGCAACTACCGGCCAGTGAGCGTTTTCAGTTTTTAGCTGGTCAGTATTTGGAGTTTTTACTCAAAGAAAATAAACGCCGTGCGTATTCGATTGCCAGCGCCCCACATCAAGAAGGTCCGATTGAGTTACACATTCGCCATCTACCAGGGGGCCTCTTTACCGACCCCTTGTTTGGTCAAGCCGCAGATGGCAAATCAGTGAAAGAAAAGGATATCTTGCGTTTTGAAGGCCCCCAAGGAAGTTTTTTCTTACGTGAGGACACTCAGAAACCGATTATTTTCTTAGCATCCGGTACGGGCTTTGCGCCGATTAAGTCCATTTTGCTTCACATGCGTGAAAAGAAAATTGAGCGTACGATTCATTTCTATTGGGGTGGAAGACGCCCTAAAGATCTCTACATGGATGCTATTTGCCAGGAGTTTGCGAGTACGATGCCCCATTTTCATTACATCCCAGTCATTTCTGAAGCCAGGTCAGAAGATCATTGGACCGGTCGTACGGGCTTTGTCCATCGTGCTGTGATGGAAGATTTTCCAGATCTGAGTGCATTTCAGGTCTACGCGTGTGGTGCCCCCATTGTGATTACGTCGGCCCAAACGGACTTTATAAAACAATGTGGGCTGCCAGAGGATGAGTTTTATGCGGACTCATTCACTAGTGAAGCTGATCTGGCACACGCCTAATTCCATGATCTTTGGGCTGAATTCCCTTTTTACACCGATCTTTTGTATGATTGGGGTATGAATCAACTTTCAGATCCTCGTCCTGTTGACGCCCATACGGTGATGTATATCACCAAGCGGCCTGACATCATCATGATGGAAGGCAAAGGCTCGTGGTTGATTGATCAAAATGGTAAGCGCTACTTGGATTTTCTCCAAGGATGGGCAGTAAATTGCCTAGGACACTGCAATCCTGGAATTATTTCAGCGCTTCATGTGCAATCCCAAAAATTGATTAACCCCAGTCCTGCGTTCTATAACGAACCCATGATTCGGCTATCTGATTTACTGACCAGTCATAGTTGCTTTAATAAGGTGTTTTTTGCCAACAGTGGAGCAGAGGCTAATGAAGGTGCCATCAAGCTCGCTCGGAAATGGGGCCAGATCCGCAAAGGCGGTGCCTATGAAATTATCACCTTTGATCATAGTTTTCATGGACGGACCTTAGCAACCATGAGCGCATCGGGTAAGCCTGGCTGGGATACCCTATTTGCCCCCCAGGTACCAGGCTTTCCTAAGGCTGATCTAAACGATATTGAATCGGTCAAGCGCTGCATCACCGATAAAACGGTTGCCGTCATGTTAGAACCAGTCCAAGGTGAAGGTGGCGTCATTCCTGCCGATGATGCCTTCATGAAAGAGCTACACCAACTAACTAAAGAACGTAATCTGTTGCTCATCGTTGATGAAGTGCAAGCTGGTTTTGGTAGAACCGGTAAATTATTTGCCTACCAACATTTTGGGATTGAGCCTGACATCATGACGCTTGGTAAAGGCATTGGTGGTGGTGTTCCTCTTGCAGCTCTTTTATGCACGGATGCGGTAGCCTGTTTTGTACCCGGCGATCAAGGGGGCACCTACAATGGCAATGCTTTAATGACCGCCGTAGGAATTAGTGTCATTGAGCAACTCATGGCTCCTGGGTTTTTGGACTCGGTGATTGAAAAGGGAAAACTCTTACAAAGTGAGCTACTTAAACTGTGCTCTGAATTTGGTTTACAAGGTGAGCGTGGCAAAGGTCTACTTCGGGCACTGATGCTTGGACGGCATATTGGCGCGTCTTTGGTTGAGCTAGCAAGAGAGCATGAACCTCAAGGCTTGTTGATCAATTCACCAAAACCCGATCTATTGCGCTTTATGCCTGCACTCAATGTCACCGAAGAGGAAATCCTGACGATGTGCACTACCCTAAGAGTTTTACTTAAAAAGCTAAGTTAAGTCGCACTCGTTTTCACATCAACGCCCAAATACGCTTCGCGCACTCGATCGTCGTTTAATAATTCATTCGCCGTGCCCGATAGGGTGATTACTCCACTTTCCAAGACATACGCACGATCTGCCATCGATAAGGCCAAGCGGGCATTCTGCTCGACAAGCAAAATCGTCATGCCGTGTTGATTAAGATTTTGAATCACCCCAAAAATAGTCTCGACCATGAGTGGTGCCAAGCCCATGGAGGGCTCATCCAATAACAGAAGCTTTGGCCTAGCCATCATGGCCCGAGCGATTGCCACCATTTGTTGCTCTCCACCAGATAGAGTGCCAGCCAGTTGGGATAAGCGCTCACGCAGCCGTGGAAAAGTTTCAAGCACCACTTCAAGGTCACGATCAATACTCTTCGCAGAGTGAGAACCTTGACGGACGTATGCTCCCATTTGTAGATTTTCTAAAATGGTCATCCTGGCAAATACGCCCCGGCCTTCTGGCACCAATCCAACCCCAAGCGCAGCTGCCTCATACGCTGGCTGACCCCCAATTGCGCTTCCTAAAAAATGGATGGATCCAGAACTGGGTTTCAAAAGACCAGCAATGACTTTCAGTGTCGTTGTTTTGCCAGCACCATTCGCACCGATCAAGGTCACCAACTCTCCAGAGTTGATATAAAAATCAATCCCCTTCACGGCAGCAATACCGCCATACGACAACTTCAGATTCCTGACCTCTAAAAGATGTGCAGTACTCATGCGACTGCTCCGCCCAAATAAGCCCGAATCACCTCAGGATGCCTACGAACCTCATTGGGCAACCCATCAGCGATAACTTTGCCATAATCAAGCACGGTTAAGTAATCGCAAATACTCATTACAAGATGCACATCGTGCTCAATGAGTAATACGGTTTTGCCATCATCACGAATTTTTAAAATTAGTTCTCTTAATTCCAACTTTTCACTTGCATTCATACCGGCAGCAGGCTCATCAAGAGCTAACAAAATGGGTTCGGTGGCCAATGCGCGAGCAATTTCAAGGCGTCGTTGGTACCCATAGGATAAATTTTTAGCCTTATGCTGTGTGTAGTCTTGTAAGCCAACATACTCGAGGAAAGCAAGCGATTTTTCGCGGATCACACGTTCTTCGCGTCGATTCGATTGCGTACCTAAAATGGCGCCCAATACACCAATCGACGAGCGGCAATCGCAGCCCACCATAACATTCTCCAATGCGGTCATCTCTTTAAATAAACGAATGTTTTGGAAGGTTCTGGCAATACCAGCCTGGGTGACCTGAGAGACCGAATGAGGGGAATACGGACGACCCTGTAGTTCAAACTCACCCTGATCAGCCGGGTATAAGCCGGTAATTACATTAAAGAAAGTGGTCTTACCAGCCCCGTTAGGACCAATGAGTCCTGCAATGGTCCCGGTACGGACACGAAGACCGACATCATCAAGCGCTTGGATGCCTCCAAAGCGTTTTGATACTCCGTAAATTTTTAAGAGATCGCTCATCCGTGTGCTGCTTTCAGGGCATCCGGCTTTTGCCAAATGCCATTAGGTCGGTACAGCATGATGAGGATTAGGGCCAAGCCATAGAGTAGTTGACGAATAATTTCAGTATCAACAAGGACCGATCCAAAGACAAACTGCTGAATGGGGGCTGCAATACTGCGTAATAGCTCAGGAAAAACCGCTAGCAAGATCGCCCCAAGAATCACGCCAGGGATATGACCCATCCCACCCATGACAACCATCGCTAGAACCACAATGGATTCCCACAAGGTAAACGACTCTGGCGATACAAAGCCCTGAAAGGCAGCAAACAATACTCCTGCGGCACCAGCAAAACTTGCGCCAATTGCAAATGCAAGCAACTTCATATTACGGGTCTCAATCCCCATCGCCTCAGCGGCTACCTCATCCTCACGGATTGCTACCCATGCACGGCCAATTCGGGAATGCTCTAAACGCGAACAGACAATCGCAACTAAGACGGCGAGGATTAAGAAAAAATAGAAGAGTAAGTACAGGGAAGGGATCTGTAGACCCCAGATACTAATTGGCTTTGAGAGATTGATACCAAAGAGCTCGATTGGATGAATGCTACCAATCCCTTTAGGCCCATTCGTGAGATTAAGGGGGCGATCTAAATTATTTAAAAAAATCCGAATAATCTCCCCAAAGCCTAGGGTCACAATTGCTAAATAATCGCCCCGTAACTTAAGAGTCGGAAATCCGAGTAGCACTCCGAATATCGCAGCCAAGACAAATGAGATGATGAGCGCGCCCCACAGTGGGAAATGAAGGCCCGTAGGAAAAATGGCGGCAATCGCAGGAAATTGGGTGGTGAGATGGGGTGAGGCGAGTAAGGCATAACTATATGCACCTACGGCATAAAAAGCGATGTAACCCAAATCCAGTAACCCAGCAAAACCGATCACCACATTAAGGCCTAATGCAAGAACGATATAAAGCAACGCGAAGTCTAAAACCCGTACCCAATAGTTGCCACCAATCGAACCGACGATCCATGGAAGAGCTAATAATACGATCGCGCTTACGATCCAAAATCGTTGTCGGTCGCGTTTGGACGCTTGATGAAAAAGTTGCTTAAGCACGATCAGAGACCCGCTCGCCCAATAAACCCCGCGGTCTAAATACCAAGACCAAGATTAGGACCATAAAAGCAAAGATATCTTGATAGTTGGATCCCAATAGACCACCGGTCCAATCGCTGATGTATCCAGCCCCA
>Ga0194118_10007568_pt1 | contig 10420 bp, 10 predicted proteins | sample TA2MahsurfametaG_2_FD_148662 | JGI IMG/M metagenome (GOLD analysis project Ga0194118, IMG submission 148662) | Freshwater microbial communities from Lake Tanganyika, Tanzania - TA2015013 Mahale N5 surface | ecosystem: Environmental > Aquatic > Freshwater > Lake | place: Tanzania: Lake... | reverse complement strand
GAGAAAGACCTGCGTATCTGTCACGACATGGCGGCGGCAAGCGGCGTGTCACTGCCCGTCGTCGAAGACATGCTGCGCGAATATGCCGAACTCATTCGTCGCGGCCATGGCGATGAGGACATCTCCGCGGTGTTTCGTCTCAAGCAAGAACTCTTCGAAAACGCGCCGTTCCGCAATCCGCCTTTGCCTGAAATCTTTGCTCTGCTGCGCCGCGTGCGCACCATTGCCATGGTGGGATTGAGTGCCGACCGCTCGCGACCTAGCCATGGCGTTGCGCGTTCGCTGCAGCGCTTCGGTTATCGGGTGATTCCCGTGACACCATCGGCAAAAGAAATCCTGGGCGAACGCTGCGTACCCGCGCTCGATCAGCTTGGCGAGGTATTGAGTCCCGGCGAGAGCGTCGATCTCGTCAATGTATTTCGACGCCCGGAGCATGTTGCGGCAATCGTCGATGACTGCATTCGCCTGCGCATGCCGGCGCTGTGGTTGCAGGATGGCGTGATCGACGAACACGCCGCGCGGCACGCTCGCAATGCGGGACTCTTCACCGTGATGGATCGCTGTATCTTCCGCGACCGCGCGGCCATGCCCTGACCGATGGCGAATTTGCACTTCACCAAAATGCACGGGCTGGGCAATGACTTCATGGTCATTGCCGCCAACGACACCGACGCCCTGCCTGCGGCAAGGCTCTGGCGTGCACTGGCTGATCGTCATACCGGTATCGGCTTCGATCAGGCGCTTGTGATCCTGCCGCCGCGCCAAGCCGATGCCGATGCCTACTACCGTATCTTCAACGCCGATGGCGGCGAGGTCGAACAATGTGGCAACGGCGTGCGCTGTGTTGCCGAATGGCTGCGGCTGCAAGGCCGGGCCGCTGCAGTCACGCTTAAACTCGACAGCCCCGGCGGTCGTGTCGAAGCCGCCTTCGCCAGAGCGGGCATGGTCGCCGTGAATATGGGCGTACCGCGCTTCGCGAGTGTCGGTGAATCGACGCTGCACATCGACGATGAAGAGATTTCATTTACCGAGGTTTCGATGGGGAATCCGCATGTCGTACTGCGAGTATCGTCGGTCGACGAGGCGCCGGTGAGCACGCTCGGCGCTCGGCTCGCGTCTCATCAAAGATTTCCGCAGCGAACCAATGTGGGCTTTCTGCAGGTGATCGACCCGACGCATGCACGCCTGCGGGTGTTCGAGCGTGGTGTTGGCGAAACCCGGGCCTGTGGCACCGGTGCCTGCGCCGCCATGGCCAGTGCAAGGCGGCTGGGGCTATTGGCAGATGAGGCCGAGATCGCGCTGCCCGGGGGCACTCTGCAACTGTGCTGGCGGGGTGATGACAACCATCTTTGGATGACAGGCCCGGCAGCGGTCGCATTCCGCGGCGAAGTCGATCTGTCGCAATTCGCCTGAGTCGGGTATCGGGGGCAAGAACCAATGGTCAGCAGCGATGATGTCGTACGGTTTCTGGAGCAGCATCCGGATTTTTTTGATCAACATTCGCAACTGCTCGAGCAACTGCATGTGCCACATGGTGGCAACGGTGCGGTGTCGCTGGTCGAGCGCCAGGTGAAAGTACTGCGCGAGCGACAGATCGTGAACCGCGAACGTCTGGCCGAGCTCGTGCGCGTGGCGCGTAGCAACGATCTACTCGCGGAGCGCGTTCACAAGCTGACGCTGCGTCTGCTGCATGCCCGCACGGCCGACGAAATTTGTGCGCAGATCGACGCTTCGATGCGTGAAGATTTCGAGGTGTCGCCCTGCAAGCTTCTGCTCTCCGGGTCCGAACTCAGCGTAGTGGAATCTTTGCTCTCCGCGGGCAGACCGCGTTGTGGCCATTTTGCCGAAGCGCAGCGCATTGCAGTTTTTGGTGATGAAGCTGCACAAGTGGCATCGATGGCGCTGGTACCGATCGGCGCCGGCGCATCGCGTGGCGCGCTGTTGCTGGGCAGCGCCGATCCGCATCGATTCAATCCTGCCATCAGCACCGACTTCCTCGCTCGGATCGGCGAGATGATCAGCGCCGCACTGGCGCGTTGCGGCGTCGAACCGCGGGTGTGACGCCGGACGCGCAAGCTTGGCGTGATCGCTTTGGTGTCCACCTCGACACCGAACGACGGCTGTCGGCGCATACCTGCAGCAACTATTTGCGCGAAGTCGACGCACTCGTCGCATGGTGCGACAAGAGTGGCATTGAGCGTTGGGAAACGCTGGATGCGCAGCATCTGCGGCTCTTTACTGCACGCTCTCACGCCGAAGGACTTTCACCGCGCAGCGTGCAACGCCGCCTCTCGGCGGTACGCTCCTTTTTGCGCTATCTGCAGCGCGAGCGTGTGCTCAAAAATAATCCGGCTGCCGACGTGCGGGCGCCCAAAGCCCGTCGCAGTTTGCCGGATACACTCGATGTCGATCAGATGACGCGGCTGCTGGAGATTCCCGGCACCGACGCGCTCGCCATTCGCGACCGCGCAATCATGGAGTTGTTCTATTCCTCGGGGCTCAGACTCTCGGAGCTTATCGGTCTTGATCTCGGTGCACTCGATCTCGCCGACCGCACCGTCAGAGTGACGGGCAAAGGCAACAAAACCCGCATCTTGCCCGTCGGTCGCAAGGCCATCGAGGCCCTCGAGGCTTGGCTTGCTGCAAGGGCAGCCTCTGCAGCCATAGGCGAAATCGCGCTCTTCACCGGTCGCAATGGACGGCGTGTGGGTCAGCGCACTATTCAGGCGCGGGTGGCACGCTGGGCACGCCTGCAGGGCCTGCCCGTTCACGTGCACCCTCACCTCTTTCGTCATTCGTTTGCCTCGCATCTGCTCGAGTCCAGTCAGGACCTGCGCGGTGTGCAGGAACTACTCGGGCACGCAGACATCGCCACCACTCAGGTGTATACCCACCTTGATTTCCAGCATTTGGCCCGCATCTACGATCGGGCCCACCCGCGGGCAAGGAAGAAAACATGAGTGAAATTTTCAATCCGCACGGCACCACGATACTTGGTGTGCGGCGCAAAGGCGTCGTCGCCATCGGCGGCGATGGCCAAGTCACCCTCGGCACGACCGTGATGAAGGGCAATGCGCGTAAAGTGCGGCCGCTCGGTCAAGGCAAGGTACTCGGCGGTTTCGCCGGCGGTACGGCAGATGCATTCACCTTGTTCGAGCGCTTCGAGGGCAAACTCGACAAGTTCGGCAATCTCACGCGTGCGGCGATCGAGCTCGCCAAAGATTGGCGCTCCGATCGCTACTTGCGTCGACTCGAAGCTTTGTTGCTGGTGGGTGATCCGCACAAGCTCTTTGTGATCTCGGGCAACGGTGATGTGATCGAGCCGGAACATGATCTGGTGGCGATCGGCTCGGGCGGTGCCTATGCACAGGCCGCCGCCCGTGCGCTGCTCGAAAATACCGAACTGACGGCGCGCGAAATCGTCGAGCGCTCGCTCAATATCGCCGCGGATATCTGCATCTACACCAACCGAAACCTGGTCATCGAGGAGCTGCACACGTGAGTGACGGCGCACTGAAGCCGCGACAAATCGTCGGCGAACTCGACAAACACATCGTCGGTCAGGCTGCGGCCAAGCGTGCGGTAGCCATCGCTCTGCGCAACCGCTGGCGCCGTATGCAGGTCGAAGAGCGTCTGCGTCCGGAGATCACCCCGAAAAATATTTTGATGATCGGCCCCACCGGCTGCGGCAAAACCGAAATCGCCCGCAGGCTCGCGCGCCTCGCCAACGCGCCTTTCGTCAAGGTCGAAGCCACCAAGTTCACCGAGGTTGGCTATGTCGGTCGTGACGTCGACTCGATTGTCAAAGAATTAGTCGATGTTTCCGTGAAGATCACCCGCGAGGCTGAAATGGCCCGCGTACGTGACCGCGCTGCCGACGCCGCCGAAGAGCGCATCCTCGATGCGCTGCTGCCGAAACCGAAGCTGATGGGATTTTCCACCGACGAGCCTGTGCAGCCTCGGGATGCCGATACCCGCCAGAAATTCCGCAAGATGTTGCGCGAGGGCGCACTCGATGAGCGCGAGATCGAAATCGAGCTGCGCGGAATGGGCAGCGGACTCGAAATCATGGCGCCGCCCGGCATGGAAGAGATGCAACAGCAGTTGCAGACCATGTTCCAGAACCTTGGCGCCGGAAAAACCCGCGCCAAAAAAATGAAAGTTCGCGATGCAGCGCGGATGCTCATCGATGAAGAAGCGGCGAAGATGCTCAACGAAGAGGAACTGCGCGCCAGTGCAGTCCGCAACGCCGAGCAGAATGGCATCGTTTTTCTCGATGAAGTCGACAAGATCTGTCGCCGACAAGACACCTATGGCGCCGATGTCTCGCGCGAAGGCGTGCAGCGCGATCTGCTGCCCCTCGTCGAGGGTTGCACGGTCAACACCAAATATGGCCCGATCAAGACCGATCATGTGCTGTTCATCGCCTCGGGGGCCTTCCATGTCTCCAAGCCCTCCGATCTCATCCCCGAATTGCAAGGCAGGTTCCCGATTCGCGTCGAACTCGAGCCCCTGAAGGTCGAAGATTTCGTACGCATCCTGACCGAGCCCGACGCCTCGCTGACCACTCAGTACGCGGCGCTGTTGCGTACCGAGGGCGTCGAGGTCGAGTTCACCCCCGAGGGCGTGCGTCGACTCGCCGAGATTGCCTTTCACGTCAATGAACGCACCGAGAACATCGGCGCGCGAAGACTGCACACGGTGATGGAACGGCTGCTGGAGAATTTGTCCTACGAAGCCAGCGAACGCCCCGGAACCACCCTCGCCATCGACGCCGACTATGTCAACGAGAGCCTGGGCAAGCTCTCGCAAGACGAAGATCTCAGCCGATTCATTCTTTGAACAACTCCCTTTGAACGACTTCGCGCTCGGCATCGTCGTCTTCACAATTGCGGCGGTGCCGGCATCGCTGCTGTTACTCGCCTTGGCCGATGTCATTCGGCTCGAGGGTGAGGGGCAACGTCGTCGCTGGATACGCAATTGTCTGTGGGCGCTCGCGGTCCCGGCGAGCGTGCCGCTCGCAGTGGCCGTCTGGGGCTGGGCCGGCGCAGCGCACCTCGAACCGCTATGCCAAGCTTATGCCACACCGGACTATCGTTCGGAGCAAACAGCCGACTCAAGGCAAAGAATAGATGCGCCTGTCATCCTGCTCGACAGCAAGGGCGTAGCGCCGCAACCTTGGCTGACAGCACTTCAGACGCGGTTTGCGGATCGCCTCATTACGGATGCTGCCAACCCCGCCGCCGGGGCTGCGACCCATGTACTCGAGGTTCGACGAGTCACACACCACCGAAATCTTTGGTTCGATGTGCAAATGGAGCGGTTCCGTGTCATCGATCGGCACTGGGGCGCAGTAATCGGAGAGGCCGATGAGCTTTGGGTGGACGCGGGCCGAGCGCGTTATCACTGCGGCGTGATCAGTGGTCCGGTGGTCGTAGCCAGCGAACGCAGCCCTTGGCCGGGCGGCGACGGCATTGCACGCTTCGTGGCGCGTGCCTTCAACCCGCCTCGAGGCGCCGCGCCATCGCGCACACTCACACCATGAAGTTGAGATTGCGTGCAGCGAAATTATTGATGCTGGGCGCCACTTTCACGAGATCAGCGTCACCCACACCGAACCAGCTCGCGAGTGTGGCCGCGTACTGATCTGCCGATACGGTCGGAATGATACGACCGCCACCGACATCCCAGATACCGCCGTTCTCGAGCAGCGGATACGCGCCGTAGAAACGCCCACCGCGCACCGCCCCGCCCGCAACGAGCTGTATGCCACCCCAGGCGTGATCGGAGCCGTCACCGTTCGAGGTGAGCGTGCGACCGAAATCCGAATGAGTGAAGAGCGTCACGTTGTTCTCCATGCCGATCTCGCGCATCGAGTCATGGAACATCTTCACGGAGCTGCTGATATTGGCGAGCAGGCCAGGCTGATCGCGTACGAGGTCGTCATGCTGATCAAAACCACCCGTCGAGACAAAGAATATTTGCCGCGAGAGGTCGAGGCTTTGCCGCACCGAGATGATCTTCGCCACGGTCCGCAATTGCTGTTGCAGCGAAGACAGCGTGCCGGTGTTGGGCAAAGCATTGAAGCTGTAGCCGTTGGCAATCGCCGTACTGACGCGGTCGGCAAACTGCGCGGCACGCTGTTGCACGCTGGCGTAGGCGCGTTCGTACATCGTGTTCGAGGAGGAACCCATGGTCGCCGTCAACACCGACTCGAAAGACTGGCGGCGCAAAGGTCCGGCACCGGTGGTCGGAAAGGCTGCGAACTGCGTCGGGCCCGTCGCACCCATGACATAGGGCTTGGCGATTTCACTGGCCTGAAAATACGTTTGGCCTGCAAGCGACACATTGACCGACAGCCCTTGATTACCGGCCTGCGCGTTCAGCACATCGGCCACTCTTCCGGCCCAGCCTGATTTCAGGGTCGCGCGGCCACGCAGGCTGTGCCACTGATCTTGCTGATCGTTGTGTGAAAACAGCTGCGGCGGCAAAGTGTGGCCCGTAGTGCCCGCTGTTTGGTATTGCGTCTTCGTAGTCGGGCGAATCAGCGGCCCGATATTGGTCATTACCGCAAGCTTGCCCTCGGCGAACAGGTTGCGCGCCCCGGTCATGCTGGGGTGAAAGCCGTACGAAGGATCACCCGCGACCTGCCCCGGCAAAGTAATCGGCAACAGCGAGGCACGATCAACGGCAAGGCTCGAAGTCGTACCGCCGCCGCGCGAGCGTGAGTAGGCGTTGTACTCGGCTGCGCTCGACGGCACGACCATATTCCAGGAATCGTTACCGCCGAACAGGAACAAGCAAACCAGCGCTTTGTAATCTGCGAAGCCACCGGTACCGGTCATCTGCGCGTGCACCGTGCCCGCGGTACGTCCGAAGGCATAGGCGACACCACCGGCAGCAGCGGCCTTGATGAACTTGCGTCGAAGGCGATTCATGGAGACTCCATCTGCTCAGCGTTGCAGCGCAAACTCGGACGAGGTCGTCACAAAGAAAATGGCGTCTGCCGTCCGAGTGGCGAGGGCAGTCCCCGGGTTGGTCGCAGGCACGACGGTCCGTTCGATCTGGGCTTTGGCCTGAGCCTTGAGCGTGGCGGAGATCTGCGCCGATCCGCCCAGGAGTCGCTCAGCGACACGGTTGATGAGCGCCTCGCTGTCATTCGCGACTGCGAGTTCCTCTGCGGTGTTGATGTACATGAGATCGACCGCGAGGTTGCTTGCCGTGTGTGTGCGTGACACGGCTTGAGTCCAGAAAAAGTTCGCGATCTGCGTGTTCAAATATTCGGTGGCGAGTTGCATCTCTGGCGACACGCGACCAGAGTCGGCAATCTCGCCGGGCGGCGCATAGAACGGGCTGAAGAAATTGAAGACCGAGGGCGAACTGCCCTGCGCCTGACCAAAGACCGCGCCGACACCGCCCGAGAAATTGGCCGCGACGCCCAAGCGACCGGATCGCGACGTTGCCTCGTAGGCGCGCCAAAATTGGGTAAGACGAAGCAGCGGCTCTTTGAGCTTGCCGGCGCTCGCAGCGGCCGTGCCACTCGCGGGATTTCGCGCCTCGGCGTCGAGCAGAATCGCCTTGACCACCGCCTCGAGATTGCCGCGACGACCCGCACCGTCATTGTTGAATTTTTCGGCAACGCGCTGCACGTACGCGGGCGACGGATTGCTGGTCACCAAGCGCTGAATGAGTTGCTTGGAAATGAACGGCCCGACATTCGGATGATTGAACACATTGTCGAGCGCGTCCTTCAAATCTTGCGCACCGGATTGACCCGCTGGAATGGTTGAGTTCGGGAGCGTGACGCCGGAATAGTTGAGCACGAGCTTCGTGCCCGTCTCGTGAAAGTCGGGATAGAGGCGCATCGGGCGCACCTGGTTATAACCTGCTACCGGTGCGAGCTGCGGACGCGTCGTCGCAAAGGTGCATGTGGGGAGTGTGGTCGGGCATTCCCACTTCCAGCCCGTGAAAACTCTGGCGAACCCTTCGATGATGTCTTGATTGTAGGTTGGCAAGGGCTGCCCGCTGGCGTCATTGCGCACCGTGCCGTCGATGTTGAGCTGCACCAGACCCACGCTGAAGAGCTGCATCATCTCGCGCGAATAGTTTTCATCAGGTCGCAGATTGGTGTTGGCGACCGCCTTTTGATTGCCGAGCATCGACAGATAGATGCCCATCGCCGGATGCAGCGTGACGTTCTCGAGCAGCGTGCGAAAGTTACCGAACGCGCCGCGCGCCAGCATGTCGTGAAAATCGGCGGTGGCATTCGGCAGGTTGAGCAGCGCGCCCACCTGCGACACGACAAAGATTTCAGAGAGTGCGAAGGCGACTCGTTGACGGAGCTGGTCTTCGCCGCGCAGGGCATTCGAAAACCATTGCTCGAGACGATTGCCGTTGAGTACGGCAATGTTGAAGTTGGCCGGGATCGGATCGGGATAGGCGGCCTCGACCGCGGGCAACAGCAAGGTGGCTTCACGACCGATCTGCTGGTCGATCCAGCGCGAATAAGCGTTGTTGGAGTCACCGAGCGCAATCAGGCGATTCGCCTCGGGCTCCGTCGCACCAAAAGTCGCCTGATTCAAAAATCTGAAGGCTTGGGCCTTGCTGACTGGGGGCGCAGTCGCCGTCGGTGGCGCGGTCACGCTGGTGGAGCTGCCACCACCGCCACCACCGCCGCAGGCTGCAAGCACTGCGGTCACGGTCAGCACAAAAAGTTTGATCCCGCTTTTGATCAGACTCGGCGCACTCACGTACCGACTGTAGTCCTTTGGCAGCTAAAAACCAAAGCTTCGTAACAAAAATTAACCGAACCGTGATCGGGGTCCGGTATCAGGACTCGGATCTCAGGAAAAGTGCTGCACAGCGAGCAGATCGAGACGCTGTTCGAAATCGTGGCCGGTGGGCAGCAGCAAGCATCCTGAGGGTAATTCCTCGGCTGAGACCATGCGGGCGGCCACGCCGCCGATCCAGACCTCGCATCGACCATTCAAATGGTCAGCGAGTTGGCGTAATTGCTCGAGAACAGGCACTTCGTTCTCCGGCATGACGAGCGACACCAGCACGGCACGGGCGTCGACCTCGAGAGCAAAGCGGGCGATTTCGATGGGAGGCACGTCGACGCCCAGATAATGCGTGCGGAAACGGCGAGTCGCCGCCAGCCAGCTGCACATCAGAATGCCGAGTTCATGGCGCTCGCCGGAGAGCGTAGCCAACACCAGACAAGGCCCGTTATCGGAACGCAGATAGCCTCGCGAGACGCTGATGATGAGCCGACGGACGATGTCGGTGACCATGTGCTCTTGGGCGATCGAGACATCGCCCCGATGCCAGCGCTCGCCAACCTCGCGTACCAGCGGCACCAAAACGGTGTTGACGACTTCGTTGGGGGGCAGCAAGGCAACCGCAGAGGTCAGCACCTCTTCGACGCCTGAAGGGTCGGAGTGCTCGGTCGCATCGATGGCGCGCTCTACATACGACTGCCCACGGCTCGGTCCTGGCCGGGCCTGACCGCCGGAGTCGGCTACGAGTTTGGCGAGTTCGTCTCCGCCGAGTCTCGCGAGGCGGCTGATGGTGTGTCCCAACTCGGTCGCGGTGCGCAGCAAACGCAGCCTCGCGACATCGGCCGCCGAGTAGGTGCGCCGCCCAGCGGAATCTCGCTGCGGCGTCACCACCTCATATCGGCGCTCCCAGGCACGCAGGGTCTCGACCGAAAGGCCGGTCGCCTGCGCCACCGCCTTGATCGTAAATTGCCCAGCTGCCGATGTGGTCGCAAGCCTGTTCATGGTTTGTTCAGCTTCTGTCCAGCCTTTGGTTATACAAGATCTTGACAGAATGCTTGTCGGCTGTCACTATCACTTTCGTTGAAAGGTTGCGTACGCAGGATCGCGGTACGCCTCAAGCCAAACTTACGGAGTACTGTCATGAATCGTATCAACGCCAAGGTCTCTGTCGCCGCCGCCCTCCTGGGGCTCGTCGCCGTCGCCGCCCAAGCCAGCGGAACGTCCAACGTTCTTGATGTTGCCAAAGAGAAGGGCAACTTCACCACTCTCGCCAAGGCCATCGAAGTTGCCGGCCTGCAAGACGCCCTGACCGGCAACGGTCCGGTCACGATCTTCGCGCCGACCGACGAAGCCTTCGCCAAGCTGCCGCCGGCCCAGCTCGAGGCACTGCTGCGCCCCGAGAACAAGGACCAGCTGGTCAAACTGCTCACCAACCACGTTGTTCCGGGCAAGGCCCTCGAGACCGACGATATGAAGCGTACTCGCAGCGTCAAGACGGTCGCCGGTGAAGACGTGCAGTTCGAACTCGTTCGTGGTCGCCTGCGCGTCGATGGCGCTCGCGTGACCGGTGACTTCAACGCCACCAACGGCGTCGTGGTCGCAGTCGACAGCGTGCTGCTGCCGAACTAAGGCAACTCTTT
>Ga0194118_10007562_pt1 | contig 10425 bp, 19 predicted proteins | sample TA2MahsurfametaG_2_FD_148662 | JGI IMG/M metagenome (GOLD analysis project Ga0194118, IMG submission 148662) | Freshwater microbial communities from Lake Tanganyika, Tanzania - TA2015013 Mahale N5 surface | ecosystem: Environmental > Aquatic > Freshwater > Lake | place: Tanzania: Lake... | reverse complement strand
AAGCGGCCAAGTTTAGAAGATAATGTCATGTATGTGCTGATCGTGTACATGTTAATCACATTCAATTCTGGTTTGGTAGGATTAAAACCTGTGACCATCGCAGGATATCCCACCATCGCAGAATGCTTGGCAGAATCCCGAATACAAATGAAAAATCCCAATGTTTCGGACGTTCTATGCACTTGAAAAGACGGATATCAAAATAAAACTTGACAGAAAATAAATTATATGTTACTATCAATAACTCTTGCTCTTGCTTTGAATGCTGCTAAGTTGCCATATAAAGAACTTGAAAGATACTATTGGGACTGTGACACTTTGTTCATGAAAGGTGAAATGGGTGGTCAAGACTTGTGGAGTTGTTTATCTGTGACAGAAGAGTTTCAAAAAAAGTTTAAAACTAAAGAATCTTTTAAGATTTATTGGCACGAACAAAAGCTATATCAATGGAACATGCGTGGGTATAATCCAAATGCTGAAACATATTGAGATTAACTTATGATTGAAATACTTGGTTTTTTTGGCACTGTAATTGGCCTAATGATCATCATACCTTTTCTTGGAGGCATATTTTTTGATAGATAAACTGAAATGGGCGTTCATGATATTTTGGGGACCGATACTAGGTGTATTTTTTGGAATATATTTAGTAATACGGGTCTTTCCCGGTTTTGTAGTAGAGGAGTTAGAAAAACATAGACGTAAAAAACACTTTAATTTATATACTGCTAAATTAAAAAATAATATAACACCTCAACCCGAAGCACCTAAAGTAAGAGAGTTAGCTAAAAATGATTGGAGTAGTGCTTAAATTTTGGAGAGATTATGTACAGCTTATTTAAATTTTTATTCTTCTTGGTTAGAAATTTTTACCATCTTCTAGACCCCAATAAAAACGGACTGAAAAACGCACCTATGCAGATGAAATACATTATCAGTGTGTGGTTGGCTTGTTTTTGGGCATTGGCATTTAGTTTATACACTGGCGAAATAATGTACCTTGGCTATAATGTGTTTGGTCATTTGGCTATTGTCAGCATGGCTTTTGTCACATGGTTAGTGGTGCGTACAGTGCAAAAGGAATATCCCGATCGTCCTACAGACGAACAATTACGACAGCCTGATCGTAGTCCACGTGATCAAGAACTGAGCGACAATGAAAAATGGCCCTGGCCAAAAGAATCAAAATAACATGGCAGTTATAACCTGTATTGAAGATTTGCGACGATTGCATGATCATGAATTACTTTTACTTAAAACAACAGGCGAATATGATTGTGATGTAATCATACAAGGTCCCAAAGGAAAAATATCTATCAAAAATCTGGTATGGTGTCCAGATAATCGTCAAGATTTGTTAGAATGTTATTATTGGGAGTCATGGTTTGTGCTACAAGGTGCTTATCATTGTTGTTTTTCAATTCCGGGTAAAGTTTCTTTGCTGCCAGAATAAAAACCAAGGTGAGAGATGTGCTAAAAACATCACAAACCACATCACAGCCATTTCGTATGAAAATGAGGAACACACGATAGATGGATTAGACAGACTGTGTAAAAATCCTATAAAAAATAGTGGTGCAGGCGATAATGACAAAATTAGATATAAAAAACGCATATTTAAATCTTTAATGAGAAAGGAAATGTATGAAAAAAATATTTGCTATAGTGTTACTACTACCAATATTTGCACAAGCAGACGATGCTTTATTTAGAAAATCTGGTTGTATTGGTTGTCATCAAGCACAGGCCAGAGTTGTGGGTCCATCTTTAAAAGAAGTAGCAGCCAAATACAAAGATAGAAAAGATGCAGTAGAGTATCTTGCTGGTAAAATTCGAAATGGTGGTAACGGCGTGTGGGGCGCCATGGCGATGCCCAAGCAACCTCATGTGTCGGAATCAGATGCAAAGCAATTGGCACAATACATATTGACTGTGAAATAAATGTGGATAATGTACATTGTATGGTTGTTCAATCCGGGCAATGACCACAGAGTGGCTGCTTATGCATTACAGGAACAATGTGAGGCAGTGAAAGTTGAAGCGTTAAAAGATTCAAGAGTAAAATCGATTCGTTGTATATTCGTACAAAATTCAGCATTTACACAAAATTAATGGAGTAGAATATGACATTGGTAAAAAATTATTGGAGCATGTTACCTGATTTTGGTTGGAGCAATCTTCTGTTAAGAATTCCTTTAGCCTTAATTTTTATCACACAGGGTTTAAGTAAACTGCCTTTTGATCCAGCAGGCGGAGCAGCATTTGGTCTTGGTGCTTTAGTGTGGTGGTTTGTTGCCTATGGTGAGGTGTTGGCGGGAATTGGACTTCTAGTAGGCGGTGCAACCACTTTATATAAAATTCGAGACTTACCATATGCCTCAGAGATTGGAGATGTACTGACCAGATTCAGCGGTATTGTGATGTGTTGTGTGGCCACTGGTGTGATTTGGGTGGTATTGAAACCTGAAAGTTTAATAACTTTTATGCTTACAGACTATCTACATTTCTCTCTTTGGGTAGGTGGTTTGTATTTTGCTTTACGTGGAAATTGGGCAGTAGCGCAAGGAAAAAAGTATAAGTGAATTTAATTTTAAAGTTAGGAAAATGATATGAGAGAACAACTATTAAACGCAGCAAGAACTTACTTTATTAGTCATATTGAAAAACATCGTATGAATGTAGAGATCATGCTTAATAATCCAATGGCTATTCACGATCACACAGATTGGATGACAGCCATGGAAAATGAAATAGCTCATATAGCCGAATATGAAGATAAACTAGAAGTAATTAAAAAACATTTTCAATGATTGACGGCCAAAAAATTAATCATGTTGCTAACACACTGGTAGCAATTTTTCATAAACTGGCACTGTTTGGAATTGGTGCTGCCACAGTGTGGGCCGCAGCGTGGACATTTTTTGAATTGTTTTCTAAGCATCATGCTGGCGTAAGTGATTTGCTGTTGTTGTTTATATACTTGGAAATTGGTGCTATGGTAGGAATTTATTTTAATACTAATCATATGCCCGTGAGATTTCTATTATACATAGCAATTACGGCACTCACACGCCATATGGTAGATATCATGAGTCATACTGTCATTGACATTTGGCAAATGATTACAGTGGCAGGATCTACACTGATAATCACATTGAGTGTGGTTTTAATAAGATTTGCCAGTCATAATTTTCCTAGCCATGATAAAAAAGACGATATATAATAAAATACAGACAATTAGAAATTTTAATCGGATAATACAAATACATAAAAGATCATAGGAAAAACGCAATGTTTAATATCTCAGATTCAGCAGCAAAAAAAATTAAATCTATCATCGATGATGAAAATCCTGATCTGAAATTGCGTGTATTTGTACGAGGCGGTGGTTGTTCTGGTTTTCAATACGGTTTTACATTAGATGAATTGTCAGAAGACGACGATTTTACATTTGAAAAAGATGGTATTAATGTTGTGGTAGACAGTATGAGTATGCAATATTTGAATGAAGCAATGATTGATTATACTGAAGATATGATGAGTGCATCATTTACTATCAAAAACCCTAACGTAACTGCAACTTGTGGTTGTGGTTCATCATTCACGATATGAAAACATTCAAAGAATACATATTTGAAGCCAGTATATATGATAGAGATGTGATAACTTTAGGTAAATTAGAAAAAACTGGAAAAATTGTTCAGTTATTGAAAAAAGCACACACTGTTGCTTTCAGCAAAGATAAAGATTGGATATTGATTGATAATGATTATCTCAAAGGTAAGAATAGTTTCGGTCAAAAATGGATTCCTGCATCAACTAAGTTTACTTGGGTAAGAGAATTTAGCAATAAAAAAGATATGGCCTATTTAACAAATAAACCTATCCATGAGAACCCTTCGAAAACAGACATAAAATAAATTACTGGAGATATTATGAAAGATGTGATCGTGGGCTGCTCAACAAATTATGATTGGTCGAAATTAAAATATTGGATTAACTCAATCAACGCATCAGGCTTTGAAGGCGACAAAGTTCTGATTCTCATGAACTGCGATAAAGATACCGTACAAAAGGTAACAGACGCAGGCTTCTCAATTATAGCATTCAATCAAGATACTGAAGGCAATCTTACTTATCAGTCAAATCTTATGGTTCATGTTGAACGTTTTGTTCACATTTACAAATTACTTAAAAGTAATGACTATCGTTATGTAATTACCACTGACGTAAGAGATGTTATCTTTCAAAAGAATCCTGTAAAATGGTTAGAAGAAAATCTTTCCGCACAAGAAGACTTGGTGTTTTCTTCTGAGAGTATGAAATATAAAGATGAGCCATGGGGTCGTCAGAATATAACTGAGTGTTACGGTCAGGGAATCTATGATGACTTCAAGAACAATACAATCTTCAATGTTGGTGTTCTTGCTGGTCGTGGTAATGCGATGAGAGATTTAGCACTTCAATTATTTTTGAACTGTATCAATCGACCAATACCAATTGTTGATCAAGCAGTATTCAATGTTATGATATCAAGACACCCATATATCAAAACGTCGATGTATATGAAGTCTGAAGAAGGTTGGGCATGTCAATTAGGTACAACTGCCGATCCTAGCAAGATTGAACAATTCAGACCACATCTATTAGAACCATCACCTAAATTAGAAGATGATAAGGTTGTAACTTCAACAGGAATAGAATATACTATTGTACATCAGTATGATCGTGTGCCAGAATGGAAGAAAGTGATTGATGCAAAATATGACGACAAATAGAATCAAAGAATTGTTTTGGGAACTTGAAAAAGGTTCCACCAAATGGTCAGGCTATTTTGATGTATATGAAAGACACCTCAAGAAGTTTGTAGGTAAAACACCACGCATACTTGAAATTGGTGTGCTAGGTGGTGGCTCAATTGAAATGTGGCTCAAATACTTTGGGCCAGATACATCAGTCGTTGCCATTGACATCAACGAAGAATGTTTGAAATATGAATACAATGGTAATGTAAAGATTGTGATGGGCGATCAAAGTGATTCTACATTTTGGGATGAATTTATCAAAACACAAAACAAGTTTGATATTGTAATTGATGATGGATCACACATTATGAATCATCAAATTACAACAGTCAACAAGATATTTCCACACATTAAAGAAGGTGGTGTGTATATCTGCGAAGATACACACACAAGTTATTGGCCACAGCCATGGGGTGGTGTGTTTCGTGGCGCAGGTACATTTACCGAACACTGTAAACGTGTGACTGATATTGTGAATCAACAACACTTTCAGGGTTCACCAATTTCTGACGAAGCACTTGCTGTGTATCATAACCTCTATTCTGTGACATTTTACAACAGCATGGTCGTGATGGAAAAAGAACAACTCAAGACATTTGGCATAACAGACAACAAAGCAAATGTAGGAAGAGAACTATGAGAATAGCACTGTGTATATCTGGTCAACCACGAATGTGGGAAAAAGGATATGAATATCATTATAATAATATTATTAAGGATAATGACGTTACTGTGTTTCTACATTCGTGGGAAATGCCTGCTGAACAGATGCAAAAGATTTCTTCAACATATAATGCATATAGTTTTAAAACATCACCAAATCCCAATGTTGATTTATCAAAGTATACAAACACACCACCACCATCACCAAACTGGAAAGTCAAAGATGGTCGTATGTCAACATATGCTCAGTTGTATGCTATCAGAGAGTGTATGAAAACAAAGTATGAATATGAAAAATACTTTGACATGAAGTTCGATTGGGTCATTCGTTCACGGTTTGATTTTGCTATCAATGTTCGTTTACCATTTGAAGAGTTAGACAATAGTAAGTTATACATTCCAAACTGTCGTATGACACCAGAACGTGATTTTGGTAATGATCAGTTTGCTTTTTCGTCATCTGAAAATATGAATAAGTATGCTGATGCTTACAATCACATTGATGAGTTTTACAATTTAGGTGTGCAATACATGATGGAAGATTTCATGAGTGCCAACTGGAAACTTCAAGGTTTAACTGGAGAAAATCTTGTATACTGCGATGTCAATCACCCGTTTTCACCAGGTGAATACAATGGTACATGGCATTCACTATTACGAAATGATATGGAAGAGTGGCTTAAATGAACTTAATTATTTGTATGGCGGGTTATAACACACGTTTTCATGATGTGGGCTTCGACATACCCAAATATCTGTTGCCGTGGAATGATAAAACAATTATATATGAAATATTGAAAAACATTGGCTGGGTCAATCAGTTAATTCTTGTAGCAAACAAAAGAGACATCTATTTCAAAGACCAACTTGTCGAAGCAATCAAGCCGCTGGGTTGGAATGAAAGCAACATTCTTTACATTGGTGACACTAAAGGTCAAGCACATACAGCAGCAATTGGTATTGAACAACTCAACAATAAAAACTTACCGACATTCATACACAATGCCGACACAATCATTATCGGTCGTCGTATAGATTTTGTTGCTGACGATATGATGACCAAAGAATATGACGCATACATCGATGTGTTTGTTGGCAATTCACCAAAGTATTCTTATGTTCGTGCATTTGAAAACACGGTAATTGAGATTGTAGAAAAGAAACAAATCTCACCATATGCCTCATCGGGCTTTTATGGATTTTTGAACGCTCATATGTATTTGGAATATCACGATAAGTTATCTGAAAAAGAAGATGAATTATATATTGCGGATGTGCTGCAAAGTATGATACAATTTAATAAACGATTGTTTATGAATCCACTTGGCAGTAATCAAGAAACAATCGTGCTGGGCAGTCCACAAGAATATGGCATTGAAATAGCACGACAAACATTGAGTGCAAGATGAAATCAATTCGACTCAAAGGCGGTTCTTTGAATTCTACTTATTATCACAGTGCGATTGGTGAAGACTTTGTGCGAAAGAGTATCAATCGTGAAGTCAATCGTGAGTATGGATATATTCGTTGGTATTCACAATTAAAGAAATTACAAAGATATAATACACAATATCCAAATCTTTTTCCACAAGTTCTTCGTGCAGGAATTCATAACAATCAGCCATACTTTGATTTAGAGTATCTTGATGGATTTCAAGACATCAAAACAATTCTTGCAACAAAGAAACTTACCGAGTATGAAATTGGAAACATCAGTGAAGCAGTTTGGAAAGGTTTCAATCAACTACACTCTATCAAACATCACTCAACTGCATACACAGGCAAACTTTATTTTGTAGAAGAGATTGAACAAAAACTCAATGATGCTTTAAAGAACAGAGAGTTTGAAGAGTTCTACAGCATGGGAACTCATGCATACTTTGATGACATTGTTCATGGTTTGACCAATTATATGAATGAGTTAGAGAATTATTTTAGTGAATTGAGAATAGACGAAGAAGAAAACATTCATGGTAATCCTACGCTTGAAAACATCATGTATTCATTTATTGAAAATCGTGTAGTTTTTATTGATCCATATGAAGAAAGTATTATTGAAACAAAGTATCTGGATTATGCGCAAGTGCTTCAATGTTCAAGAAGTTACTATGGCTATATCAACGACAACCCTGTAATTGTTCAAGACAACTCTGTAAAACATGAAATAATTATACCCGAAAACTTTTATGTATTTAACAAACACTTCGAATCGAAATTACAAAATCATAAAAAATTAATAGATATACTTGAAGCATCACAGTTTATTCGAATGTTACCTTTCAAATTATTGGCAGGTGATGTTGATAAAGCAAAATATTTTTATGTTTATGCGTGTAATTTGTTTAGTAAAGCAATAAAATGAGTTTAGATTTTATGATGGATTATGACAAGTTTAAACGAACTTGGACAGTAAAAACCGAATTGCCAGTAGAATTCAAACTTACATATTCTGCTGACATTTTTAATTCAAATAATCAAGATATTGTAAACATTACAAATAGTAATCGCAGAATCATTGTCATTGATTCTGATGTGCATGATTTATATAAAGATGGCATTACTACATACTTTAATGTCTTAAAATTGAACTATGAAATACTTTGTATTGACTGTAAAGAAGAAAACAAGAATTGGAAAAATGTAGATCGTATATTAGACTTTTTTGAACAGAACGGAGTGCTTCGTCGTGAACCCATTATTGCGATTGGTGGTGGTGTTTTGCTTGATATTGTTGGCTTTTCTTGCAGCATTTATCGTCGTGGAATTCCATACATCAAAATCCCTACCACACTTCTTGCAATTGTTGACGCTTCAGTAGGCTCAAAAGTAGGTGTTAATCATCTGGGCAGACGTAATCGCATTGGTGCTTACTATCCACCATTAGCCACATACATTGACAAGAAGTTTATCAAGACACAAAGTGAACGTGAAATTGTTAATGGTATTGCAGAAATATTCAAACTTGCTGTCATTAAATCACCTGAACTATTTCATCTACTAGAAGAAAATGCAGAGATACTCATTAATGAAAAGTTTCAATATGGCGCAGTGCCAGTTCGTGTGATTAATCTTGCTATCACAGACATGATTGCTGAACTGGGACCGAATCTGTGGGAAAAACGATTAGATCGTTGTGTAGATTTTGGTCATACATTCAGTCCTATAATTGAGATGACCAACATACCAGAGTTACTGCATGGTGAAGCAGTAGCACTTGATTGTTTGTATAGTTCATGCATCGCATTCATTCGTGGTTACATTGATACGACTAAACTTAAACGAATTTTTGATGTTGCAAAGAGACTAAAACTGAAAACATTTCACAAAGATTTTACCAATATGAAGTATTTGTTGGAGAGTCTGCGTGATGCAACTAAACATCGCAACGGTAATCAGTTTGCACCATTGCCTGTTGCAATTGGTAACTATAAGATTGTGAATGATATCACTGAAGATGAGATGAAATTAGCCATTGATATTTTTGAGGAGATGTGATGCGTAAGATTGCTGTGGTGACAGGTTGTAGTTATGGCTTAGGCTATGATATATCAGATAGACTGATTGATGAAGGCTATTATGTTTATGGTCTATCACGTTCACAGCCACCTATGGATTTGTATTCATATCCTGATACATTTGAATGGGTTGAGTGTGACATAACAAAGTCAAAACAAGTTGAAGAAGCATTCAAAACAATTGGTGCTTACATTGATGTGCTTGTCAACAATGCTGGTGCATTTCAGTGGGGGTTGTTTAAAGAAGAGTTTTCATTTGATTCAATAGACAGAATTATTGATTTGAATGTCAAAGGTACAATGTATGTGACCAAAGAAGCACTTAAATTCATGAACAAAGGTAGTGATATTTTCTTTATCAATTCTGTTGCGGGTCTTGTAGAGAAAGAATGGGAAGCAGTTTATTCAGCATCTAAACATGCGATTACAGCATTTGCTGGTGCTTTAGGCGCAGAGTTACATACACAGATGGATGAGATTCGTGTCACAAGTATTCATCCTGGTGGTATACAAACACCTATGCAAAAAAATCATCCCGACAGAAGAAAGTTTTTAGAACCAAAAGAAGTAAGTGATATGATTGTTCATGTCATCAAATCAAAAGCAATTTACAAAACAATCAAACTATTTTCGGATATAGAATGGCATTAATACCAAGCACTGATTTATTCATTGTTACATCAGCACTCAATCCAAACATGGGTGTACTTAGTCGTGAAGACAGATTAACGCAAACGATTGAAGGTCTAGTATCACTCAGACAAAAATGTTCTGATGCTATTGTGATTTTAGCCGATGGTTCACCCGAATCAGTAGAAAGAGAAAAGTATGACAGCATGAGTGAGTTAGTCAATTTGATTGCTGATTTTTCTGGTAATAAAGACATTTCACAGTTCGCATCAGTTGGCCGCAAGAGTGAAGCAGAAAATGTGTTGATGTTGAAGGTGATGATGCTTCTAAAACAAGCACCTGAGTTGAAACGATTGATTCATTCTGTTCGTAGAATATACAAGTTTTCAGCACGAACCACACTTCACGATGACTTTGACACATCTGAACATGATTACTTTGGTAAGTATGTATTCAAGAAAAGAATGCCAACATGGATTACTAGTAAAACAGCAGAAACATTTACAGACTTGTTGATTACTCGTTTGTTTTCGTTCTGCCCAAGTCTGATTGATGACTATTCAATTGTTTGTAGAAGAAACATTGGTGTTATTCAAGATGCTGGTGTTGACACTGAACATGCTCATTTCTTCAATATTGAACCAGAAAAACTTGTTGAATTAGACAAAATACACTGTCAAGGTGCCATGGCCAGCACAGGAGCAACGGAAATCTACTAAATACTAAATAACAAAGACAACTGCCGCAGAGGTAGGGGAATTATGAAATTTAGAGATTTTCTACGTGAACAGAAAGAGAAACATGCCGTTTTA
>Ga0194118_10007552_pt1 | contig 10431 bp, 14 predicted proteins | sample TA2MahsurfametaG_2_FD_148662 | JGI IMG/M metagenome (GOLD analysis project Ga0194118, IMG submission 148662) | Freshwater microbial communities from Lake Tanganyika, Tanzania - TA2015013 Mahale N5 surface | ecosystem: Environmental > Aquatic > Freshwater > Lake | place: Tanzania: Lake... | reverse complement strand
CGACAAGGGAGGTCTTAAGTTTTTCGATCAGCCCAAGGTTATCGTTTGTCACATCAACGAACAGCTCGAAGCTGTTAGTGCTGCGATCCCTCCGATCGGAGAAAACCGGGTCAAGGGTAAAACCGAGAAAAACTGGTGTTTCTTTACGCATTACGACGAGTTGCGTTGCCTGTACTCCACGCGTCCGATCAAAATCGAATGTGAAAGGGGTCCCGCTATCGAGATCAACAGTGACGTTTTAAACGAAATCACTGGCGAAACGGCAACCTTCAACTCACTGCCCCCGATCGACATTGGCTCGGGTTATCTGGTGTTTTATCACTGGAAACACATGGAGCGCAGGGACGACGGCAGTATGTATCTGCTGTATCACTTGAGCGCTTACGTGCTCGATAAGCAGTTCAGCAAAATCACGCACGTCATTAAAGAACCTTTGTTCTCAGGTTCTCTGGAAGATCGGCTGATTTGCTGGACAAACGAATACGGACACCCCGTGTCGTTCCAACCAGCTTGCATCCTGCCGTTCGGTGCTTACGTGGAAGATCAGCAGCTGGTGATGGCTCTCGGAGTCAACGATGCGTTCAACGGAATTTTCCGTTGCCCGCTCAAATCAATCACCAGCAAACTGACCGAAGTCGCTTAAGACTTCTCTTCACGCTCGAGGGTCGACCACACCAACAGGGACGAATCCTCGAGCAGCGCCTGGAAAGAAGGCTGACCGTCAAACGTGTTTACAAGTTCCCGTAAACACCGGTCAGCCCCGGCCAGGAGGAGTCCGCGTCGATCGAGACCGTCACTGATCTGGCGCACAGTCATAATGTGCGACCGAAGTTCTTTTTGTAAAGCAGCGATTTTTGTTGCCGCCGTGGCGTGATCCAACATGCCGGTTAGGGTCATGTCGCGGATGTTTTTAATATCCACTTGAAGATCATCAATCTCCCGAAGAAGAACTTTACGCAAATCCTCTTTGGGGTATTTCTCTTGAACCCACGCGGTTAGATCGGAGATGCTGCCTGCATAACCCGGATTTAAAAACCGGGCATACATGTAAGCTTCTACTTCGCTAGTTGCATTTTTTGCATAAAACACAAAAGCATCTTTCTGTGATTTTTCAAGCGAATCCAACCACGAGGCGACCGTGGTCGAATCACCTATTGTCGATTTGATCACGCTAAGGCTCCGTGCGTAGCGTTAGCTAAGCCAGCCGCGAAACGCTTAAGCGCCAACTGCCCTTCGACCTCGCCGCGCTGGAGTGCCAACTTGTTCTGCGTATCGGCTTCCATAGTACGCAGATTCAGGTTGGTAGTACCGAGGTTCTGAGCAAGCTGATTTTTAGCCTGCAACGATCCAAGGCCAGCACCAGCTAACCCAGTGGCAGTCGGAAGTTGAAGCTCTTTTTCACCACCCAGAATGGTATTTTGTAGTCCGGCCACGGCTTGCGTGTAACTCTTAGCGATCTCAGCTTGAGTACCAGCACCCAGTAATTCTAGTGCTTGTTTGTTTTGCGCCTCTTTTGTCAGGACATCAGCAGCACCAAGGCTGTATGCCTGAGCAATACCGAGCCGCAAATTGGATTCTGCAAGATCTTTCTGACGAGCCGCGTCAAAAATATCGTATTGGCTTTGACCGAGAACTTGCTGCTGAGCGGCTTCAGCGCCCAGATAAGGAGCCTGCATCGCGGCAAGCTCTTGTGCGGCCACGGTGAGCCGGGTGTTATACGGCGACATTTGTGCCGTGTATAACGCCGCTTGACCTGCGTAGTCAGGAGTTGCAGGGGCACTCGAACCCCCGCCACCTCTACCACCTCCAAAGAGACCGCCAAAAATGGCTCCACCGGCACCTGCAGCTAAACCGCCAGCAACTGCAGGTAAAATTGCAGGTAAAATTGCAGGAGCTGCCATTTTTAACCTCCCCTTACACCAAGTCTAAATTGAAATGGTGCAAGAGCAGTTGCGGTGCCTTTATTCATCGCGTCGATGACGCTGACGTTAGGAACTGCAGAGAGGTACATGCTCTGAGCAACCAGTGCTTGCCCTGTCAAGTTTGCGGCAATCCGAGTTTGCTCCAGGGCTCCCCACTGGCGGAGTCGCTCAAGCTCAGTTTCACGCCGAGTACGCTCAACACCTTTGGCAAAGCCCTGTTCGGCTAATTCGGTTGCTACTCGAATTATACGATCTGCCTCGTCATCTAGCCTCTGCTTACTTTGTTCATAAGAAGTAGTCTTTTCTAATATATCAAAAGTTCTATCCACATAAGGATCGCCGGTCTTCTGTGCATCAGCAGAAGTTTCGGGGTAATTAGTCGGCGGCAGAACCGTAGCGGTAGGGACATCTAACCCCGGAGCTTTTTCGACAGCGGGGAATTGACCTTTCGATCGGGCTGCTTCTAAACCAGTAATTGTTTGACCCGTTAATTTCTGGTACGCTTCCGGAGTTTGCCCTCCGTAGTTAGGGCCTGCCCAGATTTTTAGCTGACCCTTATCATCCAAATAAGGGGTGCCGGGTTTAAGAACACCTTCAGGAGTAATCGGTCCTTCACCGGCCATCCGTTGTTTCTTAGGTTTACCGAATAAACCAGATATTGCATTTATTACTGTCGGATCTAACGGGGCGAGTAAAGGGAGCATTTTGTTCCTCAGAAAGCTTTGCTGGCTTCAACAAGCACCGGGCTATTCTCTAGTTTAGCCCTGGCAAGAATGTTTTCGATAGCGGAGTTTAAAGCGCTACCAGCAGCTGCATACCCAGAAGAAATACGTTGACGCTGGACATCACCAAGCGTCTTAACTTTTTCTGCTTCCAGACCATAACCAGCTTCCATGGCACGAATGCGGTATTCAGCTTCAGCCTTTGCCCGCTCTTGCTCAATCAAACGCTGATTGAATGTCTGAGCTTGATACTCAGAACGATCTACAGACTGACGGGCGAATTCCTCCGGATTGGGGGGTTCTGCGAGAAGTTGCCCCGTGGCCTTACCGATAGTGCTGTTATAAAGTCGAATTTTATAAATTTCATTTGCATACCACTGAGCGTAGTTCGTGTAAGTTTCCGGCTGGAAAAAATACTTACTAGAGCCACGTCCTGAGGCTTCCTGATATTGAGACGGCGCCATCGAAGGGGCAACCGAACGCCCGAGAAGGCTTTCAAGCCCACGGGAGATCGGTTGCGCAAGCAGTTCTGCTGCGATCGCGCCACCAATACCAAACCCAACTGGTTTAGCAGCGGGTGCAGCAGCCTGAAGAATTTGACCGAAGTTAGGGCTCCGTGCTACACGAGCAGCCTCTTCCGGACCGAACGCGTTAACTAAGTCGCCAAAAATCCGGTTCAGATCTCCTGCAGTCCCCCCGATATTTTGTAGACGAGAGGCCATTAGCTTCTACCGGGATTGTCGTATGAAGTGCCCGATGGGGGCTTCTTACTTAATTGTAATAAATTATCAGGACCGGGTGTAAAAATACCACGCTCTTTTTGTTCGGGCGACGGCATTGTGGCAGTCTGAATAAAGTTAGAACGGATATAAGCTTCTAAGAAAGCACCAGGATTTAGCTCTGGCGCAGTCTTGCGAACATCACGTTCTTTGATTTGCCGTTCGCGTTCAGTCATTTCAACCTATAGGCTGATACTCAACTGACGGAGGAATGGTGCTCGAGCTCGGAGCATTCAGCACGGAATACTGACCGCCAAAGTTAGGCATGTCGTACTCCAAGGGGCGCTGACGACTCAGGTATTCACCACTCTGTAAAGATTGACTTTGCTGACTCTCCAGGAAGTCAATAAACATCTCCATCAGCATGGGGTCTTGGAGCAGGAGCTCTAACAGACCTTCAACTTCAGCACCGTCTTCAGGTGTAGTAATACCTGCAGTAATCCGACGTTGCAGCTGAACTTGCGCTTCAGGTTTGTTGTTATCGGGATATCCGTTCAGCGACCGAGTAGCACCAGTGTAAACACCATCCGGCTCATGCCCCGGCATCGGAGCAGCAGCTTTGTAAAAATTACGCAGGACGGCGTGAACAGCAGGAGCTGCCACAGCTCGCTCGGCATCAGTCTGCGGAACCGGGAGGCCCAGGATCCGAGAGGCTAATTCATAATCCTGAGGCGAGAACACCAGAACACACTCCTACTGATGTTTCTAGTTTAGGTGCAATCCGTAGGATATCGCCAGGTTGCACGCTCAAAGTTAAACAAATACGCTCGAGAACATCAGGTGAAGGTATATAATGTTCATCAACATAGATCTTACGCGTGGTAGTCGGAGATAGATCCGAGACCTTACTTAGCTTAAACGACGAAATTCCACGGTTGTCAAGTATCACCCGAAGGGTGTTTACGAGCGCCCCGTGAGTTGTGTAGGAGGAATAAAACGGCATCCTACTAACAACATACTGGCTTTTACTTTAGTGGAAATTCCGGTATTTTGTAAGACTTATCTATGCCCAGTCGATCAATAATCCAATTGCAATATTTTATATTTTCAGAATACCAATCCTTCATATTTTTCCGCAGCAGCGTGCCCATTAAGGTCACATTGCATAAAAGCGGGCGATTCTCATAAACGGAACAGGTGTTGTTAACCAATTTTTCGCACACACCGTTTTTATCCGTCTTATACGGAAAACTTTCAATAGCGTGTTGAATTAGCGGATTGTCAGACCCAGGAGGATCCCTCAAAAGCTCACCGATTAAACGACAGCAACCGCCGCACCCCGTACAAGGGTAGTCTTGATTGTACATTTTAAAATCCTAGATTTTTAGAACGGACGAAGTGCAAATCGTACTGGGTGTAATCGATCGGAATACTTGGATTGTTAAACGGAGTTTTGTAAACCTCACCTTCAATATGTGCCTGCCACGCTGGATTCCACTTGGCGTGTAAATACTGTTTATTCATCTCATGGGCGCGGTGGATACCCATCGCTAACGCAGGTTCACTACGCCAGGTCTGACTACCGTCCGCATAATCACCTGAGGTTTCACCGTGGTAATAAGGTTTGCCGACGGACATCTCCCGTTTAAGCTCGCGGTGCTTAAACCTCATGCCGTAATCCATATCCTCGCAGTAGGCGGGGTATAGATTTTCGTCAAACAACCCATACTGCTGCACAACCCAGTCCTTTAAAAGGAACAGATCCCAGCTTCCATTCTCCCCGTGGACAATACCGGTCTCTGCGTCTTGCGCCCGCTCCATCATGGACGCCAACAACCCTGGAGTAAACATGATATCATGATTTACAATCACCCAATATGGGGCGTTCATATACGATTTAATTATTAAGTTCCACGCTCCGGAACACCCGATGTTTGAGGGCATGTGGCACACAACCACTTTTTTTACGTGCTTATGCGGAACCTTCGTCAGAAGCTCTAGCTCCTCCGTAATCTGGCCTCGACCGTTGTTATTGAAGACAACAAACGTGTCGACCGGATAATCTATACTATACAGTAATCTGTACACCCAATGAGGAGCATTAACAACTGCAGTGCCGATTACGGGAATGGGTTGTACTTCAGTCATTTTACGCGATGAATAACAGCAAAACCGTTGTTATTTTCGTAAACCTCAAAAGGTTTCCACTCGGGATGCGCATCTAAGAATTGATGAATTGCTGGCATTAGTTCATGTCCGTAACTAACAGTGTCATGAAACGCAATAAAACGAGTAACTTTATCAGCGTGGAGAGCAAGTTCCTTGCTTAAACACGCGTATGAATGATCGGAATCAATAAATAAAAACTCCACCGAGTCCAGCTCAACATCAAATGAGCTCTTCTCAATAAGGTGACAATTCAAACCCTCTTCACGACCTGCAGCAAAAAGAGCTTCAGCTTCAGGTTCAACCGTAGTGTCGTAACTAATCAGACTCTTTGGACGAGCTGCGATCAAAGCACGACTGCTAGAACCAAAACGAACCCCAAACTCAACCACGGTGTCGCACTTGCTGGCGAAGCGAAAGAGGGTCGGGAGGTGTTCGTGGATGTCGGATTCTTTGTTGCAACCGTCAAGAAAGTTCCTGTAGGTCTGAAACATCCTCTCCCAAGGGGGTTACTATAGTGCCACTATACGGCGCTTTCACTGCGTGGCAACTTTCCTCTGGGGTCCCGAACAGCAGCTTATAGTGCCGGCACCAGATCGTGCCTTCCTAATGCACGACGATGACTCAGGGCGCTGTCAGATGCACCAAGTTGGTGTGCCGGAATTGCCGATTATCCACTGGGCAGCCCAGAAGTTTGGGGATCCAGAGAAGAGATTTATAGATTGCGGCGCCCATATGGGTGCCTATTCATTACTGCTGGCAGATCATTTCAAAGAAGTCCACGCGTTCGAAGCTCAGCAACGTTCGTACTACCAACTCTGCGGAAACATATTTATTAACGAAAAAGACAACATTGTGCCTCACCACCGTGCGGTCACGAATTTGACCGAATCCAATCAGGTGATGACCTTAAATATCGTCTCTGAGGACGGGGGTGGTTCGACGATTCGTAAACCTCAGGACAATCAAAAAGTGCTCAAACAGGAAAAGATAAAAACTACAACTCTTGATCACTACCATTTCGATCACGTCGGCTTGATCAAACTAGATATCGAAGGGAACGAACTGAAAGCGTTGCACGGGGCACGTTACACACTCGAGCGCAACGACTACCCGCCGATTATTTTCGAAGCAAATAACGACGCGTGGTACGAAAAAGAAAAAGAAGAACTATTCGGCCATCTGCTTTCGCTCGGTTATCAGATTATTGAGATCCGACCTTTCAACAACATGTATGCAGCTCTCCGCCCGCAACCTCAATAAGGTTTAAATCAACGTTTGATTCGTCAAACATCGACTGGGCACGACAATAAAAATATAAAACTATTCAAATTTTTCATTTTTGCTTTTTAGCGAACTGCCGTCGACCTTTTAATAAATAACCGTAATCTCGTGTTTCTGTAACCTGTTTTTCTTCTCCGCAAATATGGCAGATACCAATCCAATTAGTACTGCATCCGACACTGTATATGCCGTATTTGGTGCCACAATCGTGGCAACAGTAAGAAGCATCCTTAAGACGTTCTTTTAAAGTCTTGTTTTTAATCGTGTGCAAAAAAACATAGCTGGATCAACGAAGTTGACGAGGGGTGTAAGTCTTGTTTTTAAACAATTCAAACAAAGTTTTACTGTTGTAGACGTATTTCTGCTTCGAGTTACCTCGCGTATTTAGCCCACGGACGGGGAGATTTGCAGCTTTAGCCTCCTCTAGACTCAAGTAGTGTACGCCGCGTTCAAGCTTACCTAGACGCCTCCAGGCGCCGACACGTTCCATTGTCAACACTTGGCGTGCGTCCAGGGACAAATCCGAAAAAGATGCAACCCACATGATCAGGCTCCGATCTTGCCGACGTAATCCTCAACGATGTCTTTGTGCTCAGTAACTAAGCACAGCCTGTGCTGCGCGTGAAGCGAAGGGGTTTTCATTCCGTCCCATAGAACTTCGCAGTACCGGATCTTCTGATTACGTGCGTTCGTACGGATAACGCAAGCAACCACAGTTCCATATCGCTGGCTACTGTTTGCTCGTGCAATCGCCTGAGATTCTTTACGCATAGCGGGAATGACACTGTTCTTCGGTCGCTCAGCGACACGATCACCCGCATTAAAAAAAGTGTTGGTTTTAGGCATTGGCTTTCTCAAAGTACAAGCATTCTTTTGCAAAAGTTCCGCCAGCTTCGGGGAACTGGTAATAGCACCCAGATTTCGTCAAGTTTACACAATCGTCACAAGTTACAACCTGTCCAGCAGACGAACTTGACGAGTCTTCACTCACGAGACCCAAAGTTTTCCGAAGGTCATTGACAATCCGACTATTGGATTCAGCCTCAAAAAAATACTCTTGAGTGACTTCATAAGTCGTCTGCGCATAACCACAGGGGCAACGTTTGCGTCGCCGGCGATGCGCCCCACTTAGGCGAGATTCAACAACACGAAAAGTGTTATTTCCGCAAAGTGGACAAGTCAAACCGGGTTGTGAGTTTTCGTCGAAAGTCATGTGAAGTAAAAAGAAGTGCCCCCGGCGAGATTTGAACTCGCAAGCCCTTAAGGGCGACGCATTTTAAGTGCGTTACGTATACCGTTCCGTCACAGGGGCATGGTGCGCATCGTGAGAATTGAACTCACCTAAGGTCGATTATGAGTCGACTGCATTCACCAGATTGCTAGATGCGCAGAAAATCGGCAGATGCACCGAGGTTACCCACTGGGGAAGACCTTAAGACACGTTGGGGCCAGTCAGGTCAGACTTCGTTTTGTTTTTTGTTTTGCGTGCTTCCGCAAAATTTTGTGAATTGCTGGGTGCTGAGCACTTATAGGAGCAATAAGGTCCCCGCATAGAAGACTTTCTAGCTTTCTGTGCTTTCCACACGCGTAATCGAGCTCCTTTTAAATAAAAGAACTTTTGACAGCAGGGGCAGCTAAAAAATTGAATAGTTTCAGACACAAAAAAAGAGGGGTAGCCTCGTGCCGAAGTAAAGCACGGGCTCACCCCCTGCGCAAGGTGCGCGTGACGACGTTCAGTAAATCACTTGTGTCCCATTCTGGGACTTAACGTCATTAGCATACTGCACTGCAAAAGCCTGGCAAAAGCGATACACGTCGTAACGATTGTTGTTGGGGTCCATTAAACCCCTAGCGGTACAAACTTTTTCCGCCTGCATACGAATACGAGTCTCTTCGTTAAAGAATGGTCCGCCCGAAAGTGCAGTCCCGACAAGGAAAAAAGCGCCCGCAACCAGAGCACCTTTAAAAATGATGCCTGCAGACGTATCCAGAAGCTTCCACGACTGCCAAGCCAGAGCAAACAGCGGGAGATCTCTGGATTTAAAGTCAACGTTGGTGGTGTTTTTCATGTGATGTGCTTTGACACCCCCATACAATAGCATCTAACGCACCTAGTGCTCTAGTAAAACCGGCGCAAAGCTTAAAAAACCGATTGGCAGTACTAATATAATGACGCTATCAAGACGGAAACCATGTATCTGCCTCTAGATAAAAAGTACGACATTGAACACGCGTGGTATGTAAAACTCCTAGAGGCGTATGACCTGATTTCTAAAGAGCCAAAAGCACAAAAACTGCATTTCAAAGCCGACAAAAGGCGCATTGTCGTTGAAATTGGCGTTTACGAAGGCGCATCCTCCTGCTGGTGGTCTGATAATTTCTTAGATCACCCGGAAAGTCGTCTATTTTCGATCGACCCCTTCACCGGGAACGAAGAATACCAAGAAAATCGCGATAAATTCCCTACGCTGGACAAGATCGAACTTATTGCGCGAACAAATATCGCTAAAAGCAGGAACGCAGGCAAAGTTACAGTAATCAAGGGGTGCTCTTGGAATGTATTCCCCACCGTTGCCGCAGAGCTCGACGGTCAAATTGATGTTTTGTACATCGACGGCGAGCACACGACAAACGCACTGTGCCGAGACATATCTTTGTATTATCCCCTGTTGAAATCAGGAGGCGCGTTGATCTTCGACGACTACGGACACCCCGATGTTCAAAAGGGAGTGATGGCTTGCCTCGATGCTTTTGCCGAACTAGAAAGCGTGTTCTGTTCTGATTGGCAACTTTGGTGCATCAAAAAATAGAGGGGCCGCCATGAGCGCTTGCTGCAGGACGGTATTCGATACCGCGATAGCGCAAGCGCAATGTAGCACGATGGACAAAAGCCCACCAGGCAGCGAAATCTGCATGATGCTGCTCGCGATCGTAAGTTAGACCGCGATATGTAATTTTAGTCACGACTTTTAACCGACTAAAAATACAATAGGAAACTTGTAGCTATTTATACAGTTTATGCCGTTACAGTAGTTGTTAAAAAATAGTTATAAGAATTACCTTACATCTAACTCACCATTGGCGTCCCAAGTCAAATTGGCCATCAAATAGTACTTGGGTGTCCGACTAACACCTTCTGCTGCACGAACAAAACTATTAACTTCAGCTCCCGAAGACAAAGCAATCAACTTTTGAAGCTGATCTGCGACTTTATCGGACGGGAACTCTGATCCCACGGGGGGTTTTGCGATTGCTAGGAATCTACAGGCAGCCTTTGGTCAGGACTCCCAAACTTTGGGATCCTTTAAGAATATAATTTTCCTTCAGACTTTTGTTTAAATTTTATTAGAACCGTGCGTTTATTTGACCGCCAAATTGATTGCCCATCTGAGGCGTACGACGATAAGTGGCATTAACTCCTACACCTGGGGTCTGAAAAGAACCATACATTTGATAACCCTGCCCCACATTTAAACCATCTTGTTCGTAAGCGGGGTTAAAACCGCCACCCAGACGCAAAATATTTTCCCTACCCAAAGGAATGTTGACGCTTCCGCCAATGGATTCAAGACGATCATCCACTGCATTAATGTCGATATTTAAAGGCTTAGGTCCGTA
>Ga0194118_10007551_pt1 | contig 10433 bp, 7 predicted proteins | sample TA2MahsurfametaG_2_FD_148662 | JGI IMG/M metagenome (GOLD analysis project Ga0194118, IMG submission 148662) | Freshwater microbial communities from Lake Tanganyika, Tanzania - TA2015013 Mahale N5 surface | ecosystem: Environmental > Aquatic > Freshwater > Lake | place: Tanzania: Lake Tanganyika... | reverse complement strand
AGGTCTAGTTTGAACTTGATTACCTTGTGGACCTGTGGGACCAACATTACTGATGCTGATTGTTCCAGACATAGATCCGTGGTGTTGGCAAATATAATATAATGTGTTTGGCGCATCATATGGAACAGCAAAGGTGATGTTACCTGAAGCTGTTCCGTTGTTTGTTACACCACTGCTATAAGCATTGCCTGTACCTGTGACCTGTGTCGTTTTGATCCAGAATGGATGCCCAGGTGCACTTACATTGAAGATATATGTAAATCCACGCAGTAGATTTAGAGTTGGATTACTTGATCCATCAATTGTATATGAACTTGCACCGCTGTTTGTTACAGTGTAAGTTCTTGCACCATTTACGCCTTGATTACCCTGCGGGCCAGTAGGACCAGTGCCGCCCGTTGGACCAGTACTACCAGTTGGACCTTGATTACCCTGCGGGCCAGTAGGACCAGTGCCGCCCGTTGGACCAGTACTACCAGTTGGACCTTGATTACCTTGTGGTCCTGTACCACCAGTTGACCCAGTGCTTCCTGTTGGACCTTGGTTGCCTTGCGGGCCAGTTGCTCCATTTGAACCACCTGGTCCTTGATTGCCTTGTGGTCCTGTATCACCTGTTGACCCGGAGCTTCCTGTTGGACCTTGATTACCTTGCACACCAGTATTTCCTTGTGCGCCTGTGTTCCCTTGTGGTCCGGTTGGTCCTTGATGTCCTTCATTACCTTGTGCTCCTGTTGGCCCTTGGTTACCTTGCGGCCCGATAGCACCTTGTGGACCCGTTGGGCCTTGGTTACCTTGTGGTCCTTGTGGAGTAAGAGCAAAGCCAGCGGTGGTTGCATGTGATGCAGTTCCAAAGAATCCGACACCGTTTGCAAGTGAACTGGTGAATGAGGTTGCACTTACGGTTCCTGCTACGGATATATGTGACCCATCATCAGTGATAATTGAGTCAGTAATGTGTTCAAGTCCGGCTGACTTTACTAATCGGTTTTGTGTAAGAAGGGTTTCATTTCCCACATTATTAAATGTGGGTGGACCCATCAATACGACAGAAGAAGTTACCCCACCTGCAATATTCTGATGAACGAAAATCCATTGGTCATTGTCTGAATCAAATAGTAATGACCCACTACGTTGTGGTGATGACCCAGAATCGATAACAGCCAACCCACCTAATACAACTGCTGGAGTATTCGTATTTACCGTAATAATATTTGTGCCAATATTCAATGTACTTTGTGATACCGATTGAATTGATGCTGACCCCAAGACAGTTAAGTTTTGAGTAACTGTCAACGAGCCAGACAGAATTTGACTTGCGGTAAATGTGTTTGACCCCGTAGTTGCATATGATGCGGTTACACTTTCTAGTGTATTTAATCTATTTGTTTGTCCAGTATCAACTGCAGCAAGAGAACTACTAAACGTAGCATATCCATTAGTAGCGGTGATATTCACTTGTGCAGAACTGGATACCGTACCTGAGGTGACCGAGGACGATACTGCTGTTGCAAAGTTTTGAATAGCGGAAGTCGGAATACTGCCCGTTTTAATTAAGACACCGGATAAACGAGTTTCTGACACGTATAACTCCGTAAAAAGACCTATAGTATAAATAGAGTACGTTTAAATTATGACCTTGATATAAATATCATTTTTTTTACCCAAGATACAAAAAAAGACACGCCGGATAGCGTGTCTTTTTAAGAGAACAGTTAGTCTTAGACGAGCTTAAGTTCTGTTGGTGGTTCGTCCTTTAATAAAGGCATCAATCCATTAAGAACGGCTGGTTCTAATTCTAATGTGTCAGGAAAATCAGATAACTTGAATTCTACATTTGCTACTTCAACAACTTGGAGTAGAAGTTCATCCATTTCCTTATTGACGATTACAATCTTGTCATTTGGGATTTGAAAAGTGTTTGGAATAGGATTTCCCTTTTCGTCTAAAGCTTCGACCAAATTATCAAGATGGTCACGTAGAGCGTGCTTTAAGCGAATTTCCTTTAAAGGTTCATCTACCGCCTTACCAAATGGTTCGAGTGTACGAACTGCGGTGGTCACTCTCCAGGCGAGCTTAATAGGAAGTTTTTGTTGACCAAGTGCACCAAGTGCTTGTAAAGCATTTAAAACCTGAACATTCGTTAACTGCATTGTGTAACCTCCAAAAATATATTAATAGGTTGGTATGTACCTGCTTATAAGTATATAGTTGTTATAAAATTCTGTCAAGGGGGTAAAAAATATTGTATATTACGGAGCTGACCCCGTTACTGGTGCTCCAACACTACCAAGATTTTGTCCCCACGGAGTTTCGGTTACGTCTGACCATGGGTCATTCTTCTTGGTGATTTGCTTTTGAATTTGCTCATTCACGTGTTGTTCATATGTACCCACAACAACCGCTTGAATCCATCCCAAGACTTGTTCCTTGGTTAATTCTTCATATGGGGTAAAACTACCACTTGCTGGTAATGGAAGTGGGGTTGCTCCTTGGAATACACCAGTTGTACCGTTTTCATCGGTTCCAGTCTTGGTCCAACGTACATGAACGATGACGTTATTCATGCCTTCAAGCGTTGGCGCCTTCCGCATGTTGGTGATGTCCCATGTGTGTGTTATTGCCATTGTGTTTCTCCTACCAGGTATCCTGGTTCTGTTTGAGAGTTATGAGTTATTTATACGATTTTCCAGCTCTTCTATTTTTGCTTGTTGTTCCTTGATGGCTTGTACCAAAACAGGAATCAATCTGGTGTAATTCAATGTGAGATAGTTTTCACCTGATTTAGATACTCTGCGAGGATTGGTTTCATCACTGAAATCATTTTCCACATCAAATGGTGCCAGTTCCACCAATTCAGGATAGAATGTTTCCACTTCTTGTGCACTTAATCCAATTTGTGTTCTATTGCTACCAAAATTGAAACTGTTTGCCAAGGCGTTATCCACATACTTGAATGGTGTCCAAGACTTGATGGCATCCAGTGCACCCACCAGTGTTCCTGTTTTCTCCTTCAATCGTTCATCTGAGTAATATTCTACTAAGTCTTGCCAGACATAGAATCGTTTATCATATGTGGCTTGTGCACCAGTCTGACGATTATTTGGATAACTGCTTCCAATGAACCCAGTTTCAAACGATGTGTTGATGGATGCAATCGTCAACCCACCGCCAGGAGTGAAGTAGATTTGTGCATCGTTTGTACCGTCGCCAGCCTGGTCAGCTCCGTAAAACAACATACGTCCTTGGAAGATGGTTCGATACATGTAACTGGTGCTGGCTGGGTCTACATAATATCCAGTATCATTTTGGTCATAGAAGATGGGAGAACGTGAACTTCCTCCATGTATGGTAAATCCATGTGGGAATTCTGTATAACTTCCGTTCCAGTACCAAATCCATCCACGACTGTTATCATGTACGCCTACGTTGTCCCCACCGGTGGACATGAATACGTGACGAGAACCGATACCCCATCCACTCCATCCACCACGACCTGTTCCATACGTAGTGGCGTTTCCATAACTGTTACCACCTGAATGCGCCCACCATGCTCCGTATCCATATGCTTGAGAATACCAACCACTATCTCCGTGATTTCTGAACCATCCGTGGTTATATATTTCGTTGGGGTCTATCCGATCCATGCGACTCAAACTGTTTGGGTCTACATAATATCCTGTACTAATGTAATCTCTGAATAGTGTACCCCGAACTTCTTCTGATGCTACTATACGTGATGATATGGCTGCTCTAAATGTACCATTATTGATAATCAACATTCCGTGGTCGTTCAGATTACTTGCACCACCTAAACCACCTGCGTTTGGATGTGACCAAGCAATACCATACATATTATTGGTTGCATCACCATTATCTGCTATCTTATAAGAATCTCCCATGGCAAATACAAGTTGCAATCTTGTGGAGTCATAATTTCCAACTATGCCTCTGCCATAATTGTTAAATACAATGTTTCTTCCATAGGTGATTCTAGTGGTGTCACGAGTATCATGATAATGTATAAGAGAATCTGTTCCAGCAAATCTACTATATCTGTACACGTTATATCCACTGTCCCAATACCATCTGTCACCATACCATCCAGAACTATCTTCGCCAAAACGGAATTCAGAAGCACCGCTATAACGGTCGCCAACATATAAATTGTCTAGAACTGAAGTGCCATTAGGATCTAGATAATATCCTGTGTCATTGCTATCATAGAAGGTGGGAGCACGGAAACTTGACGCAGCTTCAATATACATTGAACCCCAACCAATATCACGACCCATTAATAATCTATGATTACCGCCTCCGTCGAATAAGAACGGTGATACAACTCTTTCACCTGAATCGTGAATAGCTATTTCCCATTGGTTTGAACAATTTGCTAAAATGCCAGCTGCAATACTACTTGCCCATGACCCATTAAGGAAATTATAGTTATAACCTGTACTTCCTAATTGCAACACACCTGGATATCCATGTGAATAATAACTTTCACCTACACCGATACCGCTCATACGAGATACAGAATTTGGGTCTACATAATATCCGGTGTTATTATTATCATAGAAAATCGGTGCCCGCATATCATCACGGGAACGAGTACTACCAGTCAACGATGCGCACCATCCGCCATTTGTTAATACCAATAATCCGTGGTCATTTAAATTACCTGCAATACCACCGGCGTTGGGATGTGACCATGCCATACCATACAAATTACCTGTGGTGGTGCCGTCACGGGCCAACTTATAGGAGTTGCCCATTGAGAACACACCTTGATACCGATATGATGAATATACACCTACGATGGAACATCCATAGTTGTAATCAAGATATAAATCTTCATTACCATCAATTCTGATACCACCGTTTGCCACCACGTAGGATAATCTTGCGGTTCCGTTGGGGTCACAATAATATGCGGTATTGTTTGCGTCATAGAAGATTGGCGCTCGGAAATCAGAGGAAGAATAACCAGTTCCTCTAACATCAAGTTGATATGATGGTGATGCTTCCCCATTTCCATATGTACCAAAGTTTCCGATGCCCACATATCCATTATTATAAAAACGCATAACGGTCAACCCGCCAGGATATCCATATCCAGTCCCTAAACCAGCTATGCCTGCATGGGGATTTGGATTAGATGTACCACCGTATCCAATGTCTAGGAAGACTAAATTTGAGCCTGCTGTACCAACATTCCAGGATTTATATGCACCACTTGATCCATTATCATATCCTGAAAATCTAAGAGTTCCTCCATGATTTCCATTAGCAACTACAGAAAATAATTCTACGTGAGGGTAGTTACCTCTAGCAACAAGAGCTGCTCTTGTCGAGTCATATAACATGCCATCAGATGAGGAATCACCAGCTTGAATTCTTGAGACGCCATTAACAGCATATATATTCCCAGCTGCATATATCGATGTGCCAGTTGAGTTCGGATCAATATAATAATTAGTATCATTGCTGTCATAGAAGATTGGTGCGCGGAAATCACCACTGGTTGTATAAGTTCCTGTTCCGCTGGCTTTATTTGTAAGTGCATTAAAGTCTACTGCACCTGCACTATCAGCATAACCAGCCCAGATTTTTGCCCAACTTCCCCAAGATCCACCTTCTCTAAATCGCACAGAGATATACGGATTTCCGCCAGTTGGGGTTCTTGGCCAATAAAACTGAGACGCATAGGAAGAGTATGCATACTCTGATCCTAATCCTAATGTAAACCCGTAGAACTGAGTGCTACCTGAACCACCAACTGAAGGACCATTAGTCCCACCTTGCACATACCTAACACCAAAAGCAGCAACATTGTTAAAATCAGTTTGATTGCTGTGCCCCTGATTCATGTTGTTGAAGAGATTTACGGCAGAAATTCCGTTTAATGTTGTAGCATCAGTTGTTGTTAATCCACCTGGTCCTTGTGGTCCTGTTGGGCCGGTGGGTCCGGTTGGTCCTGTTGCGCCTGTGCTGCCAGTTGAGCCTTGAGGGCCAGTAGGACCAGTGCCGCCCGTTGGTCCTGTTGCGCCTGTGCTGCCAGTTGAGCCTTGAGGGCCAGTTGGACCAGTGCCGCCCGTTGGACCAGTACTACCAGTTGGACCTTGGTTACCTTGTGGTCCTGTACCACCTGTTGACCCAGTGCTTCCTGTTGGACCTTGGTTACCTTGTGGTCCTGTACCACCAGTTGACCCAGTGCTTCCTGTTGGACCTTGATTACCTTGTGGCCCTGTACCACCAGTTGACCCAGTGCTTCCTGTTGGACCTTGATTACCTTGTGGCCCTTGGTTCCCTTGTGCTCCTTGGGCACCCGTCAAGGATAAGTCTGACCGTTGTTTGATACTACCGTCAGCATTCAATACGAGAATATTATTTTCGGTGGTTCCTGTTGGAGTCGAGGTTAATATGAGTGACCCCGTAAGTGCTAATGACCCCGTGAAGGTGTGGGTATCGTCAAGACTATCTCCGAACTTGGTCGAACCAGAACGATAGATAACCGAAGAAGATATCAGTTCGGTATGGAATTCTTCTGCAGTAATACGACCACTGACTGTTAAGTTTTGTGGGAAGGTGAAATCACTATTTGCAAATGTTGTTCCCGCGAGTTGAGACAACTGGACTTGTGCCGAATGAGAAACGATATTTGTGGGAATCTCAGACAGTTGTGCGTATACCACTTGCGCAGAATGTGACACGATGTTTGCTGGTACTGCGGTCAAGTGTGGATACTGTACCCCAATAATATTTGCACCACTACCAGAGAATGACCCACTAAAGACACCAGTTAATGGAGTATCTTTATCTTCTGGGTCTGCTTGAATTGCATTATTGACACGAACTGTACGTTTGACCGCCAATGCTCCATTCTTTTCACTAATCTTGAGTCCACCCAAATAAATGGTGGAACCAGATAAGTAGAGGTCACGGAATTGGTTCGTTGCACTGCCCAAGTCATATACTTCATTTGCGGTCGGAACAATATGCCCCGAGGCACTGATTACTCCTGTCTTAACGACTTGACCTTCAAGATGTGCCAAGGTTTGGGTAGATGAAGATACTGTACCCGATGGGAGGGCAGAAGTCACTTGGGCAGAACTCGTAACGACCCCACCCCCTAATGCGGTGGTCGGGATACTGCCACTTCGTATGATACCACCAGGAATGCGTGTATTACCAGCCATAGAAATCCAAGGTCAAAAGTGAATATACTATAAATAGAGAATATTTCACCATTTAGTTCTATTCTTCTGGTTTCGGATGAGTATTTTTTACAGTTAAAATCGTATTATACCAATCACTTCCCTTGCCAGGTATGATTTCATCATCCATCATATGCCATAACATATCCAGTTGGTCTGGAATAGATGGATACTCTCTCATTCTACGGGATGTGTATGGAATCACGAAGTTTGGGTCGGGATGCGGGGGCACTTCCATTTCAATCCACTCTTCTTGTGGAGTTTGTTCTTCAGTAATAAAATGTATATCCCCATTATTGTCTTTAAATTGTCGTAACATCATTTACTCCTTAATAATAGTTACCTGATGTACTACTTTGTATTGCTGCTAAAATGCTAACTCTAAAACTATTGCCGTTTGGATTTGCCATCACTGAATTTAAAACAAATCCATTAAAATAATGACCACCTGCATATGCACGGAGTACAACGTAATTATCTGAACTAAAATATACACCGTCTGCGTTCATTCCTGTATAAAAGTTGGTTAAGCTGACACTGTACAGATTTCCGTCACCAGAAAATGGGTATCCGGTCCATGAGCAGAGTACAGGTAATGAGGTTCCGTAATTATATCCCTCTGCTTCAATATAAAACATATTATTTGACGACTTGGGAATATTCGTTTTCATATGAATATATAATGGACTACCTGAGGTGGTGTTAAAAGTATAAAATGCTTGTTGCATTACACCAATTCTGGTATCAGCAAGTACATTAGCCATTAGTAATAATTTCCTGAAGTTGAGTTTTGATTCGATGCCGTGATGGATAAGGTAACAGAATAATTTGGGTGTACATGCCCATTCAATATCCATCCTGCAAAATAGAAACTTGACCCATTATAAGCACGAATACATGCATATCCATCGGAACTGGCATATACTCCATCTGCGGTCAGTCCCGTAGATGAGAATGTTTGCAATCCTTTTGCCGTTGCTCCTCCACCTCCCGTCGTATATATTCCCCACGCACATCTGATTGCTTGTCCCGTTCCATAATTAAATCCAATAGCTTCCAACATGAAAATCTTTTCTGTTGATGTACTCACATTGGTTTTAAAATGCACATAATATGGTGACCCACTGGAGGTGTAAAAATTATACAGATGATACTGTGCATACCATCCACTTCCAGCGGTTCTTACATTCGTTGGTGTTGTAAACGTTGCCATTAGTAATAATTTCCAGAAGTAGAATTTTGACTTGCCGCAAGAATAGAAATATTATATCCCGCTCCAGTAGGATTTGCGTGTGTTGCGTTCAATGTAAATGCAACATCATTATTATTTGCCGCATATCCACGAAAACATACATATCCGTCAGATGACATATATATTCCATTTTGTGCGGTAAGTCCACTGTAGATGTTCCCCACTCCCGTATTGGTCAAGTAGTCGTATGTATACCATACCCAACAACACCGAATAGGATATGCTAGGGCATAATTGATTCCGATAGCCTCTACCCGAGTCATAATATATGTATATAATTGAGCACTTGTCTTGAAATGAAAATATGCTCCTGCCGCACCTGTCGTTGAAAAATTATAAAATCCTAATCGTTGATATCCACTAGCGATTGATAATTGCCCTTGAATATTTGCCATATTATTTCTTTAAACTATCAAGTTCTGATTTGAGTTCTTTAATGGATTCTACAAGATAGGCAATAATCTTGGTATATTGCACACCACTTGGATTACCATCTACATCATACGATACTACTCCAGGTAAGACTTGCACGATTTCTTCTGCGATTAACCCTGATTGATTTTTTGCTGTTCCGTCCTTACGGTCGTAGGTATATCCCGTGATGTTTTTGATAAGTGATAATGCATCGGTGATAGGGTTAATATTTTGCTTTATTGTTTTAGATGAACTTTCTGTTATAGTTCCTGTGACAGTTACATCTCCTGTAAAGGTATGATTACCTGATGAGTTAATGAAATATCTATATCCCGATCCTGTACCACCGGTTTTATAAATATAGAACGGATATGCGGCGCTATATCCTCTACCAACTATTTCCCAAAGTTGTGTTCCGTCATTTTCTTCAAATTGTATAATATTTCCTGAGTTTGCTGAGTTTGCTTTGATGTAAATACCACGGGCACTCCCATTACTTAATACTCTAAGGGCTCCCTCAACGTGCAATTTTTCACCTGGATTTGTGGTTCCGATACCGACGTTACCACCATATCTGTTAATAGTTAAATCACCATTAGTTGTAAAATTTGCGCCAGTTCTACCTTGAATGTCATTTCCATCATGCCCAATCATTACGCCAAGATTGCCACCCGTTTGTCCAACAAATAGTGGTTTATTTCCGGTAGAGTCAAAAATTGCAATAGGGGAAAGGTTCGTACTCACTGCACTACCAACAGTTAATTTTGCATTCGGATTCGTCGTGCCGATGCCGACATTTTGATTAGATTTAATAAACATAGCAACAGTATTATTGGTTAGAAATGCCAGTGAACCGCCACTTGGAGATAGAAATGTTTGTGTAGTTCCGTCGCTATATCCACTGGTCCAAGAAATTACTGCTCCTGAACCAAAATTTAAAGTGTCTCTAAATATTGATGTTCCATTTACATCAAGTTTATATGCAGGACTTGCCGTTCCGATACCAACATTACCATCCAATAATACTAGATTATACAAATTATATGAAGTATCTGCTGCATTTGGTGTGACAAATTGTGTTCCTCTTCTAAAGAGAATTTCTCTGCCATCACCACTAAATGACCCGTTTGCATTTCCACTTGGGTCATAGTTGAATGCCACAGTAACTGCACCAGTATGTTGTGTTGTATAATTTGTTGATGTGCTTCCTATCATCAACACACGATATGATGGATGATATCCCCAGTATGTGGATTTCAATACGGGACGACTATAGGTGGTGTCACCCATCGTCATGTTACCAATTAGATGTAATGCAGTTTGTGGTGTTGATGTGTTGATACCTACATTGCCCGATGAATCAATACGCATGCGTTCGATGTTGTTGGTGCCGAAGCGCAACGCCCCCGAGCTATACTGTTGCAACACCGACATATCATATGGCGAGGTATTGTCGAAATAAATCTGCCCGTAGACGGTGCCGCCGCTGGCAAAGTTGATGCCCGTCTTGATGGCCCCTATGCCGTCCACGGTCAACTGCGCCATCGTCGTGC
>Ga0194118_10007545_pt1 | contig 10438 bp, 11 predicted proteins | sample TA2MahsurfametaG_2_FD_148662 | JGI IMG/M metagenome (GOLD analysis project Ga0194118, IMG submission 148662) | Freshwater microbial communities from Lake Tanganyika, Tanzania - TA2015013 Mahale N5 surface | ecosystem: Environmental > Aquatic > Freshwater > Lake | place: Tanzania: Lake... | reverse complement strand
CTGCCCTTCTGCGTCAGACGGGCATTGGCGTGTGTATGCATGGGACGTGAGGTCTCGGTTGGGCGGTGACACCTCAACCGGTAGCGACCTCACACCTCATTGGCTACTGAACAACCTGCTGAGACAGTACATCTGGGCTAATCAAAGCACAAAATATTTGATTAGAGAATAACAACAACTGCCCGTGCAATGGAGGTTTTTCTTGAACCCAAGAATCCGCTCATTCATTGCTTATTTTCTGGTTAGCAGAGCTACATTAGAACTTTGCATATGGCAGCTGCATGGAAGCTGAGGTTCAACACAACTGACGAAGGCTTCTACTGTTATGGAGCCAGACAAACAGCAATGGCGAGACTCCTAGACTTGATTTCATGGCTTATGAGCCGTGCAGATACTACTGGGCTGCAGCGGTCCTCAACGCAATTGGGAGCAACTCAAACACCATAGTGATTATAGCCTCTGTGCTGTTCGGATCACTGCTGCATGGCGCGAAAGCTACATGGCGCATCGAACAAAGAATATATTTTTGGGGAAGCTTAAACAACCATCACTATAGTCTTTTTACTATCAGCGCTAAGCATATGGTCATTTACACACTACGCAACAGCGATACAATCAGCGTGGTCCCCGGAAATCTATCCAGGGTTAATGAGAGTGCTCGTCCGGCCAGGCTGGGCCAGGGACTCCACCATAAAACGCACCAAGCACACAATTCGATAGCTACATGTAGATGCCAAGAAGGGAGCAAACGAGCTGATCGATCAAAAGACAGACAAAAGAAGATGACCAGGTCCAAGAATCCTGCAAGTTATCTCTGGTGTGACGAAAGCAACACAACGAATCAAGAGATAATCAGCCACCACACCAACTTGAACAAGTTTAGCTGAGGGAAAGATTAAAAGAGTTACAGCTTGAAAAAGATAAAGGAGAGATGAAACAAGACAAGCCTAAACTGGCTGTCCCAAAGAAGTCGTTTGTACCACCTCATGCAGAGTGTTCCAACTGGTAAAGCCAAAAGCCATCAGAGGGCGTCCACTAACAATATGATTTACTGCACTAAACACTCTCTCAGCATCAAAGGGGCAAAAAGCAATACCCAGTGGCGCATGTGTCGCCATAAAGATCCAATAAGAATAAGAGGCAAGCACATAAAGAAAAGGCGAGCAAGTCATAGCTTAAAGCCATACGCAGAAGTAGATTTGTCCATGACAAGATAGATAGGCCGCGAGAATAGAGGGATGGTCGGACTTGTTGTGCAAAAAGTATTCACGCAGGCAGCCTATTTATGAACAGCATTGATGGGGCGACAATATGAACCGCCTTGTTTCCGAAGAGCAAGCACAGTAGAATCTTGAGTGTAACCACACACCCTGTACTCTTTGAACAAGAATGAATAAATCAGTGGGTTTGTTAGGTCAAATCTCGAAGTATTTCCAAATGCATGATTGCTTAGAATAACTACAGATACTGGTCTCTTCTCGATCAATTTAATCGCTCGCTGCTGGGTTTGAATTGACTGTGGCCAAACAGCATATATATCCCAGATTGGACTACGCTTACGTGTCATAGCATAAAGCGAAGGATACGCAGGAAGTGCAAGAAAATCAACATTGCGAACGATGGAGAGAAGGGACTTTGCTTTGCGCGCAGTCTGCGAAAAGGTATTCACCGTAGTTTGAGTATCAACTTGCAATGGCTCACAGGGAATGGTGTGACGAATACAGTGATAAGCACTTTGCTGACGCGCAGCCACGCGGGTAGTTGGCAAGAGAACAAGGAATACGCCCACGAGCGAGAGAAACGGACGCTGACGGGGTTGGAGAATAAATAGGAATGTACCAAGTAAGACCGGCATAAACGCAGGCCCAATGTGCTCCATGTCAGCTCGATCAGTCGCATAGTGAAGATAGCCAGCAGTAGATGCTGTCATCGCCGCTAAACCTGGTGGAATGCCCTTACCGCGAATGGCAGAAAGGGCGCAGAACGCGGAAGCACCAAGGCCAATCGCAAATAGACAGAAGAACATTACTCCAATAATCAGATGGCCATCAGCTTCGGTGATTGACATGCCAGCACTGATTGTTCGCCATGGAAGCGGCCAAGGGAGAGGAAGATTCGTTTTGCCTGAACTCAGCACCTCGAGCCATTGCCGAGAGATCTCTAAGATATAGTGAGGCCGACCAAGAGCTAGAAGCAGAAAAGGAAACAAACCTATAATCATGCCTGATATTCCAAGCATGAATCGCTTGGCAGACTTGATGATCTGTTTTTCTTGGAGCTGCAAGTAGAGGAGGATAACAAAAATTCCAATTAACGCATAAAGCGCATGATTTCTGCCAAAAAACATGAGGATCCCAAGACCGATTCCCGCAAAGAAAGACGTTGACAGGCGCCGATTTACATACAACTGGTAACACAAGATAAATACAATACAAGGCGCCAAAACGTCGGTGGCACGATAGTAAGGAAATGTCCAGACACTCAAAGTTGCAGAAAAGAAGATAACGGTAAGCAATGCCTTTACTCCGCCAACCCCCTTTCTAGTGGTAACCAGAAAACCAACGATCAGTCCGAATGAAAGAGATCCAAAAAGGGTCGAAGCGATCCTCGCTGATTTATTAGAATTATTTGCCAGAGCCTTGAATACAGCTGCAGCCCAGTAATATCTACCCGGCTCATAAGCACTGAAATCAAGGCCAGGCACCTCACCATGTGCAGTCTGTTGTGAGCCGTACCAGAAAAACCCTTCGTCGGCCAGATTAAATCCGTAAGCACCGTGCAATTGCCAAAGACAAAAGGCGGAGACGCCAGCAGCAAGAAAGAAGCAGAAGAAGAATGAACGCAGTGATGTATTCATGTAGAGCTAACCACGTTAACGGCAGGTCTGAAGCGCTGCTGACCCAGATTAAGGATAAAGATAAGACAGACTAATCCACTGGCGACCCTGAACCCAAAAGCACTCTGGCCAGGGCTACTGCCCTCATCCCGATGCCGCCAGCAGGAGCAGCTGCTGTGATCACCTGTGCCTGAACAGCCTGAGGAGGTTGGCAGTAGCTGCGATCAGGTGCCACTCGCCATCGCCCTTCTCCAGTCCCACCAGCAGGATTCGGCGCAAGCCATGGCCCTCCTTGATCTAGCCGTTCAGCGGCTCCACGATCTCCTTGAGCTGTGCGTAGATCCTTTATCCATCTCGCTTGCGAGCTATGCGGGCTTGGCATCGACCTTGCTGGGCAGCGTCCCTCGCTGCGACGGCTGCCCGTGCGGCAGACGGGCGATGGCGATATAGGCGTCAATACCGAGGTTTTCGCAGCGGCCTGTGTTGTCATCACTCCAGTAGCTCGCATCCAACGTCATCAACTCGAGCAAAGCACCGGCTGTGGTCGCAATGCGCTGCTGCAAGAGTTCGAGGTGCTCGACATCAAGCGGCAGGTTGCGCACGCATACCGCAACGATCACATGGTGGTCGCTGTCCACCGCCAATGGCAGTTGTAGCCCTGCAGGTACTACCCGCCCTATTCCATGACGTAACCTGTTTCAATGCCAACACTACGGGAGCTGCAGCCCTCAGGCCATCGCCATCGATGGAAAGCACCGAAGCAGCCTTCCGCAGTTCTCCTGAATCAACACGCTTTTGGGCAACCTCAAACCAGCCTCATCGGCAGCTTCCATACTTCCAACTTTACGAGTATTCTGAACGGTACTTAGGTTGTTACTGTTTCTGCATCTGCTGGCGCATCTCGCTAGCGACGATAAGCAACTAAATCACCAATGCACTCTTTCTGTATTCCTTCCAAAGAAGGGGATCTCAGGGCCGCTGAGGCTTATGAATAATCAAGTAGACTCATCCACAATGAGCTCCGGATATGCATAGTTTATCCATAGTCATACCGGCCTTTCGATCTGAAGAATCTCTACCGATTCTGATAGGAAGACTCGACGAGATGCTTAATGAGTCAGGGCGAGAGCATGAGATAGTCGTTGTAGACGACTGTAGCCCAGACGACACATGGGAAGTGCTGAAAAGGCTAAAAGCCTCCCATCCAGCAATGAAGATCGTGCGACTCCTCAAGAATAGCGGTCAGCATAATGCTATTCTCTGTGGCTTTAATATCGCAAAGGGTGATGTTATCGTTACTATGGATGATGACCTACAGAATCCTGCGGAGGAAGTGCTCAAGCTAACAGCCGCTATAGAAGATGGTTTTGACCTCGCAATCGGCGCCTACGACAGCAAAAAACATTCCGCAAGCAGGAATCTAGGTGGGCAATTAGTGGATAGTATTCAAAGACAGATCTTTGGCCTGCCTAGTGAGTTTCAGCTTACCAGTTTTCGCGCCATTCGCAGAGTTGTCATCGATAACGTAGTGGCGATGGGAGGAGTTTTCCCGTACATTACCTCAATGCTGCTTTCGCAAACATCACGCGTCGTCAACGTGGCAGTTCACCACGAAAAGCGCCGTTTTGGGCGCTCCAACTACAACCTAAAACATAGTCTACTACTGGCGTTTAACCTGTTGATAAGTTATTCTGTGTATCCCCTTTATTTCGTGGTAACGCTTTGCCTGTCTGCGTTAGTCATCAGCGGAGGACTAGGCTTGTTCGTTGTTTGGCGAGTTGTCTCTGGAGGCGGGTCGGTTCCCGGTTGGGCGAGTACGATGATAGCCGTTTCTTTTTTTAATGGATTGATATTACTAGCTTTAGTGGTACACGGCATGTATTTATCGCGTTTGAATATGCAATTCACGCGCTCCCGAGTCGCTTTCACAATAAGGGAGATCCATGAATAAAGCCCTGTTGATCCTGGCTGCCTCGTCCTATCAATTGCTGACTATTGCAACCGCGAAACGCCTGGGCTACCGAGTCGTAACCACGGACAATGTTCGTGACAATCCTGGCCACGCCTTGGCCGATGTCAGTTATGACATCGATACTACCGATAGCGAAGCGGTTCTCGAACTAGCCAGGAAGGAAAACATTGCTGGGGTCATCGCCGCAGGCACAGACGTGGCGGTTATGACCGCGGCCTATTTGGCCGATCAACTCGGAATACCCGGCCCTTCGCCAGAGGCTGCACACATCTTGACCAATAAGCATGCTTTCCGCAAATTCTTGGCAGATGCAGGGCTGCCATACCCTCGCGCCTTCCTCGTGGTCGAAAACTCTGTTCCCGAGGGGATGGTGTTTGGAGACCACCGCTGGCTGATCAAGCCGACCCGATCATCGGGATCTAAGGGCATCTTCATCATTGCCGACCAGGCTGAGTATCACGCCAGGGTGGCGGAGAGTCGGCACTTCAGCATTGATGGCACAGCTGTCCTAGAAGAGTTCCTTGAAGGTAGCCAGCACACATGCGAAGGAGTTTTGCGCGACGGAAGAATCGCTCTCTCGATTTTGACCGACCGAGACACTGCCCCCTCGCCGCATACCACAACCACCGGACACCGCCTGCCTAGCCATCTGCCATCTGAGCTTCAGGAAAGAGTCATCGCAGCCATTGAAGACATTTTTGAGCGCTTGGGAATAGTCAGCGGTCCGTTCGATTGCGATTTCGTTGTTATCAGAGATCTCATCGTTCTCATCGAAATCACCCCTCGCCTCGGCGGCAACTCGCTATCAAGGCTCTTCAGTTACGCGCTGGGCTTTGATCTGGTGGCCTATGCCGTCAGGCACGCCTGCGGCGACCCTTGCCCGATTCAGGCACAGACCCCGCCCAGACCCTCCGCCATCGCAATTCTCGGTGCTGATAGAGCCGGCCGCTTGACCTGGAACGAAGACCAATTCAAAGCTCTGCTTGCCGAGGACTGGGTGGACACCCTGTTGCTGGATTTGCCCATGGGTGCAGATGTGCAACCATTCATCAACGGCCGCCATCGGGTGGGCGAGGCCCTGATCAACGGCGTCGACCGGAACGAGGTGGATGCCCACCTGCTGGATTTACGACAGCGATTGAACCTCGCGGCCATCTGAGCGATGACTCCATTGAAGGCCGGGAAATACACCTCGATCTTCGTCGCGGCCATCCTTCTACCCGCCAGCTTGTGGTATCTAGTTGAGAAATTCCAGTGGAGTGAAGCTTTCTGTACACTGCGCCATACCGACTTCGTTACTCTCATTGCGGCAGTCTATGGGATCCATTTTGTCTACATCTGCGTACGCACCTGGCGTTGGCGAGTGGTGGTCCGGCATGCCAATCCCAACGTCAGTTTTCTCGATCTGTACTGGATTTCAGCGATCGTCGTCAGCCTCTCCATCATCACCCCCGGTCAGCTGGGGGAAGCCATTAAGACAGATTTGCTGAAGCGGCGTGGCCTGCTGGGGCGTCTGCCTGGTTTGGGCGGTTTCGCTGTAGAACGCATTCTCGACCTGCTCGCGGTCGCCTTCTTGGCGTGCTTCGGCCTTCTTTTCGGTAGCGGACTTGGGGAACGCTTTCCCGCACTCGCCGCGACGACAGGCGTGCTCTTTCTGCTGGCTTTAAGTGCTGTGTACTTTTTGCTGAGTTTCGATCCAGGTGGGCGGGTTTCGTCCTGGGTTGCATTGATGCGGACCGGCACTGGATCGCCTGAAGGCTGGGCCAAAATGGCAATAGCTACGATTTTGGCTTGGGGGCTGGTTAGTCTGGGCTGGCAAGTATCCCTAACTGCAGTTGGAGTGCATCTGTCGTTACCAGAGGTACTATGGCTGCTCGCCACTATCACCCTCGGCACCCTACTGTCCTTTATTCCGGGCGGTGTTGGGGTTGCGGAATTTATTGCCTTGGCCGCTTTGGTAAATCTAGGTACGCCTGATGTTCCTGCCCAGGCCGGGGCATTGATTCTGAGGGCCTACGGGCTTATAGTCATTTCATTTGGTCTCATCCATCTCCTCTTGTGGGTGATCTTCAACTATCTGTGTCTATCGCGTGATTCCTCGCACCAAGGTTAATTATAGATTACTAGACCTCGTGGCTGCAATCTTCATCCGCGAAAGAGGCTATGAATTACGAAAACATCTAGTCAGTCGCCTGTCAGAGCTGTTCTCTACCCCACACATCCTCCTTACAGCATCCGGGCGAAGCGCACTTTATGTTGTGTTATCTTGCCTGCCTCAGCAGAAACTGTTGATTCCCGCCTACACCTGCAAAGCAGTAGTCGAGGCTGCCCAGCTGGCAGGCAAGGAACTGGTGTTCGGCGAGACCGAAAATGATGGCTTCAATATGTCGCACAAGGCCATCAAAGGAAAGCTTGATGATAACACGATTTTGTTGGCAACACATCAGTCCGGTATCCCCTGTGAGATTCGGGAAATGGTCATGATGGCTCGCAAAGCTGGCGCGTTTGTGATTGAAGACGTTGCTGCGGCCCTTGGAGGAACAAGCGAGGGCCAACTCATGGGCACATTCGGTGACGCTGCCTTCTTCAGCTTTGACTCCACTAAGCTCGTCAACGCGCCCCTCAAGGCGGGCTTCCTGGTGGTTCGTGATGCGGAGCTGTACGCCCGCTGCAAATCGTTCATGGCCAAATACACCTCGCCAATGCCAGCACCTCGCAAGTTCCGCTATCTATTGCTGGGTGCTACTCTAGTTACCTTGGAACAGCCTACGCTATACCGGCTGTTCCACAACCTCAAGTTCCATTGGCGGGGCCGTTTTACCGACGACAGCGATGAGTTTTCCCCGCATCTTGGGCCGTTCTATTTCGACCGTTTGGCCGAGTGGCAGGCTGGCCTACTGTTGCCGCAGATAAAGCGCTTAGACGTCCTCGTCGCCACCCGTCGACGTCTATACAGCCGCTACTTGGAGCACCTGTCAAGTGCTGTTTCATTCGCACTCCCGCCGGCAGATACACACGGTGAGTGGTCTCCCATCCGCTTTCCAATCCGTATCTATTAATCAAAGCTCAATTATTATAAAAGAGCCGCCCGACGCGATGTTGATTTCGCTTTCAGTTTTAGCTTCATAGCCAGCCCACCACAATTCTTTCTCTCTCATGCACTCGCGGCGACCGTACTAGATTTACCCTTTTATGATCGACTCAGCAACCAAGAACTGGAAAGAGTGACGAGGATTTTGTTGGAGCTCGATGCCATTCACCACCAAGAGGCAACATCATGATTGCAAAACTTAAAAAAATGATAAGACAGCGGCGAGAGCGCAAGGTCATTTATTCGACACCAGCTTATTGGGACCACAAAGCAGATGAATATGATGATAAGTCTGTCTCCATGTGGCCAAACAACAACCTTAATTCCCTTTATGATAACGAACAGCGTGCCGTTATCCTGAGAACGCTTGGTGCTGTGAGGGAACTTGAAGTTTTTGATCTTGGCTGTGGCACCGGTAGATTTTGCAGATGGTTCGCCGAGCAAGGCGCGCGGGTGACAGGAATAGACTTTTCCGGCAGAGCCTTAGCGATAGCCAAGAGTATGTCCAGTAGTGACAATCCATCTTATCGACAGGGTTCTATATTTCAAATACGTGAGAAAAGTTTATATGATCTGGTGTTTACCTGGGGAGTGTTGACATTTGCATGTCGTAACCGCGAGGAATTGCTCTCGGTGTTAAACTCAATAAGGCGGTCGATGCGGCCCGGTGGTCGGGTGTTCCTCACCGAACCAATCCACCGAGGCTTCCTGCATCGTGTTCTCAACATGGATCTAGACTCTTTCCTCAATGTGATGAGAGAGGCGGGATTTGAAGTAAAGTCGATTACTCCATTGCACTTTTGGCCCATGCGTTTGGTGCTGGCCTATCTGCCCTGGCCAGCCTGGCTGACTACCCCCTTGTATCACCTAGACCAGACCGCAATGAAATTCCCAGGAATGAATCGCCTTGGCGACTATTGTGCTGTACTTGCCTCACCAACGCAATAAATTCATCTATGTATTCACTTAGGCTGAAGAGAACATTCTCGCCATGTAAATCCCAAATCCTTTTTGTGATAAGCGGTTAAGATCAAATTCTATTTCCTAGTTTTGACATAATCTATACCTTAACTTGTGAAAGCCATGCCTTTGCCCGTTGAGCCTTTTCAACGCTCATCTTTTTCCTATCTCGCTTCCCTTGAATCACATCATTGGTGGTTTCGCGCTCGCAATCAAATCATTCTGTGGGCAATAAGAACGAAAACATCAAACATAAGTTCTTTCCTCGAAGTGGGCTGCGGAACAGGATACGTAATTAGCGGAATCTCAAAGGCTTTTCCCGCAATATTTCTTGAAGCAACTGATTACTTTGAAGAGGGCCTTGTATTCGCAAGGGAGCGAGTTCCCCAATGTGCTTTTAGGAGGTTAGATGCTACAAGTATGACTGAAAAAGATGTATGTGACTGCATAGGATCCTTTGATGTTATTGAACACATCTCACAAGATGAGATTGTACTTTGTAACTTCTATCAGGCTCTTCGCCCTGGTGGATATCTCCTATTGACAGTCCCGCAGCATCAATGGCTTTGGTCTGCAGCTGACGAAAGCGCCCGTCACTTACGCAGATACACGGCCAAGGAACTACGCAGCAAGGTTTTAAGAGCGCAGTTCCGTATTGTCTACTGCTCATCTTTTGTATGCCTGCTACTCCCGCTAATGGCTTGGCAGAGGCTTTCCAATCAAGACCAAAGCCGTAATCCAGACGCGGAATTCAGAATCAGTCCGCTCTTGAACGCATCCTTATATCTGGTTATGCAGCTTGAGCTCGCACTCCTGCGACTTGGCCTACGGTTTCCAGCAGGGGGGTCCCTCCTGCTGTTGGCCCGCAAGCCGTGATTCCATTCAACAAGCCTTACCTCACAGGTAAGGAACTCGAGTACATCTCCGAGGCCCATACCCGCGGTCAGCTCGCAGGCGATGGCTACTTCACCAAAAAGTGCAACGCCTGGCTGGAAGAGCTGACCGGCTGCCACAAGGCCCTGCTCACCCACTCCTGCACGGCAGCGTTGGAGATGGCCGCCATCTTGGCCGACATCCAAGCGGGGGATGAGGTCATCATGCCCTCATACACCTTTGTGTCTACGGCCAACGCCTTCGTGCTTCGTGGTGGGGTGCCTGTCTTCGTAGACATCCGCGAAGACACCCTCAACATCGACGAACGGCTGATCGAGGCAGCAATCACTCCCCGCACCAAGGCGATCGTGCCTGTCCACTATGCCGGTGTGGCTTGCGAAATGGACACAATCATGGCGATCGCCCGCAACCACAACCTGCTGGTGATCGAAGACGCAGCCCAGGGGGTAATGGCCACCTACAGAGGACGACCGCTCGGATCGATCGGTGATCTAGGCTGCTACTCGTTCCATGAAACCAAGAACATCATCTCCGGCGAAGGCGGCGCGCTGCTGATTAACAACCCCACCTTTGCCGATCGTGCCGAAATCATCCGCGAAAAGGGCACAAATAGAAGCAAGTTTGTCCGAGGATATGTTGACAAGTATTCCTGGGTCGACATTGGCTCATCGTATCTCCCTGGTGA
>Ga0194118_10007542_pt1 | contig 10441 bp, 8 predicted proteins | sample TA2MahsurfametaG_2_FD_148662 | JGI IMG/M metagenome (GOLD analysis project Ga0194118, IMG submission 148662) | Freshwater microbial communities from Lake Tanganyika, Tanzania - TA2015013 Mahale N5 surface | ecosystem: Environmental > Aquatic > Freshwater > Lake | place: Tanzania: Lake Tanganyika... | reverse complement strand
CAAAATCCAACCAATGACCAAAGTGATTTAAACCCATCAAATGACAGTGACATTGAGTTTACCGAAAATGCAAATAATTTATTGGATGAAAAAAATGATAACTTGAAAATACAAGAGCAACCACCGAAAAAAGATACATCATTATTAAGTGGTGTCAAAAACACAGTGAGAGAAATAAACGATGCGTTTGATAATTTTTTCAATGAAGAAAAAAAACCGCCACAAGTTGTAATACCTCCAAATCCAAATCCAAATCCAAATCCACCTCCAATTCCAAATGCAAATCCAAATGCAAATCCAAATGCAAATCCAAATGCAAATCCAAATGCAAATCCAAATGCAAATCCAAATGCAAATCCAAATGCAAATCCAAATCCAAATAATGCAAGATTACTTCCATCAATGGTTGGAGGAAAAAATATAAAAAAGAGAAGCAATAAAAAATCAACCAAAAAAATAAACAAAAAATCAACCAAAAAAATAAACAAAAAATCAACCAAAAAACATAAAATATCAGCCAGAAAATGATTTATTTTGCATGTGAAGGATTGTGCTTTGGTCACATGTCAAATGTGTCACATGTCAAATGTGTCACATGTCAAATTATCATAATTTTCCCTTGAAATGTATGTTATATCTTTCACTTTAAATAAAAAAAATTGAATACTTTCATTATGATGAAATTGAATTCAGAGTACACCTTCAAGTAACACTGAAAGAAACAAATATGACCAACGTGAACCCAAAATTGGCAACCCTTATGCGCGTGATTGAGGACAACCAAGACAAAATGACCGAAGGAGAATATCTCGAAGCAATGAATGCTCTGGGCGCACTCCATATCCAAGTCCAAAATGCACCACCGGCAAGTCCACCTCCGTCTTACGCTGCATCCGCCGGACTGTTTACGCCTCAGGTGCCAGAAGTGATGAACGGCGATGCCGTGGAATCGCGTGCGTGGCTTCGTGTGCAAAAATGTCATCCTGACCCTTTCATCAACCGAATTTCCGCTGAAGAATGGGTACAGACCCCTTACGAAACCCGTTTTCGTTTACTGCGTGAAGCGACAGAACATCACATTTCAGAACGTTTGCTCAAATTATGTACCCCCGAACCGTCGGTTTGCCCGTTCATTACACGTCACGCGGTCGGACTCTGGAGCATGGAAGAAGAAGGCAACAAGCAATGGGAATGTGTGTGTGGCTACACTGGCAAAGTGAAGAACTGGAGAAAACACGAACAAAGCGAGCGTCACCAAGACTGGGCCAAGCATCGCACGGTAAGTAGGCGAAAAATTGAAAAAATGAAGGCGATGATTCGCGACGATGATGTGGGAAACTTTACCCGATTCGCTGGATACGGATCAAATCCAGATAACATTTACCCCGGTGGCATCCGATGCTATACTGTGTGGCAAGACCGCAATGAATGGACGCATCCTGAATTGTTTGCGGACTTTCATCGGAACCCAGCACCCGTAGTTACCTTGGACAAGGCTGGTAACGTGAAAGAAACAATGACAAGGTGGTTCGTTCCTCCCAGAAACATTTGGGCCATTCAGTATGTTCAGTAAGTATCTATTGCATCTGTGTTGTGTGTTGTGTGTGTGTGTGTTAAATAAAATAAAGAGGTGCGGGTACCTCATTTTTTATTTTTATTGATTTTTGTATATGAAAGTAATTTTACAAAAAACCACCAGGATTCATTATAATATAGTATTAATATAGTATAGTATAATGTCACAAGAGTCATTGGCTAGAGCATTGGGTGGATGGGATGAACCAGTAGATGGTGACCAATCACCTAGTGAATGGGGTTGGAGCACATCACCTACTGCTGCTCCTGCTGGATGGGTTGACTCGCCACTATGGGCGTTGAGGGGTTCAATTTCTCCAAGACAAAGATATCCTGAACCATTGAAAGTAAGACAAAGGTCATTATCACCAAATGAATTAATAATTTACAAAAAAATAAAATTGAAGTTGAAAATAAGTTAAACATTTTAATTGGTGTATTGTATCAGTCGTATCAATCAATGGTTGAAGACCTTAAGTCGTTTCGTTTATTTGATTTTCAAATAAGAGATGGTGTATTGAATAATGAAAATACGTCGTCGGGTTCAAGTGGGGGTTCAAGTAGAAAAGACAAAAAAAAGATGATAATACAGATGTTCGGTGTCAACGAAAGGGGTGAAACATGCAGCATCAGTTTAAATGATCATGAGCCATTCTTTTACGTGAAAGTCCCAGATTTATGGGGATTTGATGCCAAAACTGCTTTCATAACTGATTTGAAAAAAGTTGCGGGGCATTATTATGAAGATTCAATTTTAGATACACGATCAAAATTAATCAAACGAAAAAAATTATATGGATTTGACGGAGGAAAAGATCACAAGTTTATAATGTTGAAGTTCAAGAATTTGGCAACATTTAACAAAATCAAAAAATTATGGTACAACAAAAATGAAAAACTACAACTTTACAAAGGAACCCAACTATATGAAGCAAATATTCCACCATTATTGCGGTTTTTCCATATGAAGGATATGAGTCCATCCGGATGGATAAAAATTTTGAATGGAGATCCTGTCCCTTGCGAACAAAAAAATACAACATGCACATATGAATACATATTGAGTTGTGATGATTTTATTTCACAACCCGAAAAAGAGGCTGCAGTCCCATACAAGATACTAAGTTTTGATATTGAAGCTAGTAGCAGTCATGGTGATTTCCCGATTCCGATCAAAACTTACAAAAAGCTAGCAAGTGAAATTGTTGATGTTTGTTTGAAAGATGCATCTTCAATAACATATTCAGAAGTTTTACGAATGTTACAAACCGCATTTTATCATGATTCCCCTGAAAATGCAATGTTTACAATGCATCCAGATATATGTAAAATATTTCCCAAAAAAAAGGTAAATGAAAGTGAGGTAGTTTCAAATTTTGAACGCATGTGGAATGAACCAATAAAACGGTTGGTGGAAGAATCAGAACCGAAGATAGTGCACATTAATACCATTGAACGCATGTTTGAAAAACAGAAAGAAGCAGCAAGTCATGATAAAGAAACAGATTCAGAAATGGATGAAGATGATGAAACACACAGTGTTTATACAAGAACATCTAACTCAGTACCACCAGCTAAATATAACATGCCTCCTTCAACCTCAACCATATCCGAAATATTGAGGTCTTTGTTGGATCGTGAAACCAAAATCAATTATGTGAACAATGCACTGCAAGCATCATTTCCGGAAGTAGAAGGTGACAAAATAACATTCATTGGATCAACATTTATTCGGTGTGGTGAACCACGTCCATACTTGAACCATTGTTTAGTGTTGAACCAATGCGACACTCTGGCAGGGGTCCAAATAAAATGTTGTAAAAATGAAAAAAATCTTCTGCTTGAATGGACTAAATTGGTTCAAAAAGAAAATCCAGACATAGTAATTGGTTACAACACGTTTGGGTTTGATTACAATTTCATGTTTTGTCGGGCTCAGGAAAATGAGATTGAAGAAGCTTTTTTGAAATTGTCACGAAACGTTGATGAACTTTGTGGAAAACGTGATTTCAAAACAGGCCGGATTCAGATTGAAGAAACAAGCATTCTTCTGGCAAGTGGTCAATACGATCTCCATTACATTGGAATGACTGGTCGTCTTCAAATAGATTTGTACAATTACTTTCGCCGGGAATATAATTTGTCAACATACAAACTTGATTACGTTGGTTCATACTTTATTGGAGATAGTGTATCTTCAATTGAACATCGTATTGAAGCTGACTGTATGCATGATGGAAAAGTAACACGTGTATTCAGTAATAATATTACAGGATTGGATGTTGGGAATTTTGTTGAATTTGAAGAAACTGGGCATTGCAGCGAACCTTACAAAGACGGTAAAAAATTCATGGTGATTTCCATAAATCGCGACAATCACTATTTTGAAATTGGAGGACATGAAAGCCCGAATTTAAAAAAAAATGTTCGTTGGGGGTTGTCAAAAGATGATATAACACCTCAAGACATATTTCGGATGACAAATGAAGGACCAAAGGAACGTTCAATTGTCGCAAAATACTGTATTCAAGATTGCAACATTGTGCATCATCTCATGAAAAAAGTGGATGTTTTGACTGGTTACAATGAAATGGCAAAAATTTGTAGCGTACCGGTTAGCTTTCTAGTGACTCGCGGACAAGGAATCAAATTAACAAGCTATATGGCAAAAAAATGCAGAGAAAAACGGGTTTTGATTCCAGTGATTGACAAGGGTTCTTCTGAAGAAGGATATGAGGGAGCAATTGTATTGCAACCCAAACGTGGTCTATATTTAGATAATCCTGTAGCTTGTAATGATTATTCTTCACTGTATCCTTCATCGATGATCAGTGAAAATTTGTCACATGATAGCAAAGTGTGGACAAAAGAATATGACATCAATGGAACCCTTACACATGAAACTGGTGAAAAAGACTCAGAAGGAAATCACATCTATGATAACCTTCCAGAATACACTTATGTTAATGTGGAATATGATACTTACACGTGGACACCAAATTCACGAGGTAAGTTGATAAAAAAATTAAGTGGAAAAAAAATATGTAGATTTGCACAGTGTCGTGATGGAACCAAAGCAATTTTGCCTTCTATTTTGGAAGAATTACTGTCAGCACGCAAATCTACCCGTAAACTTGCAGAACAACAAACTGATCCTTTCATGGCAAATGTTTTAGACAAACGACAAAATGCTTACAAAATAACTGCAAATTCATTGTATGGACAATGTGGTGCAAAAACCAGTTCATTTTATGAAATTGATGTCGCAGCGTCAACCACCGCCACTGGACGAAAGTTGTTGACATATGCAAAACGTATGGTGGAAACTGTATATGGAAATGCGATCATTGACACAAAATCACACGGACCCGTAAAAACAAATGCTGAGTACGTTTATGGCGATACTGACAGTGTATTTTACACATTCAATTTGCAAACAATAGATGGAATTCCAATTCGTGGCAAATCAGCGCTTGAAATCACAATTGACTTGGCAAAACAGGTTGGTCATTTGGCTTCTTCCTTTTTGAAATCACCTCATGCTTGGGTTTATGAAAAAACGTTGATGCCTTTTGGAATTCTTCAGAAAAAACGATACTTCGGTATTCTTTATGAAAATGATCCCAATAAAGGAAAACCAAAAAGCATGGGAATTGTTTTAAAACGCCGTGATAATGCACCCATTGTCAAAGAAGTATATGGTGGATTGATTGACATTCTCACAAAACGTCAAAATTTACAAGAAGCATTATCTTTTGTCAAAAATTCATTACAAACATTAGTGAATGAAGAAGTTCCGATTGATAAACTCATCATCACCAAGTCATTGCGTTCCAACTACAAAAATCCAAAACAAATCGCTCATAAGGTTCTAGCAGATCGCATCGGAAAACGAGATCCTGGTAACAAACCAAGTTCTGGTGACCGCATCCCGTTTGCATATATTCATAGTCCAAACAAAAAAGCACTGCAAGGAGATCTCATTGAAACCCCGGATTTCATAAAAAAATCCAATTTGAAATTGAATTACTCTTTTTACATCACAAATCAAATTATGAAACCGGTTGCACAACTTCTTGCGCTAGTTTTGGAAGAAATCCCTGAATTTAAAAGAAAAAAAGCAAGATTTTTAAATGAAATTGAAGATCTTACTAGTAATTGGCAAGATACAGAAGAAAAATTACAAAAAAAAATTGAAGATATTCGCATGAATGAAATCAAAATTTTGATATTTGATGAATATTTACGACAAGCTGATAATTTGGCTAAATCAAACAAAAGCATCAAAGACTTTTTCAAAAAAACGTGATATTCAAAAAAATTGAAATAAAACATATGAAACATATCACACAAACATGACGAAAACATGCGACCTCTTCAACTTGTCAATCCCGCAAATCTTGAACCTGGTAAAACATATCTTATTGAATCCAAACGCCCGGAATATAGACATCTCAACTGCAAAGGCAATTTCATCAAAAATGAATACCCTATCGGGGTTTACGGGTGTACTTGCACACTTTTCAACAACGTGGTTGTAAGTGGCAACCGTCCTTACATCGACTTATGCCTACAAGACATCTATTGGAGTTACTACAAAGCTGATGCAGTTGAACAAGCATATATTGATTATGTCTTGCGTGAAATCACTGGTGACCCGTCATTTATCTTCACGCCACCCGTAAAAAAATGAATAACCTTGTATTCCAGTAAGTATTTTTTTCATACATTATTTTGCGAAACGTAATGAAAAATAATATGCACAGTTTCAGTCAACTTCATCTATTGATGGGGTTAGATGGGTTGATTGAATAGAGGAAGAAGTAGCAGGAGAAGCAGGAGGAGGAACGGATGTAGATGAAGAAGTAGCAGGAGGAGGAACGGTTGTAGAGGAAGAAGTAGCAGGAGAAGCAGGAGGAACGGATGTAGATGAAGAAGTAGCAGGAGAAGGAACGGTTGATTGTGGTTGAGTAGAAAAACTTGGATTCAAAATATCAAATGAAATTATAATAGAATCATCATTTACAGAATTCAATTGAAACCCTGGAATATTTTGACTATTATTTATCAGTTCAGTGTAAATATTGTTCAAGTTAATGTCAGATGATGCAATAATTCCGGAAAGGTTGTTACGACCCGGAACCGGTTGAGACCTCTCATTATTCAATAAATTACACCGGCAAATCGGACATGTGTTGTTCATTCGCAACCAATTTGCAAGTGCACTTGGATTGAATATGTGACCACATTCTCTTATTCGGGCAACCCTTTCTTCCGGTGTGAATTCTTTTAAAGTAATGGAACACTGAGTGTTAAATGGATTTGTAATATTTTCAAAAATAGTCAACTCAACCTTATCATTCAATTGTGTTTGACTCAACCTTGGTTCATTTGGTGGATTCAACATATCAACCAACGCGTTTACAATACTTCTCTCAATATTTGTTCTTGGTTCATGAAATCGTGTACGATATGGATGTGTTATTTGTGGTGAGTGGTTCGGGTGTGAACTTTGTGGTTGTTGTGTTTGTGATGATTGTTGTGTTTGTGGTTGTGGTTGTGTTTGTGGTTGTGGTTGTTGTGTTTGTGGTTGTGGTTGTGGTTGTGGTTGTGGTTGTGGTTGTTGTGTTTCTGGTTGTTGGCGCAACTGGTGTGACGGCAATACCGTTTGTTGATAATTTAGAATTGCATTGAATGAGTGCTCTAATAGATCATGATATATATTGCTTATATTATTTGCAAACTCTGAAAAGGTTTGAATCAACTGGGAGTGTTGTTCAATCAGTTGCAAATAATTCAAATCGTTTCTTATAAAACGACCATTGTTTTGATTTCTTGAGCGGTTCATTTGATTTTAAATAATGATATATAAATGTTTTTAAGCAAAAAAATACATATATTCAATAATTATTTTTATTTTTATTGTAATAAAATTACATAAGCACATATTTTGTGAAATTTGCATTATGAGAACTATTGGTATGAAACGAATGCGTTCCCTTCCTCAAGACGTTCAACACTCGGTGTTGAGTCATTATGATGATGATGGCCCTGATCTTCGTGGCAAACACTTGACGGCGAGAGAGAGAGCTTTGATGATGTTACAATCATTCGTGGAGAATAACGAGGACATTCAACTGGCGACAAATCAACTAGGCCAAATTGACTCTACATGGATTGATTCTTTGAAAGAATACAATCAAACTGACTGCGATGAGTATAAACAGTTCAAACACCAACTTGAACTTCAAAGAACGACTCCAAGTGAACTGAAAAAAAAACTACTTGAAAAAGAATCAGAAATTGTTATGAAAAACGTCAAAAAGTTAAAACTATTTATGCGTAAATATCATTATGATTCATATTTGGTTGAAAAAATAATGCATAAATTAGGTTCAATAATTCGTGATTACTATAGAAGAGGTGGATTATTTGATTTTAATGAAGGTGCTCATCCAGAATACATTATGAATTCATTCATATATAATCCACAGAAACACGAAACGAGGTTCAAAGTTTTGCGAATTGATGGAAACCAAGTTGCATATCAACCATATCGCAATGATGAACCTAATGGCAATGCGAGAACAACTGGGCTTGATGAATTTCTAAAAGTAACAATAACTGCCCAAACTGATAGTGGATTTTGGAGAAGCATTCCGATTGGTGAAATTTATAGATTTTTTCCGGACCGTTCTGAATTTGATACAGATGAATCATATAATGAAAAGGTTGCTTATTATTTGGAACAATTGATGACAACATTTGCAAAAAAACCAGATACTGAATTTTTTTCGGTTCCATATATTCCACCTGCGAAACCGAAACTAAAAAAAAGCATGCCTGTGCCTGTGCAAACAAAATCAAACTGGGTGCAAGACGCGGATGGAAGCTGGGTGAGAGCTCCAAGTGGAGGTCGCAAAACTCATCACAATCGCCACAATAAAAAAAAGAAGCGTACTTACAAAACTCGTAAATAATGCAAAACCCAAATGTAAAAATAAATAACAAACAATCACGATGAAACCCGCCTAGCTACTTTTTAAGCAGCAGCTTTCTTAGCAGCAGCTTTCTTAGCAGCATTCATGCTATAAAACTGGTCATTTGTGAATCCTTCATGAGCTACACGGTTGAAAAACTGATTCAATTCATCCATCCTTGTAAATGTATTAAGAACAATGTATCCCTCTCCATTAAGTCCGTTTTTACCAACTGATTTTCCTAATTCATTATTAGCAAGAAGTATTTTTCTCAATTCTTCCCCCTCTCCTAAGGAAAGTAGTTTTATCCGAAGGTCGCTAACATGTCCTCCTAATTTATTTATGTAGGCATACCCATTATCATCCTGGGGTTCTAGGCGGACACAATAAGAATCGTAAGCCATTTTTTTTATGAATACTATGAATGCTATGAATACTATAATAATCATATTAGAAAAAAACTGTTTTCAATTTTTTTTTAATATCATTGTGTGTCTTGCCGAACCATGTCTGCAATAAGTTTATTGAATGAAGTGCGCGGGTACCATCCTAGTATGCGATTCGCTTTGGATGCGTCGCCCAACAATACATCTACCTCCGTAGGCCGGTAATACTTTGAATCAATAAAAATAAGGTCTTTACCGGTAATTTCATCGTATCCTACTTCGTTGACGCCCGCACCGCGCCATTTGATTCGGAAGCCTCCCATGCTAAATACTAACTCAATCATTTCACGCACGCTGTGTGTTTCCCCCGTGGCCAGTACGTAATCGTCTGGAACCTCCTGCTGCAGCATGAGCCACATACCCTCCACATAATCCTCCGCATTGCCCAGATCTCGCTGCGAATCTATGTTTCCCATCACCAGCCGATCAGTTTCACCTCGCAAAATTTTTCCTAGTCCCAGCGTGATTTTACGTTCCACGAAATTGTGGCTGCGACGCACGCCACCATGGTTGAAGAGGATACCGTTGGACGCGTGCAAACCGTATGCTTCGCGGTAATTCTTGACGATCCAATAAGCAAACAACTTGCCAACTGCATACGGCGAGCGTGGATAAAACGGCGTGGTCTCGTTCTGCGGCATCTCCTGCACCTTGCCGAACAACTCACTAGTGGAAGCCTGATAAAACCGGGTCACCGCACCTAATTCATTGTTCTGGATTGCTTCAAGAATCTTCAGTGTACCGAATGCATCTGTGTCAACCGTGTATTCTGGCATCTCAAATGAAATTTTCACATGTGACTGCGCGGCTAAGTTGTAAATTTCAAGACGTTTCATTGTTTGGTGTAATATTTTGATTTGATTCAGAACTTTGTAGATACATGCACCGTCTGTAATGTCGCCATAATGCAGCATGAGCGCGGGATTGCGAATCAGATGTTCAATCCGACTCGTATTAATTGTAGATGAGCGTCGGATCAAACCATGCACCAAATAGCCTTTTCCCAAAAGTAGATCGGCTAAATAAGACCCATCTTGGCCGGTAATACCAGTAATGAAAGCAACCCGATTGGAAAATAACATATAAATAATATGTAATTGTTATTTGTGTTTAATTATTATTTTTAAAAATATATATATATATTGGTCTCATGTGATGTGATGTGGTTAGCAATATATAGTTACATTTACATTGCAAATAAAAAAAATTGAAAGCTAATTGGTGTCGGACAAGGGAATAATCAGTGCTATCCCAACGAACTACGAACAATGCGAACTGACGTGACTCTTCATATGAACATGGGTTTCATGGATGGAGAAGAAGAGAGAAAAATGGAAAGAAATGAAGCCGAAGCTAATCTGGAGGACCTGATCCGGCACATGAAGGACATCATGCCCGACGTGGGCGACCTGGACCTGGAAGACAAGATTCAAACCATTG
>Ga0194118_10007539_pt1 | contig 10445 bp, 23 predicted proteins | sample TA2MahsurfametaG_2_FD_148662 | JGI IMG/M metagenome (GOLD analysis project Ga0194118, IMG submission 148662) | Freshwater microbial communities from Lake Tanganyika, Tanzania - TA2015013 Mahale N5 surface | ecosystem: Environmental > Aquatic > Freshwater > Lake | place: Tanzania: Lake... | reverse complement strand
TGGCATCACATTGGGGGCTGCCATGATGGCAAGCGCCCCCAGGCCAAACACAGTGGTAACGAGACAGAAGGAAGCAAGGTCTTTCATGGTTAGATGCGCGAGATACAAATGGAAGCCGTGCCCTGTCCAGGGAAAGCAATGCGAGAAAAGCTTCCGTAGGACAAATCAAGGATGCGCCCGTGAGCATAGGGGCCCCTGTCGTTGATTGTCACCACCACTTTCTTTCCATTGTGACGGTTTGTAATTTGCACTTTGGTGCCCATGGGAAGCGAGGGGTGGGCAGCCGTCATGGCATAGGCATTGAAGCGGGCGCCGCTGGCAGTGGTTTGGCCGTGATAGCCATCACCAATGCCATAGTGGCTGGCTTCGCCGCACGACAAAACAGCCGCTTTGGCAGGGGCGCTGCCAAGCAGCAGGAGGGGAATTAAGAATCGGAGCATTCGTTTGGGGAAATAACTAGCGAGGCCGCCAACAGTCGCCTGCAGGCAGTTGCACTATTGTGGCACGTTTGTCAAGGGCATTGACGATGGCGTAGCAAATGCTGCGGAAGGTGCTATGCTTTCTCAAGTGGTTGGTCCTAGTGGCTTAATTGCTGCTCCTGTCCTTCGGGGCGGGCCGTAAGGGTGGACGCTGCCGATGGTGCGGGCGAGGCCGTATGGTCTTGCCAAGGGGCTCATGGTTCCCTGCGAGGCGCACCATCTCATGACGATGAGCTTCGTTGCGAGGCCCGTTGTGAACAAGGCGGCATCGGAAGCCACTAAGAGAAAGGGGGCTCAGGCCCCCTTTCTTTTTGCCTATACAATGCCAGCTAGGCTCAATACAGCATTAGCTGGATCTTATGGAACGCTCGATTGAACAAGAATGTTTGGCGCGATGGCTGAGGAACGGGGAAGATTACGATGATTGGGAATATGGCACGGAGCCCATCCCTGGCGACCATAGTTGGAAGCATGAAAAAAGCCCCGATAGGGGCTTAGATGGAGGTGATGAGGCGATACCTGCGTAAAAATTCTTCGTTTTGTTTTTCGCGCCAGTAAGCAAGGCGCCGTTCTAATTGTGCAGTGGTGAGCTGCATAATGGTGCGCTTGTTATAGTCGTAGTCGAGGAGGGGATCGTTGATCATGGCTGAATCTTCTCCTTTAATGCATCAAGCATCATGAGCTTCTTGGTATAGAAGCTTTTTTCTTCATCAATGAGCTGCAATAAATCAGCAAGAAAAGCTTCCGCCTCATCATGGTCCATGTAATCATCCAACAGGTCAGAAAATCTTGAATAACGCTGGCTGTTGTAACTTTCTTGCCATGGCTTAAATTCTTCCGTCATTGCACTTCTCCTTGCTGCACAGCCTCAGCGTAGTTCATCATATATTCTTCAAAATCAGCCCCTGAAGGAGCTTCTTTCATAAGCTGTTCATGCTGACGCTCATGCGCTTGTAAGCCTGCTTTAAACACTGAGGCAATGTGCTCCAGCCCTCGGCGCTGCGCGAGGCTAGGCTCTTCTTCAATGGCCCGCTCAAGCGTACAGATGAAGCCTTGCAGCTCCTTCACAGTGATGGGACATTCCACAATGGGAGAGCCAAAGCTCATCCTGATGTGGCCATTGTAAAAAGCCGACAATGGTTGGTCTGGCAGAAAACGATGGAAGGAAACTGTCATGGGAAATCGAGGAGAGGCTCTCGCCTGTTCGCCCTGCATTATGCCCCAGCCAGTTCCTAGCGTCAAGCTGTCTAATGATTAGCGTCGCTTATAACCCCTCAAGCTCCTAGCCATTACACCTGTTCTAAGCGGCCTCTCCCGCCACTTAGAAGCAATGCAATGGCAATGCCCCATAGGCTCTAATTCAGCGTGCCTGTAAGCCCGATCAAGAAGAATTTGTAATGCCTGGCGACGCGCCTTCGATAATGGCTCAGCCGGTTCTTCAATGCAGCAACGAGCGTAGTCTGCAATTTCAGAAATATCATCAAGCTCATTAGTGGTGATGACAAAATGCCGCCCTTTCTTATGAGCCTTAGCCCATGCTGGATGGATGGGCGGACTTTCCGCCGCTAATGCCAGAGCGTCTTGCTCAAGTTCAGGCGGAATGCAAATACTGACAGTAGGCGCCAGGCCCGTTACAAAAGAAAGCTGGTCCATGATTAATGGAAAACGCGGGCAACAGTTTTTGTATGCTGGTCCCACGAAATGATAGTCAAGCCAAAGGAACCATAGTACCAATCATGATTGGAAATATAAACGAGAGAATGACGAGGCAAAGTGTTGCGCCACCGAAAGCAAAGTTTTCCAATGCGGAGATGACCAGTGGTGCAATTGCAATGGAAGGAAGTCTTCATTGATCGTCTGGCTCTGGAAGGGGTTTGATTTCTTCAACAAGGACTGCTTGCAAGTCAGGACGCATAATGAAAAGAAAATGCTCTGCTTGCTTTGAAGACATGGCTCCCAAAGCAATACGCTGGCCGTCCTTAGTGGTAATTAAAAACGTGCGGCAAGGAGTCATGACTAGCCAAGTTCTTCTTCAATGGCTTCCAAAATAGTTTGACTAATCTCTTCATTGAGCATGATCTTCCATGCATCGTCCCCACTAAAGCTACCAAGCTCACAAAGAAGATGGAGTGCGTCTGAAATGCGTGTGGCATCCATCAACGCAGAACAACCCCCTTCCATGTGGTCTTCCTGGAAAAGCTGGTCAATGGCGCGAATGTGATGCTCAAACCATTTACCAAGGGAAAACAGGGCAAGTTGGCGATAGGCTTCATCGCCATAGTCTTCCACTAAATTTTCGACAATCTTGACAATGGCAGGCGGCAGTCCAACAGTGCCAGGATCATCAAGATGGTCGCTAATGCTGGCTGAAATGGCTAGCCGTTTTCCTTGCTTGGCAATAGCCGTTTGACGCAAGAAATCATTAACCGTGGAAAAATCGTCCAAAGAAGAAAAATCATCTAGCAGTAGTCTGTGGCTATAAGCCAAGCTTGTCAATAGTCGTCTTCGTTAATTGTTTGTAAAGGCATAGTTTCGGGCCATGCCTCCTGCTCCGCTTCAGAATCAAAGCTAATGGTTTCAGCGGAAGCGGGGAGCGCATGCTCCCTGCGTTCTTCTGTGGCTTTAGCTTCTTTTTCTTTTTCAATGGTGGAAGAAAGGTCTTGCAGGAACTTTCTGTAGGAAGTGTCTTGCTGCTCGACGGGCTTGGCCTCATTAAGGCCAAGCAGCTTAGCTTGCTCCACGAGACTGCTCTTGGCAACAGTCAAGAACGATGCATCGCCAGCACTTTCTTCAATCTTGATGGTTTGCTTATCATTGCCATTGCCATCATCGTTGCTGATAATCGTGCGCCTACGCTTACTGGCTTCAAAGCCTTGCAAAGCCATCTCCTTAAGGTCCATTTGTTCCTTAAGAAGACGTGCCCGATGCGTGTCCTGATTCTTTAGGATTTCCTCTGTGTAAAGCAGGCGATTAAATTTTCTATCACCATTGACAGTCTCTTTGCTGAGCTTTAAGACATTCGCAATCTGACGATTGCTCATTGATGCCGCAAGCAGCTCCTGCACCATCCATCGCCTAAGGCCAAGCATTTCTTTGCTATAGCCAGTGGATCCACCAGTTGATTTAGTATGACGAATGGCGTCAAATTGATGCTCGGAAATGCCAGCTTTAGACAAAGCTTTTAGAGCATAATTTTGCTCTTCTTCTGGCGTACTAAATTCAATTTCAGGACGTGGCATGCAGCAGAGAATAACTATTCTCGCATTGTATCTCCTTTTCCTTCCAACGTTCTTACAAATAGTTCAGTAAAGCGTTCCATTTTGGAGGCGGCCACAGCCGCCGGATAGCAATTAATCGCTTCTTTCAATGAGCGAAGTTCTTGCCACTCCTCATCAGAAAGCATTGGCGATTTGGGCTCATTGGACATGAAAGTCATGACGAAGCAAAGCAATGGCGTGGAAAATTCCTGCAAAGAGGGCGGCGCCTATAACGCCGCTAGTGAGAGCCACCCTGATTTCGTGCCGACGAATTTTGTCGTCAATAAGACGCTCTATATCGTCAGGCATGATCTTCACTGTTCTTGCTTCTCTGTGGCAAAGCCTTTTTCAATCAATTGCTTGATTTCATCTAGGCTAGAGCGCCAATGGCGCTCTCCATTGCCATCTTTTGCTCCATAGAGAGTACGGGCCGCTGGTTGCGGCCCTTTCTTTGGAGAGGAGAAACCGTAGTGAAGAACTGGCTGGATCTCCACGCCATTATGTTCCAGCAAGGGCAGTTTGTCTACAGTTTTAGGAGGATTAAGCATTGTTTAGAAATTAATCTTTGCAATGCTAGGGAAGGTTTTTCTTTTGGAAGGTTACTTTGGCCTTGCTCTGGAACCGTTCCGCCCTTGGGGGCTCCACTCTGGTCTGAGCGGCCTTATGGAGGTTCATGGCTCCGCTGGAAAGTGAGTGCAGGATTTTTGGTTGCGCTCGGGACTTTCCGTGACCAGTCTACTACACGGCCACAAGCGCCTTTGTGACAGTTGTCGCATTGGCACAAAAAAACACCGCCTAAACGGTGCCTGGTAATTGCTTCTATAGTTAAAAAAGTCGTCCGCTGCGGTAGACGACGGGGAGGCCAGTTACAGAGCCTCCCTCACTATTTCGCTAAAACCAAATATCCTCTTCCTTCTCTTCATTAAATTGTTTTTCTTCGTGGATTGAAGGAACAATTGAATTAGCAGGAGCCGATGGGTCGTAATCCCATGAATGGTATAAACGCACACGTTCGCCATTTGGCCCCACATTGAAACTACTCGTGATTAGACCCTGGCGACGCGCTTGTTCGGCTAAGCGGCCAGCAAGACTCTCGTCCATGCCAGTGACAACCATGCCCAGCCGTTTCCGATCAAACCGTTCATCACGATTATTTTCAATCTTGTTGACAATTTTTTCAAGCTCTTCTCGACCACCGTTAACCGGGCCGTTATAGTACCAGCCATAAGTGGCAGGATCGCGGACAATGTAGTGCTTGCCTGCCAGTCCGCTACGACTCTTGGTCCATTCAAAGACAAACTGGCTGGTGTCATAGTTTTGATCTTGACGATACAGCTTGACCACCTCACTCACATTGGCCTCAAAACTAGAGCTGTCGCGAATGCCACCGCTTTTATTTAAATGGTGGAGTATGACGATGCTGCATTCATATTGATTGGCAATGTCACGTAGTTCATAGATGCAATTGCCCGCATCACTTTTTATTAAGTCAACGTCCATTCCAGCCAAGCAACTGGTAAGGCTATCAATCATTACCAATTGCGGGCGATTCTTCTTGATATGGTCATGAAGTTGAGGAATGTTAATAAAACGAAAGCGTTCAATAAAACCAATATCCCCCGGATCTAGCAGAGGATGATCGTGGTAGCCAATGATCTGCATTTTCTCTGCCGCGTCTACCGTTGGCTCATCACATTGAATAATGAGAGCTTTTCCTTTCTGGCAGCGGCGTTTGCTCCAGGGTGTGCCGGTGGCAACGTGCAATGCCCAGTTGTACAAAAGCGTTGATTTGCCGCTTCCAGGGGCTGCTGCAAGCAGCATGACGCTGCTTTCGGGAAGGATGCCTGCAATGGTCCATTTGCGTGCATCTTCTGACATGGCGATAGTCTTGGCGTCCATCACTTCCAGCTCTTCGCGGCCATGTACGCGAGCTTTTGCTTCTATCAATAACTTCTCCACCTCACCAGCCGTCATCTTGAGGTCGTGAGTGAAAAGCCATTCGCGGGCCTCAAAGGCAACTTTAGTGTCGTTGCCAAAAAGCCCGATCATGCGTTCAAATGTACCAATCACCTCCTCGTAGGACGGACGGCCATCGCGGCCCTCATGCCTGCTCCTAGAAACAATAGAAGATAAACATAATGTTAAATCGGCACCATCGTCTAACCAGTCGCCAATGTCGTAACCACCATTTTGCGGCAAGCTCTCCCATTCAAAATTGTCAGGGTCTGCATACAACCATTGACATCCAGGATTGTCCCCCGCCACCTCTCGCATGAGCGCAACGCCAGGCTCATCACGGTCTGGACACAGAACAATCTCATTGTTACGAAATAATAAGCTGTAGTCTGCGTTACTGCGGTACTGACCGCTGCCTCCGAGAAACGTAACGCTGGGTAGCCCTATTTCCCATAATTTATCGCAGCATAATTCGCCCTCCACGATAAAAATAGGAAGCTTATTTTCTTTTGAAAAAACTACAGCTTCTTTGTATCGATAGGGAAGAATAGATTTGCGTATTTCATCAGTAATTGATTTACGTTTGGGAGATGAATAAGCAACAGTTGGATAGTCTTGATGAATGCTCTTTTTACCATTGCTATCATCCCGCACTACCTGCAAAACGCTGTCGCCATCACGGTTTTGGTAGTTGAATGTATATTTCTGGAACGGTCTCATGGGTCGCTCCCAGCGTTGCAAGGGGGCTAATGCATTGCGAATTTCAGCACGATGCTTAGCACTGTCATCATTGAAACAATTGTAAGCGCCTGTGGTCTTGTTGACAGAAAAGTCGTTGCCGCCGCAGGCGGGGCAAATAAATTTTCCCGCATGATCGCTTGGCTTTAGCTTGGCCAGGTGGTCGAGAATCGAAAACGCCATAAATGACCGTTGGTTTTGGCGGTTCTAACAGGTAAATGGGCGCCTGCAGCGTGCGCCACATTTCTTAACGGTTTTTTCCAGAACTCCTTAATGGCATCTTCAGGAAGTAAGGTTGACTCCCTGAAATCGGGCATTAGTGTGGCCCTGTTGTGCATGTATGACTTTGCTCCGTCCGCATGAAATTTCAAGATTACGGGGAGATGAAGAAGGGGAGGCACCTCAGTTTGACCGACACCGCCTTTAATCATCTCAACAACATTGCCCATGAGGCCCGCCTTTCCAAAAGCGAAACCCTTGAACGCCTCATCCGAACCACGCCCGTCTGGGAGGGCAATGCCACTCTTTCCGAGGGTGCTTTTTCCTTGGTCGAAGACTACGCCGCCTTAATTGGCAAATCTCCTAATTTCTCAATGGACACCTTCATAGATGAAAGTTTCACAGCTTAAAACCGCTACCGAACAGTTCATGATTCTCCATGGTGATGGGGAAGTTGAATTGTGCTGGGAAGAAGGGTGCTTCATTGAAGGCTATTCGTCGGAACATTTAGAAACCATCAATGATGCCCGCATCGTTCCCGACTGGCCCCTCCCTGGCTGTTCTCTCCTCTATCAAAACGAAGAGATTGAACAAAAGCTCGTGCTGTTCTATGGAGAGGAAAGTCCTCCCAAAACTAAAAAATGACCTCCTCTTCACACACCTACGCCCTTTATTCCCCCGCTCAGTCCAAAATGGAAGATATTGCCAAACAGGCCATGCTAGATCGCTACAACGGCGTTTTTGCTCCGTTGGAGATCAGTGCCGAAGCTTTTAAAGCTGCTTATGACACCCCTGACATTGGCCCTCACATTGAAAAAGATTACAAGGGCCTTTCCTATCTTTCCTGGCCGTTTGCCTTCCGCTATCTCAAGGAGCATTTTCCTTCCCTTTATGTGGCTTTTGAGGAGAAGACCATCGGTGAGGTGGTTTTTGGCGGCCCTGGCTATTACTACCTTCGTCCTTACCTTACGGACGGCATTCGTCGCACTGCTGCTCTTGTTTTCCCTGTAATGGATAGGAAGCACAATGCCATTCAACAATTGGATGGTCGTGCCATTTCTGACAATTGCCAGCGTGCCAGCGTTAAAGCAATTGCCACGTTTACGGGCTTGGGCCTTCGCCTTTATGCAGGCGAAGATATTCCCAAGGAAGAAACCAATGCAAAGTCAGCCCGTCCTGCCCTTCAGCAAGACGCTCCAAAGGAGATTGGAACAAAAGTATCAGCTCCGTTTGCTGATGTGGCAAGCGAAACAACTGGCAACAAAGCCGAAATTTTCGATGCAAAAGCCTCTCTTGTAGCCTTCTGCAAAGCCAATCCATTTGGCTACGAAGATGAACAACGCAGCATGGCTGCAGGCAAGATGGCTCTTGAAGCTCTTGGCATGGCTCGTGCCACGGAAATCAAGGATATGGATGCCTTTAAGAACGTTGTTACGGGCATGCTCACGGCATGGACAAAAGAACAAGGGCTACGGATTACCAAGGTGGCAATGAAAACCGAAATGGACGCCATTGCATCATGTTCTTCCGTCGAGGAAATGGTGACAGTAGCAGGAGCATTTGTGGCAAAAAAGCAATAGACACGGCAGCGGCCCGTCTTGAGCGGGCCTTTAATGGTTCTCTATGCGTAGATAGTGATGACTGCCCCATTGTCGAGCATCCTTCCATCTTCATTGGCTCATGATCCTTTGGGACTTTTTCTCTTGACCATCCTCCTATGCATTGGCTTGTTCCTCCTGATCATCCTGCTCCATTTCTTGATTTCCCAATGAGCACTTACAAATTTGATCACGAAGAAGGAGAGCGCACGGTCTCCGTCTCATTCAAGGAAATTTACTGTCCTGACATTGTTGAAAATTTTTACCATTTCATGGTGGGTTGCGGTTTTAGTGCTAAAAATGTGATTGCCGCCATGGAAGCCACCATTGAAGACGTGCGCCCCACAATCTCCAATGCTGACTAACCATGCAGGTCTCATCGAGAAATGCCACGAAGCTTTCTGGAGCTTTCCTGAAGACACGCTTAGTAGTGATAAACGCATTGCTGCCGTGTTTGAAGCAATTGCTACGGATGACCTTGTTGACCGTTCCTATCTTGCTCAAATTGCCCGCAAGATCCTCATGCCTGACATCGCGATGTGTGAAGGGGACGACTGCCCTGTCAAAGAAAATTGTTGGCGTTACATGGCGCCTGCTGATCGTTGGCAAAGCTACTTCGCAACGCCTCCATTCAATGAGGAGGGCTGCGACTATTTCTGGGATATGAACGAAAAATGAAAACGATTCTCCTTTTTTCCTGCATTGTTCTGACGCCATTTTCTGCATTGGCTCAATCTTTCCCAGTGCCTCGCATTGGCAGTGGGTGTCCATTGGGCTATTACAACGCTGGCAGTTATTGCCAGCCAAGCGTTGGCAATCCACGGAAATGGTCTGTTCCTTCTATTAGTGGCACGGCCTGCCCCTTGGGCACTTACAAAGCCGGTAATTATTGCACCAAATCCTATGGTGCCTCCTACTGATGGGTTGTTACGATCTATGTCTTCATCGTCTTCACATGGCTCGTCAATTTCTGCATTACGAACCGAATCGGCTGCAGATCAACAAAAAGCGTTATTACGTTTGCGACGATTTTCCCAATGTCCCCGCAGGGTGTGTTTTGCCCTCTGTGACGACTATTGCGAGCGCGTGTTCGCCGCCTGGCAAGATTGCGGCTCTCATGAACTGGCGGAAGAAAGTAGGGGATGAAGAAGCAAATCGTCGCACGCGCAATGCAGTAGAACGTGGCAATTGGCTCCATGGTTTGTTGGAGGATTTCTGGAATGGCGAAGACATCGAAACCCACCTCGATTCCCATCCACGGTTTGTTCCTTATTTTGATTCCATTGGTGGCTTCCTAGAGCGCGTGGATAGCCCATTGCTTGTGGAAAGTGCTATTGCCTGGTATGACAATGCCAGAGAGATTGGCTATTCAGGCACCTTTGACATGCTGGCCAAGATGGACAGTGGGGCTTACGCTCTGCTTGATTGGAAAACAAGCTTCAAGGAGAAGCCTGATACACAGTTGGCCGACTACCGCATGCAGCTTGGAGCCTATGTGCAGGCAATTGAGCAGATGTATGACATTGATATTGAGGAGGCGCATTGCGCCATTGCCATTTACGACCCCGATACGGAAAAAGGGCAAGAAGCTCAAATTGTTAGCTTGGACGCGGCTGAACTGGTCATGCAAGCCAATATCATGGCCCAAAAAACGCAGCAATTTTTCTTTGACCATTATCCTGGCCGTCGTCCTTTAACGATTTCTATGGATAGGGCAGCATGATTTTTAATAAACACTCGTTAAGCTAGTTCAGCCCATCCAGGGTCCACTACTTTCCGAGAGGAACACTCAATGCCCACTGGCAATCTTCCCATTTTTTCTGGCACTGTCGATCTGACGCCAGACATTCTGAATGCAGCCAAAAAGGCTGGTCCCAATGATCAAGGTAACTACAGTTTTCGTGTGGCGCTATGGAACAACGACAAGCGCGATAAGGACACCTCCCCTCATTTCAAAGGGCAAGTGACCGTCAACAAGCTGGAAAACAGCCCCAAAGCTTATTCCAGCTTCTGGAAGAATGATGGCAATGGCGGCAGCAGCCGTCCCGCCTCGTCTTCCGACGATCTGTTCTGATCATTGTTGTTTCTAGGGGCGCCAATGGCGCCTTTTCTTTCAATGCTTCTCACTGACAAGCAAATCAGCATCCTCGCTGAAAACGACATCTTCTTTCCCTACACAGGCGAAAAATGCAGGGAAA
>Ga0194118_10007533_pt1 | contig 10451 bp, 9 predicted proteins | sample TA2MahsurfametaG_2_FD_148662 | JGI IMG/M metagenome (GOLD analysis project Ga0194118, IMG submission 148662) | Freshwater microbial communities from Lake Tanganyika, Tanzania - TA2015013 Mahale N5 surface | ecosystem: Environmental > Aquatic > Freshwater > Lake | place: Tanzania: Lake Tanganyika... | reverse complement strand
GAATCCGGAACCGACGGGTCCCTGCTCAGCGACTCGAAGTGGTACACCGACGCGTGCGGCGTCCAGATCAGTCGGTAGCGGAGGTGACGCAACTTGTTCCCGAAGTCGACGTCGTTGAAGGCTCCGGGAAGCTTCGTGTCGAGGCCTCCGGCTTCCTCGAAGAGTCGCCGGGGCATCATCACACAGGCCATGGTCAGCCCCGTGCGCTCTCCAGGGAACGTGAGGCAGCCGTACGGTCCGATCTCCTCGGTCGAGAACCCGGCGGCGACATGGTGCGGACCGAAGCGGTTGTAGTGGCCGGCGCTCTGGATGCGGCCGTCCGCAAGGAGCAGACGGGGTCCGACCATGCCGACGTCGAGCTCTTCGAGGTGGGCGGCGAGGACCTCGATCCAGTCGGGACTGTCGATGAACGTGTCGTCGTTCAGGAGCACCAGGCGATCACCCGTACTCCTGAGCGCACCGAGGTTTACCTTCGCCGAGAAGTTGAACGGGCGGTCGTAGGGGACTGCGACGACCCGCCCGGGCGCATGCCGATGGAGACGTTCGAGGATTTGTTCGTCGATCATGTCGTGCACGATGACGATCTCGTAGTGGTCCCACGTCGACCGCTGAGCGATCGACGCAACGCACTGCTCGACGAGTGCGACGTCCTGTCCCCAGACCCGCCTGCGGGTGCCGTTCGTCGGGATGATGATGCTGACGCGCGGCCGCGTCGTGAGTCGTCGACGAACCGCCATGAAGTTGAATTCCGTGATCTCGACAGACGCAGCGATACCGACGCGCTCGAGGTGAGCGGCAACGGCGCGCCGCCCGGCTTCCAAAGCGTACGGCTTGTAGTCGATGTCGGCTGCGACTGATCCGACCACCATCCGCCAGTGGTAGAGGACATGCGGGATATGGGCGATCGATCGAGCGGCCTCGGTGATGCGGAACGTCAGATCCCAGTCCTGTGCACCGTCGAAGCCGTCTCGCAGTCCGCCGACCTCGAGGACGAGGGACCGCCGCATGACGGAGAGGTGACAGCAGTAGTTCTGCGCTCGCAGCCGCTCGGGTGACCACGCCGGCTTGCGGAACCGGTCGCAGAGCGTTCCTCCGAGGTCGATCTTCTCTTCGTCGGAGTAGACGTAGTCGACCGTGTCGTCCGCCGTGAGGACCTCGTCGACTGCGGCCAGCGCATCGGGCGTCAGCTCGTCGTCGTGGTCGAGAAATGCCACGAACTCACCCGCAGCTGCGTGCAACGCGTCATTCGTGGCGGCCACGATCCCGCCGTTCTCGGTCCGACGGATCACCCTCACGCGCTCGTCGGCGGCGAGCTCATCGAGGAGCAGGCCGATGGCAGGATCGGTCGATCGGTCATCGACGAGCACCCATTCCCAATTCGTGGCCGTCTGCGCGAACACCGATGCAGCGCATGCCTCGAACGCTTCGACCGGCGGGTTGTAGACGGGTGTCAGGACACTGAATCGAGGCGCGGGCACGAACTCAGCCTCGGTCGAGCAGCTTGCGCGCTAGCTGGCGAGGGGCGCGGAGCAGAACCCAACGGGTGAACCCGAGCACCCGGCGCGCAGCCCTCACGTAGTCGTCATCAGAGCCTCGAAGCACCCGCTGCGCGCTGTGCACCGAGTTGAGCGCGAGGTAGTTGCGGTGCTTCACGTCCAGCCGACCACGGAGATTCCCGATCTCGGCCTGCGCCCCGATCAGCTCGTCGCGAAGGCGGAGGACCTCGATCCGGAGCTCCTCGACTGTCATCTCGGACATATCCCGGAGGACGTGGGACGGGGTGGTCAGTTGTGTGATCGACGCCGGTCCTTGGCTAACCATGTGCTCGATCGCTTTCTCTCTGGAGAATGCCGGGCCAGACGAGGTTACCGGTCGCGGTCGTTCGTCCCGCCCGTCGGGGAATCCCCGAAGCGGGGGTTCGCCACGGCGCAGAACTCGACTCGCGGGCCGGGAGCCACCAGTTCGACCGACCCGACGAGCGTCTCGAACCCGATCGTGGTTCCGTTCGACAGGTCGATCGGGCGCATGGCGAGCTCGGTCCCGTCAGCGTCGACGATCCGCAGTACCACGGAGTCAGTGGGCCATGTGAGTTCGATCAACCCGCGCGTTCCGAGGTCGATGTGAACCGACTCGTCCGGCCACGCTGTCACCGATCGCCAGCAGCCGTCGCCATACGTCCTCTCGAGCGAACCGGTCCGCGGAACCGCACGGGGTTCATCGGCTCGGTCGAACGTGAGATCAACGTCGTCTCGTTGCGTGACGCCGGCGCGGAGTGAGACTTCCGCTCGCACTTCGGCGGTCCATGGGGTTCTCGGCTCCCACCGGCCCGTCTCGATGAGCTGCTGGAGACGGCGACGGGTGGCGTTGGGCGTGAGGTACGGGTCGGCTGGGCTGTCTGGATCAGCAAGCGGGGCCGATGCGAGGAGCGGAGCGAGTTCCAGGGTGGGTCGGACGTTCTGCCCGAACTCCTTCCAGCCGGCTCGAAAGGCGACATAGTTGGATGCAGAGGCGCCGAGCGCGACGGCGAGGCACAAGCCGATCACCGGCCGGATCTGGCGGTGCGATCTCCACAGGTGTTGCGCCGAGAGTGTGAGCGCCGGGACGAGCGTCACGGCAGCGGCGTACGCGTACCGGCTCGCCTTTGCCCCCTCGAGACCTAGGTACGAGCGGCTGTACGCGGCCAAGGCGAAGGTGATGAGCGGGGTCAGGAACAGGAGATCGATGATGTCGAGTTGCCGGGTTCCCGACCGCGTCCTCGATCGCAGCAGCACGAACGCGCCGGCGCCGACGAGCACCCCGACTGTGCCGACGCCGACGATCCGATCGAACGTGAACGTCAAGCCGGTCGTGAAGAACTGGGGCATCACCGACTCCGGGTGTGCCACCTGCGGCGCACGTGCGCGGCCGATGAGGAGGTACCAGAGCAGCAAGGGCAGACCGGGTGCGACGACGACGATGGCGAGTCGGCGGTAGGCGCGGGCGCGGACCAGGACGACGGCGGTCGCTGCGACGAGCGGGACGACGGTGCTCGCCGTCAGGAATCCCACGCCGCAGAGGACGGCAGCGCCGATGTCCCGTCGGAGCGACGGTGCACCGGTGAAGACGAGGATCACCGCCCAGATGCCCGCAGCGATGGCACCGACGAAGCCGACCTGGAACGCCCAGAGCAGGTTCTCGGCCCCACCTGCACCGAACCCCAGCCACACGATCGCGACGAGGCGCCATCCTGCAGGTGCGTCGAGGCGGTGGAGGAGCGTGCGAACCCCCCAGAGCACGCCCCCGTGCGCAAGGAGGGCGCACACCAGGTACGGGGCGTAGCTGTCGACGCCGAAGATCCTGAAGATGGCCGTGTAGAGCAGGATCGGCAGGCTCGACAGGTGTTCGTTGTGCGGGCCGAGGAGGAAGTCGACGATCCGTCCCTGGTCGAGGAGCTCCTGGCGATCGAGCACGAAGGCCCAGTCATCCCCGAAGAACCACGTGTGCCGGCCACCGAAGGCGAGGAAGGCGAGCACCAACGACGCGAGCGCCGCTTCCGTAGCGGACGACGCACGCCGACGCTGGAATCGCAGGTGGGTGACGAGTGTTGCCACGACGGCGGAGCCTACCGACCCGACCCGAGCCGGTTACTGGCAGCGATTGGTCACTAACGTCAGGACTGCATGATTCGGGACAACACCAGCGTGGTCGTCGTCGGTGGTTGCGGCCACGTCGGCCTCCCGCTCGCACTTGCGCTCGCTCGGGCTGGGCGACCGACGATTGCGTACGACGTGAACGCTGCCGCCGTCACATCGGTGAACGACGGGATCATGCCGTTCGACGAACCCGATGCACCGACAGTGCTCGGCGAGGTCCTGGCAGCCGGCACCTTCCGGGCGAGCACGGACCCGACGTCCGTCGCTGCGGCCGACATCGTGATCGTCGTGATCGGCACGCCGGTCGACGAGCACCTGAACCCCGATACGCAAGCCGTCGCCGATGCCGTCGAAGCGCTCGGTCCGTACCTGCGGGACGGGCAGCTCCTCGTGCTGCGATCCACCGTCTACCCAGGGGTCACGGCGCTCGTCGAGCAGCGCCTCCGTGCGCTCGGCCGTGATCTCGACGTGGCGTTCTGCCCGGAACGCATCGCCGAGGGGAAGGCCTTCGTCGAGCTGTACTCGTTGCCCCAGATCGTCTCCGGACGCAACGATCGCACCGTCGCCCGGGCGTCGGAGCTGTTCCGTTCGCTCACCGAGCAGATCGTGGTCACGAGCCCGGAGGAAGCCGAACTCGCGAAGCTCTTCACGAACACGTGGCGGTACATCAAGTTCGCCGCGGCCAACCAGTTCTTCATGATCGCCAACTCCCACGGCGTGGATTTCGAGCGCGTACGGCACGCCATCACCTTCGACTACCCGCGTGCGCAGGACATGCCCGGAGCGGGGTTCGCAGCCGGCCCGTGTCTGTTCAAGGACACGATGCAGCTCGCCGGGTTCAGCAACAACACGTTCTTCCTCGGCCATGCGGCGATGATGGTCAACGAGGGTCTCCCGATGTACCTCGTCGAGCGCATGGACGCCCGGTTCGGCCTGCGGGAAAAGACCGTCGGCATCCTCGGCATGGCGTTCAAGGCGGAGAGCGACGACGTGCGGTCGAGCCTGTCCTACAAGCTCAAGCGGATCGTCCGGTTCCGGGCGGCCGAGGTCCTCTGCACCGATCCATACGTGCGAACCGACGCGTCGCTGCTCCCGCTCGACGAGGTGGTCGCACGGGCCGACGTGTTGGTCATCGGTGCGCCGCATCCGGCGTACCGGACGCTCGAGACCACCAAGCCCGTCGTCGACGTCTGGAACCTCCGTGGCGAGGGCGTCCTGCTGTGATGCCGCGCGTCACCGTGGTGATCCCTGCGTACAACGAGGGTGACGACGTGATCCCGGTGCTCGCGCGTATCGGCGAAGCCGTCGCCCTGCCGGCGGAGATGCTCGTCGTCGTCGACAGCGAGGACGATTCGACGATCCCCGCGGTCGAACGCGCACAGCAAGCCGACCCTCGCGTTCGCTGGGTGCTCAACACCTACGGGCGCGGCCCGGCGAACGCCATCAAGTTCGGGATCGCTGCGGCCGCGGCGCCGGTCGTCGTCGTCACCATGGCCGACGGTTGCGACGACCCGTCCCAGATCGACTCGCTCACCCGCCTCGTCGAGCGTGGCGTCGTCGTCGCGGCGGCGAGTCGGTACGCCCGGTCCGGGCAACAGGTCGGCGGACCGTGGATCAAGGGAACGCTGTCCCGCCTCGCCGGACTCACCTTGCACTACGGCGCTCGCGTCGGGACCCGCGACGCGACAAACTCCTACAAGGCGTACGCGAAGTCCTTCGTCGAGGACGTCGGTATCGAGAGCGATCAGGGTTTCGAGATCGGCATCGAACTCGTCGCGAAGGCCCGGCGGTATCGTCAGCCGGTCGCCGAGATCCCGACCATCTGGCTCGACCGGGCGTTCGGCGCATCGAACTTCAAGCTGATGAAGTGGCTACCGCAGTATCTCCGTTGGTACCGCTTCGCCTTCGGGCCGCGGCTTGCTCTCCCCCAGAAGTGAGGCATTCGTGAAGGTTCTCGTCTCCGGCTCGGCCGGGTTCATCGGTGGATACGTGGTCGAGGAGTTGCTCGGCCGCGGGCACGAGGTCGTCGGCGTCGACAACCACTCGAAGTACGGCCCGATCTCGAAGAGCTACGACGCCGATCCGCGCTACCGCCTCGTCGTCGGTGACTGCACCGACGTCGATCTCATGACCGAGCTGTTGATGGACTGCGACCACTTCATCGCCGGCGCGGCGCTCATCGGCGGCATCAGCTACTTCCATGCGTATGCCTACGACCTGCTCGCGACGAACGAGCGCATCATGGCGTCGTCCTGCGATGCGGCCATCCGCGCGCATCGACAGGGCCGGCTCCAGAAGGTGACCTACATGAGCTCGTCGATGGTGTTCGAGTCGACGACCACCTGGCCGAGCAACGAAGGGGACGAGCGCCGTGTTCCGCCGCCGCTGTCGTCCTACGGGTTCCAGAAGCTCGCCGTCGAGTACTTCGCGAAGGCAGCATGGGACCAGTACAAGCTCCCGTACACGATCGTGCGTCCGTTCAACTGTGTCGGTGTCGGTGAGATGCGGGCGTTGGGCGAGGTCGAGGTGCTCTCGGGTAACGTCTCGCTCGCCATGAGCCACGTCGTGCCGGACCTCGTGCAAAAGATCCTGAAGGGTCAGGACCCGCTGCACATCCTCGGCGACGGCCAGCAGGTACGGCACTACACCTACGGCGGTGACCTCGCCCGCGGCATCGTCACCGCAATGGAGCATCCGGCTGCGCTGAACGAGGACTTCAACCTCTCGACAGCGCAGTCCACGACGGTCCTCGAGCTCGCCGAGCTCATCTGGCGGAAGCTGAAGGGACCGGACGTCCGCTTCCGCTACGTGAGCGATCAGGCCTACGAGTACGACGTGCAGAAGCGGGTCCCCGGCGTCCAGAAGGCCAAGGACGTGCTCGGGTTCGAGGCACTCACCCCGCTCGACGAGATCCTCGACGAGGTCATTCCCTGGATCGAGATGGCCGTCGATGCAGGGTTGATCTGAACATGCAGGACGACCCCGAGTACCTGCGCGCGACCTATGAGCAGCGCTTCAGCGAGCGCGAACTGCGCGACAAGCGGGTGCTCTGGCAGACCCTGGTGGACGAGGTGTTCCAGCAATATGTGCCGGCCACCGGAACTGTGCTCGATCTCGGCGCCGGATACTGCGAGTTCTCGAACGCCGTGCGGGCCGCGAGGCGTATCGCGGTCGATCTCAATCCGGACACGGCCCGTTCGGCCGATCCTGAGGTCGAGGTGCTAATCACGTCCTCGGACGATCTTCATGCAATCGGGGACGATTCGGTCGACACGGTCTTCACGTCGAATTTCTTCGAACACCTACCGACGAAACAGATACTGCTCGACACGCTCGCTGAGGCCCATCGCGTTGTTCGTCCGGGAGGGACGATCGTCGTGCTGATGCCGAACATCCGGTATCTGCCGGGTGCGTACTGGGACTATCTCGACCATCACCTCCCGCTGACCCACGTCAGCCTCGTCGAGGCACTCCGACTACGAGGCTTCGAGGAGTTCCGGGTGGAGCCACGATTCCTGCCGTACACGGTGAAGGACTCGCGGTTTCCGGTTCGAGCGGGCCTCGTGCGCGCCTACTTGCGGTGTCGCCCCGCATGGCGAATCCTCGGGAAGCAGATGCTCGTCGTGGCCCGAAGCCTTCCTGTTCAGTAGTCCGGGTAGCACATCACCGCTTGCGGAGGATCGCCCAGAACTCGAAGTGGTTGCTCGTCGTCGGGTAGAGGCGTTCCAGGTCGAACGGGTTGAGCCCGAGATCGGCCAGGTCAGCGAGAACCGTTGCGAACGAGTCCGGGGTGAACTGCCACGCATGTACGTCGATGTAGGCATCACCGGCGTGGTCGAGCTCGTCGATCGCGGCTCGAAGTCGCGCTGTCCGGTTCTCGCCCGGGTCACCGTGATCGCCCGCCCAGTGCCGACCAGCGTCGTTGTGGGCCGTGTGGGCCCGGTGTTCGATGACAGCTCGCTTCGTATGCCGGGTTCGGGCCTCGAGATGGGCTTCGACCACAGCGGCCGTCGGGCTCGGCGGGAGGAAGTGGTCAAAGCAGTACCGCTGATCGGGTACCAGGACGAAGTAGCGGCCGCCCTCGGCGAGGAGGTCGGCGACTTGTCGGAGATGGCGTACGAGGTCCGGCTGATGTTCGATGCAGTGACTCGACAGCACGGCATCGAATCGTTCGGTGACGACGCCGAGATCGCCGATCGGCGACACGACGTGGATCTGCTCGGGGATCCGGGCGGTGTCGAGACCGAGCGACGTGGCTCGGTCGACGAGGCCGTCGCGGTCGAGGACGTCGAAGTAGCGAACGTTCGGTCCCGAGAGCATCGGCATCTGGAAGGGCCCGATCTCGAGGGCGCGCGCGTCGGCGCCGACGAGCGCGACGAAGGCGTCACGATCACCGATCCGGAATGCCCTCCGCCCCTCCGTGTGTCCCGTGCGACGGAAGTGGGCGATGAGCGCGGTGTCGTCGAACCCTGCGAGATCCGGATGGTTCGCACGCAGCGCGTCGAGGTCGAACGACGAGGGGTAGGGGCTCGCCGGTTCGTGCATCGCTCGCTGTTCGGCCGATGTCCGTTCGAGATCGCCCGTGTTCGTGCGCCAGGTGGTGACCCGACTCGAAGCCGCGCGGTAGGCGCGCCCGGCACGTCGCCTGCCGGCCCCGACGGCTGAACGGGTCAGAGCTCCGAGGGCTTGGAGCGTTGTCATGGCTGCATTGTCGTCGACAGTGACGCTTTTCCGGCGGCACGGGCCAGAGCGTCGATGACTCGATCGGGTCGGAACGCGTCGCCGATCGGGAGAAGGGTGGCGTGCGGGACGGCCACGAGGCGCTCGGCGATGGCGCCGATGCGGAACGCAACGATCGGTAGTCCGCTGTCGGGCACGACGTCGAGCACGACGTCGAGCACGTAGGACCAAGTCTCCGGCCCAGCTCCCGGGAACCAGATGACGTCGAGTCGGGCGGCGCGAACCAGATCGTCGACGTGGTCGTCGAGGTATCGGCCGGTGACCGTGACGCCGGGTAGGACATCGAGCGCCTTGTCGTCCTGCGTCTCGCCGATCACGACGACGTCGACCGGTATGTCGTGCTCCTGCACGTGGCGTGCGAGGTCGAGCAGGTGCGCGAACCCTTTGGATTCGCCGATCTGGCCGATCACGCCGACGCGCAGACGACCCGCCGCGACCCGCGGGAGCGCAGCGACCGCAGAGCGTGGCGCAGGGAGCCCGGCACGTCGGCGCGGTGGGTGGTCGCGCACGTGCACCTCGACGGCGAGTGTCCCCCCGACCCGTTCGGCGAGCCGCCTGCTCGGAGCCTCCACCCGTTCCGCCCCGCGCAGGAGTAGGCCGAAACGGGCCCGCCACTCGGGGATCGAGACGGAGCCCCACGGCCCGCCGTACGAATTGACGCATGCCTGGCACACCGCCGGTCCTGGCTCGCCGCAGTACGTGCCGGAGCCGGTTGTGAGGTGGATCCGCGGGCAGATCGCCGCATGGTCGTGCAGGGTGACGAGGTAGGGGATCGCGGCTGCTGCGAACGCCTCGGCGAGGACCGCGGGTGTCTGTTCCGGGTAGCCGGCCACCTGCTCCACCCGGGCCGTCCGCACGCCGATCCGGCGGAACACCGCCCCGATCTCCTCGGGCGAGCGACCGAGCAGCGCGATCCGCAGGTTTGGCGTCGGCGGGCCGTCCACCCACTCGACGCGCATGACCGACCGGTCGATCCCGTCGGGCCGACCGACGAGCACCTGCCGCCCTTCCGCCCGGAACTCGGCGATCACGTGCTGCGCGAATACGTCGGAGCCGCCCCCGAGGTCGTGCAGCACCACGAGTTCCGCGCCGTCGCAACAGCCGCGTCGCAGCCTCGCCTCGTCGAGCCGGGCACGAGCCTCGTCGAGCGGGTCGGCAGCAGCGTGCCCGCCGACGAACAGTTCCTGGTTCGGCCACCGCTCGAGGAGGACGAGTCGGCTGGCGGCGATCAATGCCTCCCGCTCCGTCCCGAAGGACCCGCTGCCTCGGTGCCAGACGAAGACGTCGGTAGCAGCGACGTTCCGCCAACCGGCCGCCTCGCACGAACATGCAGAATCCGACACCCGTCGGCAGGTCGACGACGGTTCCGGCGTTCACCTCGGCGGCGAGTTCGTCGAGGAGCCGGGCCTCGGCCGGATCCATCGCCGTCTCGAGCGCGAACGGCGCCGGATAACTGCACAACGTCGCATCATTCGACAGCGGCGTGACCGTGCCGACCGACGGGTCCTGCACCGCCGCCCCGCAGAGCCGGTCGAGCCACCCGTCGAACACGAGCGTGTCCGAGTTGAGCAGCACCACGTCCCGATCCGGGTGCAGTGCCATAGCGCGGTCGCACGACACCACGAACCCGACGTTCACCTCGTTCCGCAGGAGCGTGATGCGGCCGCGCGCGGCGAGCTCGTCGAGGTGGGCCGCGAGCACCGGGTCGGGCGAGGCGTCGTCGACGACGACCACCTCGAACCGCACCCCGGAGGTGCTGCCGAGCACCGATGCGAGACACGCCGTCGTGTCGTCCGCCGCCCCGAACACGGGCACGACGACGTCGATCGGGGTCGCGAGGCTCACCAGCCGAAGACCCGGCGAGTGACTCGACCGGCCACACGCAGCGGGGCGGTCACCCGCCACGAATTCGATGTCGTGACCTGCTGCAGTTCGAACTGCAACCGCGCGACATCTCCCCGCAGCCGTTCGATCTCCCCCAGTAGCGTCGCTCGATCGGATCTCGTCTGCTGCAAGGCGCGTTCGAAGGCCGCAGCTCGGAACTCGGCGCGCTCCAACTCGCTCGGCTCGGTCGTGTCG
>Ga0194118_10007529_pt1 | contig 10454 bp, 10 predicted proteins | sample TA2MahsurfametaG_2_FD_148662 | JGI IMG/M metagenome (GOLD analysis project Ga0194118, IMG submission 148662) | Freshwater microbial communities from Lake Tanganyika, Tanzania - TA2015013 Mahale N5 surface | ecosystem: Environmental > Aquatic > Freshwater > Lake | place: Tanzania: Lake... | reverse complement strand
TTCAATATATTTAGCACTTAGTTTTTTAAATTTGCTACAATCCAACTCTTCGGAATTAACTATATTGTTAAAAAAAAAATAAATAATAATAGTTAAAAATATTTTTTTTTTATTCATTTTTTTTTCTTACTTTTATCGTATTCTTTTCTTTTCTCAATTAAAATTAGCGCTTCCTCAATAGTTAGTTCCATTGGATCTTTATCTTCAGGTATAGTTGCATTTAGCGATTTATACTTTATGTAAGGTCCAAATTGGCCTTTCATCACTCGTATAGGTTTTTTATCTTCTGGATGTTCACCTAAATCTTTTATTACAGATGATGATATTCTACCTGGTTTTGCCTCAGATATAAGTGTAATTGCTCTATTCAGCCCAATTGAAAATATTTCTTCAATATTATCAATTCTCGCTGATTTATTTTCGCATTTTAGATAAGGTCCAAATCTTCCAGTATTTAATATGATCTCTTTCTGGTTTTGTGGATTAATTCCTAAAATTTTTGGTAAAGAGCACAAAAATTTTGCCACATTTAAATCAATTTTATCTATTTCAATTCCTTTTGGTATTGATTTAAATCAATTTTATCTATTTCAATTCCTTTTGGTATTGATACATTTTTAAATTTATTGTCTATCTTGTAATTAATTGATTTGGTTTTTTTTGGTTTTTTTTTTGTTTCAATGTTTGTTTCTAATGATTTTTCATGTTGCAAGTAGGGGCCAAATCTCCCGTTTTTCAATATAATGTCATTTCCATTATCATCTTTTCCAATAAATTTTGGTTCGACTAATTGTGTTTGTTGTGATGTTTTAATTTTGGATAAAGGCCTTGTGAAATTACATTCAGGATAATTTGAACATCCTATAAATGCTCCACCTCTATAACTATTTTTTAAACTAAGTATTCCTGTACTACACAATTGACAATTTCTTAAAATATTACCCTCTTTGTCTTTGTTAAAAATTAAATCCCCTAAGCTATCATTCAATAAATCCAAAACTTCTCTTGTTCTTTTTTCTTTGACCTCACAAATATTTTTATTAAAATCTTTCCAAAATAACTCTAGAACATTAATCCAACTCTCTTTTCCAGCGGTAATTTCATCAAGTTGATTTTCTAAATCTGCAGTAAAATTATAATCTACATATTTTGAGAATAGCTTTTCAAGAAATGCTGAAATTAATTTTCCTCTATCAGTTGGAAAGAATCTCTTATTAATAATTTCTGCGTATCCTCTATTTGAAATTGTTGAGATAATGCTTGCGTATGTTGATGGCCTGCCTATACCTAATTCCTCTAATTTTTTAACTAAGCTTGCCTCAGAATATCTCGGTGGTGGTTGCGTATAGTGTTGCTCATCAATAAATGCATCAATATTTATTGGACCTTTTGACATTTCAGGTAAAATTTCCTCATTTTCGTCATTGTCTAAATTTTTAAAAACTTTTAAATACCCATCAAATTTCAATAATGATCCGCTCACTTTAGCTACAGTTTGGTTATCCTCTGAAACTATAGTTATTGTGTTTCTAGAAAATTTTGCTGATTCCATCTGAGATGATAATGCTCTGTTCCAAATTAAATCATATAATTTATATTGGTCAGTGCTTAAATATTCTTTAATACTTGAAGGGGATCTAGATATATCGGTAGGCCTAATTGCTTCATGAGCTTCCTGAGCATTTTTAGCTTTTTTTCCTGAATAATTAAAAGAATTAATTGGCAGGTATTCTTTACCAAAATTACTATCAATATAATCTCTAAATGATTTAATAGCATCATCAGACAAGTTTGTACCATCTGTTCTCATATAAGTAATTAAACCTAAAGTTTCTCCCTTTATTTCAATACCTTGGTAAAGTTTTTGAGCAATTTGCATCGTTCTTGATGCGCCAAAATTTAATCTACCTGAAGCAACCTGCTGAAGTGTTGATGTTGTAAAAGGTGCAGAGGGATTTCTATTAATTAATTTGGAGGAAATATCTATTATTTTAAACTTTAATTCTTTAATTTGTTGTATTGCATTTTCAATTTCAATTTTTTTAGTAAAAGAAAATTTTTCAATTTTTGTACCATTTAATTGATGGATATTTGCAATTATTGACTTTTGATTTTTATCAATAAATCTAATTTTAAGAGTCCAAAATTCTTCAGGATCAAAAGCCTCAATTTCGTGTTCTCTCTCGGTAATTAATTTCAAAGCTACTGATTGCACTCTTCCAGCAGATTTTGATCCTGGTAATTTAGTCCAAAGTAACGGGGAAATGTTAAATCCTACCAAATAATCTAATGCTCTCCTTGCCATATAGGCATCAACTAACATTTGCTCAATCTGACGAGGATTTTCAATGGCTTTGATGACTGCCTTTTGGGTAATTTCGTTAAAAACAACTCTTTCAATTTTTTTGTCTTTTAAAAGATTTTTATCACTCAAATACTCTTTAACATGCCATGCTATGGCTTCTCCCTCACGGTCGGGGTCTGTAGCAAGTATGATTTTTGAAGAATTTTTTGCTGCATCTGTAATTTCTTTTAAATATTTTTGTGAAAAATTATCTATTTCCCATTGCATTTTAAAATTATGATCAGGATCTACTGACCCATTTTTAGAGGGTAGATCTCTTATATGTCCATAACTTGCTAATACTTTATAATCATTACCAAGATATTTATTGATTGTTTTTGCTTTTGCAGGACTTTCAACTATTACTAAATTCATAACTTTAGAAACTACTCAAAAGTCAATGATAGTCAAATTAATAAATTTTTGTTTTGGTTTCTTGTCTATTCTTAAGACGTTTAATATTTTCTCTGTGAGTATATACAATTAAAATCAATATTATCATAAAAAAACTAACTTGTTCTAATTGATCAGTAAATAATAAATAAATTGGAACTGATAAAGAACTAATTAATGATGATAAAGATGAATATTTTGAAATAAGAAATATTATTATCCAGCTAATTACAAAAATAATTCCAAAATCAATGTTTAATGAGAATAAAATTCCAATATATGAGGCGACTCCTTTACCTCCCTTAAATTTAAGCCATAAAGGAAATATATGACCCAAAAAAACACATAAAGACGCCAAGTAAATATAATCGTGATGGTAAAATTTAACATAAAGCACTGGGATAATTGTTTTTAAAATATCTAATATAAGAGTTGAATATGCGAGAATTTTATTTCCAGTTCTTAGTACGTTGGTTGCACCAATATTTCCAGAACCAATATCTCTTATATCTTTTTTTAAAAAAATTTTAGTTAATAAATATCCACAAGGTATCGTGCCAAAAAAATATGAAATTATGCCAATATAAAACTGATCCATTAATTCAACTTAAATAATTCCTCGCCTTTCACAAAAGTATTAGTAACTTTGCCTTGTAGTTTTTTACCCTCTATGGATGTGTTCTTTGATTTAGAAATCATATTTTCTTTTTTGACAATCCAAGGTTTATCTAAATCAACAATGCAAAAATCTGCATCATTATCTATAGATAAATTTCCTTTGTTAATTTTTAAAATCTTAGCGGGATTTGAAGTTAAGGCTTGAATAATTGTCTCCAATTTAAGTGATTGATTATGATAAAGCTCTAAGCTAAGAGATAATAACGTTTCTATTCCAGATGCACCTGTTGCAGCTTGTGCAAATGTTAACCTTTTAGACTCTTCATCTTCTGGTTTATGGTCTGATACAATAACATCAATGGTTTTGTCTTTTAAACCTTGAACAAGAGCAACTCTATCTTCTTCTTTTCTTAAAGGAGGTGATAATTTTAAAAAAGTTCTAAAATCTCCAATATCATTTTCATTTAAAGAAAGGTTATTTATTGAAACACCACAGGTAAAACTTACATTTTCTTTTCTTTGTTTAATAACCTCTATCGATTTTTGTGACGATAATTGTGATATGTGATATCGACATTTAATTTTCTCTAATAAGGTTAAATCCCTTTCAATTATAATTCTTTCTGCAATATCTGGAATACCTGCAAGACCCAGTTTTGTTGCTATTATTCCTGAATTAATCATCCCATTTTGAGCAAGTTCATAATCTTCGGCGTGTTGCATTATTAAACAACCCAAATCATATGCTGAATTCATTATTCTCGACATTAATCTACTATTTTGTATAGTTTTAATTCCATCAGTGAATGCAATAATACCTCTGGTTTGAAGAATTCCAAATTCAGTCATATTATTTCCTTCAGTGTTTCTCGTAAGTGCAGCACAAGGAAAAATATTTATTTTTGATTTGTCTCGACCGCGTCTTTTCAAAAAATCAACAATTGATACATTGTCGATTACCGGATCCGTATTTGGCATTGTAACTACTGAGGTTACACCACCTGACAATGCAGCATCACTTAAAGTTTTAAAATTTTCTTTATACTCATACCCTGGTTCACCAACAAATACTCTCATATCTACTAAGCCAGGAAAGATATATTTACCTTTTAAATCGATAGTTTTTTCTCTTGATGGAAGATTATTTGTATTTACTTTTTTGCCAATTGCTTCAATTTTTCCATTTTCATTAATAATCAAGCCCCCATTTTCATATAAAGAATTATATGGATCGATGATATTAGCGTTAATAAAATATTGTTTTTTCATTTGTCACAAAATATTTTTAAACAAGCCATTCTAACTGCAACACCTAATTCTACCTGTTCTTTTATTACACTTTTGTTGATATCATCTGCTAGTTTTGTATCGATTTCGATTCCTCTATTCATAGGACCTGGATGCATAATTAGCGCATCAGATTTTGCATGGCTAAGTTTATCTGGTGTTAAACCATAATATTCATAGTATTCTCTATTAGATGACAAAAATGAATTTGACATTCTTTCATTTTGCAATCTTAACATCATTATAATATCACAATCCTTAAGGCCTTTAATCATATCGGTAAAAGTGTTAACCCCAAATTTTTCAATTTCTTTTGGCATTAAATTTGTTGGAGCAACTATATTTACTTCTGCTCCAAGCATATTGAGCAAATAAATATTTGATCTCGCTACCCGAGAATGTAAAACGTCACCACAAATAGCTATTTTTAATCCTTCAATTTTTTTTTTACGATTAATTATTGTTAGAGCATCTAATAAAGCTTGTGTTGGGTGTTCACGTCTACCATCACCAGCATTTAAAACTGTGCAATTTACCTTTTGGGATAATAAATTGCATGCACCAGAGTCTTGATGTCTTATTACAATAATGTCCGGGTGCATTGCATTTAAAGTCATTGCGGTATCAATTAATGTTTCACCTTTTTTTATTGCTGAATTATTTATATTTATTGACATCACGTCGGCTCCCAAACGCTTACCAGCTAATTCGAAAGAGCTTTTTGTTCTAGTGGATGGTTCAAAAAAAAGATTGATTTGAGTTTTTCCTCTTAAAATATCAAGTTTCTTATTTTTGCTTTGATTTAATTTGATGAATTTTTGAGATTCATTTAAAATTATATGAACATCATTGATAGATAAATCTTGAATTCCTAGAAGATGTTTTTGTGAAATTTTAACAGCTTTATTTATTTTAGTTGCCATTAAAACCAACTCTATAACTATAAACCTTTGCTATATCAAGTATTAATTATTTAAATAATCTATAGCACCCTGAAGTATAAAGGCTGCAGCATTTTGATCAATAGATTTTTCTTTCTTGGTAACATTTGTATCTAATTGACTCGATAAATTAAAAGCCGCAACAGTGGATAACCTTTCATCCCAAAGGCACATGGGAATATTGATTAATTTAGATATATTTGTCGAAACATCTTTTACAGATTGCGCAGATCGACCTAAAGATCCATTCATATTTATTGGGTAACCCACGATTATTCCTTTAATATTATTTTCTAAAATAATTTTTTTTAGTTCGTCAACAAATTCTTTTGTGTCCGATTTATGTATAGTTTTAAATGGAGTTGCAATTAATTGTTTGTCGTCACATATTGAAATTCCAATTCTTTTAGAACCGAGATCTAATCCTAACAATCTGCATTTTTTTAAGTTATTTTTTTTAAATTCCTCTAATGAGATCATATTGTATATTTTAAACTTAAGTGGTAGTTTGCTGCATATTTTAATACCATATGATGATCGATCTTAAAACTATAAAGCATATTTCTAAGCTATCAAGAATATCAGTAGATGAAAAAAAAGCTCAAAAATTAAGAGTTGATTTAAATTCAATTTTTGAATTTATTGAAAAACTTAATGAATTAAAAACTGATAATGTTCAGCCATTAACATCAGTTGCAGAAACAACACTGAAGTTAAGACCTGATGAGGTTCATAGTCATAATTTAAGAGATGAAATAATTAGAAACTCTCCAGAGGATAATAAAGATTTTTTTGTTGTACCAAAGGTTGTGGAGTAATGAACAGCATAACATCTCAATCTTTAACAACTTTAGTAAAAAATATTAAAAATAAAAAACTCTCTTCACAGGAAGTTACCAAAGCATTCATAGAAAGATCTGAAAAATCTAAAGATTTAAATGCCTATATTACAGAAGATTATGCAAATGCATTGTCAAAAGCAAAAAAATTTGATCAAAATCCTAATTTTGATTTAAAAATTCCAGGTATACCAATTGCGGTCAAAGATTTATTTTGCACTTATAATGTAAAAACTACAGCTGGAAGTAAAATTTTAAGTAATTTCGTACCAACATATGAGTCTACGGTTACTCAAAATATTTGGAATGAAGGTGGTATTTTACTTGGTAAATTAAATTGTGATGAATTTGCAATGGGCTCCTCTAACGAAACTAGTTTTTTTGGTAATGTAAAAAATCCTATTGACAAAGATTTAGTTCCTGGAGGATCATCTGGAGGTTCAGCAGCAGCTATATCAGGTCATCTTACACCAATAACTATTGGCACTGACACTGGTGGATCTATTAGGCAACCAGCCTCATTTACAGGCACCGTAGGCTTAAAACCCACTTATGGTAGTTGTTCTAGATATGGTATTGTAGCTTTTGCTTCCTCTTTGGATCAAGCAGGTCCAATGGCTCAATCTGTAGAAGATTGTGCATTACTTCAAGAAATTATTAGTACTTATGATCCTAAAGATTCTACATCAATAGATTTCAAGAGAAATAGTCTAAGCAAAGAATTAACAAGAGAAATTAAAGGTAAAAAAATAGGTATTCCGAAAGAATACAGAGTTGATGGTATGCCAGTAGAAATAGAAAAATTGTGGCAAAAAGGAATTGAATACGCAAAAGACTGTGGTGCTGAAATTATAGATATTTCGCTACCACATACAAAATATGCATTGCCAACTTATTATATAGTAGCGCCAGCAGAAGCCTCTTCAAATCTTGCAAGATACGATGGAGTTAAATATGGATTTAGATCTAAAGGTGAGAATTTAATTGATATGTATGAAAAAACCAGATCTGATGGATTTGGCGAGGAAGTTCAAAGAAGAATAATTATTGGAACATACGTATTGTCGTCTGGCTATTATGATGCCTATTACCTTAAAGCACAAAAAGTTAGAAAATTAATTAAAAATGATTTTGATCATGCTTATAAAAAAGTTGATGCAATAATAACTCCCTCTACCCCAAGTTCAGCTTTTAAAATTGGGGAAAAAACTAACGATCCTGTTTCCATGTATTTAAATGATATTTTTACCGTTCCGGTTAATTTGGCTGGTTTACCTGCTATATCTATACCAGCAGGTCACGACACTAAGGGATATCCCTTAGGTCTTCAAATTATTGGAAAAGCTTTTCAAGAACAAGAATTATTAAATATTGCCTATGCACTCGAAGAAAAAATTAATTTTAAAAATAAAGTAAATGATTGGTGGATAAAGTGAACAAACAAAATACTGAGTACTTAATTTTAAGGAACAAAAAAGCGTATGAAGTAATAATTGGTTTAGAAGTACATGCACAAGTAATTTCGAAATCTAAATTATTTTCATCTTCATCTACAAAATTTGGTGCTGAACCTAATACACAAGTGAGTCTAGTTGACGCTGCATTTCCTGGAATGTTGCCAGTAATAAATGAATTTTGTGTTAAACAAGCTATTAAAACTGGAATAGGATTAAAAGCAAAAATAAATAAAAAATCAGTTTTTGACAGAAAAAACTATTTTTACGCAGATCTTCCTCAAGGCTATCAGATATCTCAATTTAATTATCCAATCGTAGGTGAGGGATCAGTAATTATAGATACTCCGATTGGCCAAAAAACTATTGGTATTGAACGTCTTCATCTAGAACAAGACGCAGGAAAAAGTATTCATGATATGGATCCACAAAATACTTTAATTGATTTAAATAGATCTGGCGTTGCTTTGATGGAAATTGTAAGTAAACCTGACTTAAGATCTCCTGAAGAAGTAAGTGCATATATAAAAAAATTAAGATCAATTATGAGATATTTAGGCACTTGTGACGGAAACATGCAAGAAGGTTCCTTAAGAGCTGATGTTAATGTTTCTGTAAGAGTAAAGGGATCAAAAAAACTTGGAACTAGATGTGAGATAAAAAATGTCAATTCAATTAAATTTATGCAAATGGCTATCAATTATGAAGCAAATAGACAGGTTGACTTGATTGAAGAAGGAAAATTAGTTAGCCAAGAAACAAGATTATTTGATACCAAAAAAAACGAAACTAGATCTATGAGAAACAAAGAAGATGCTCATGATTACAGGTATTTTCCAGATCCAGATTTATTACCATTGGAGGTTTCTGACGAATTCATCAATAAATTAGCTAGTGAAATTCCAGAACTACCTGATGACAAAAAAAAAAGATTTATTGATAAATATAAACTATCATCTTACGAGGCTACCATTTTAGTGTCAGATTATGAAACTTCGAAATATTTTGAAGATGTAGTTGAAAATTCAGATGTAAGATTGGGAACAAATTGGATTATTGGAGAATTGTTTGCCGTCTTAAATGAAAAAAATTTAGAAATTTCACAAAGTCCTATAAGTGCCAAAAACTTATCTAAATTAATAAATCTCATTAAAAATGGAACAATTTCTGGCAAAATAGCAAAAACTATTTTTGAATTTATGATGGATGGTGACAAAGATCCTTTAAAAATTGTTGAAGAAAAAAAATTAAAACAAGAGAGTGATCCAAAAGAATTAGAAGCAATAATCAATAAAGTTATTCATGATAATCCTGATAAAGTGAAAGATTATAAATCAGGTAAAACTAAGCTGTTTGGTTTTTTTGTCGGTTTAGTTATGAAACTTTCAGCTGGTAAGGCCAACCCTCAGTTGGTAAATGATATATTAAAACGAAAACTATAAATCTGATGGGTTCAGATCTTAAAATTAATAAAAAAATACAAAAGTATATTTATGATAAAGGATTAAAACTTCATCCAATTCAACAAGAAATAATTAATTATAATAAGTCTTTAGGTAAATTAAAAAAAATGCAAATTTCAATTTCACAAAGTCAGTTTCTTTATTTGATTGTAAAAATATCAAATATAAAAAATATCTTAGAAATCGGTACTTTTACTGGTTTAAGTACATTATCAATGGCTTTAGCTTTACCAAAAAATGGTAAAATAATCGCTTTGGATAGAAATGAAGAAACTAACATTGTAGCTACAAACTTTTTTAAAAAAGCTAATCTTGAAAATAAAATTAAAACAATAATTAATCCCGCCTTAGAGACATTAGGTCAAATTAAAGATCAAAAATTTGATTTAATTTTCATTGATGCAGATAAACTTAACTATAAAAACTATTATGAACATTCTATTAGTTTAATTAACACCAATGGTTTAATTATTATTGATAATGTTCTGTGGCATGGTGAAGTTGTTAATGAAAATACAAATGATAAACTGACATTAAATATTCAGAAATTTAATAATTATGTTACTAATGATAAAAGAGTAGAAAAAGTTATAATTCCTCTTGGAGATGGAATGACTGTTTGCAGAAAATTATAATGGTTACAGTTGTTGGATTTTATAAATTTATCAAAGTAAAATTTTTAAAAAAAAAAAAAGAATTACTAAATCAGCTACTAATTAAAAATAATATTAGGGGCACTATAATTATATCAAAGGAGGGAATAAATGGTTCAATATCTGGAAAATTAATAGATATCAAAAATATTTTAAAATTACTAAAAACAATTTTTTTACTTAAAAAATTCGATACTTTAAATATTTCTAAAATTTTATTTCAACCTTTTCATCGCTTCAGAGTTAAAATTAAAAAAGAACTAGTGCCAATGAACTTATCGTTAACAACTCATTCTAAAAAAAAAACAAATCATATTGAACCAAAAAAATGGAATTCATTAATTGAAAATAAGAATACGCTTTTAATTGATGCTCGTAAACCATTTGAGCATGCTATAGGAACCTTTAAAAATGCGGTTAATCCAGATATAAATAACTTTAGAGATTTCCCAAAATTTTTAA
>Ga0194118_10007516_pt1 | contig 10465 bp, 12 predicted proteins | sample TA2MahsurfametaG_2_FD_148662 | JGI IMG/M metagenome (GOLD analysis project Ga0194118, IMG submission 148662) | Freshwater microbial communities from Lake Tanganyika, Tanzania - TA2015013 Mahale N5 surface | ecosystem: Environmental > Aquatic > Freshwater > Lake | place: Tanzania: Lake... | reverse complement strand
CCCCAAAACCCCAAAACCCCAACGTGCTTAAGTAACAATTAATTAAATTTTTGGTTAAAACCTCAAATGTCCCAACAAGACCTAATGATGACCACTCCCCCCATACAAGAGGTCCCTGATCTCGAAATGGGTATCATAAACTAAGCAGCTGCTAATGTGCAGCAACCTGTCAACCAAGAGGACATTGAGATGATATCAGCGCCTGCTTCGCGCGAACTCTCAGTCATAAGATCTGAGCCAGCCGAGCCATAATTTGAGCTAATGCAACTAAAAGATACGCCAGAGCACCGAGCTTGTCTCTAAGATGAGCTAGTTGAGCAAAAGCAGGACATTTACGAGTCAGAGAGCACCACTATCAACCTGGAGACCCTCTCATAGCAGCCCGTGCTTGAGCAAGCTGCTACATTAGCTGATGCGATCACCCAGCTCATCAAAGGAAAAAGCGAGCCCGTGGGCTTAATGTCGCTATACAACAAGCTCTTAGACTATCGTCACACCGATATAATAGAGGCGCTCGCAAGTGAGAACCAGGAAAAGCGCGGCCTATTGATTGGATAGCTCTTCACGCAGCTAATCAAGATAACTCAGAAGGAGAGTTACATCCAAAAACACCTCGTAAGTCTCCTTTTCGCTGTCTTTAACACACTTTTAGTACTTGAAACACATAATTTTGTTTTACAGACTCACTTTAGTGCGCTACTTTATTCCTTTGATGAGAGATATTAACATGTGCGCTGCCGTTAATAAAATTTTAGACTCCAGGTCGCCCTTATTTGAAAAGCTAAAATAAAACTCGAGTATGAGTAATTATGGCGCGACGAAGGATATGGAATAAAACAAGGTCAAGTGGCTAAATCAGCTCTGCAGGGAGTAGATGAGCACACAGACCCCTGAGGATGCTGCGTGGCGCAACAACATAAAGAGAGGTGACTACATCGATGCTGTATGCGAATTTTAAACACCAAACACCAACAACAATACTTCGAAGTTTTTGCAGGGCTGGAGTCCTGCTAAAGTCGACTTATGTGACGGAGAAGGGAACTTACTCGTTTCGTTCTTGAGGTGTCCGCGATCCTTTGACATTAAAGTAAATCGCAACTCAAATCGAATTGCACCCTCGGGCAAGTACACTGACCGGTGGGCTGAGCGATTTGGCATCAAAGTTGATGATGAGTTTTCGTGTTGTGATGACTACGGTAACTGGTACAGATCCACCTGCTTGAAGGTCGAGGAGATGCCTGATATCGTCGACGTTGAGAAACAGCCGATTGTTCGTGTGAAGGTCGCCTTCAGATACCTCGATACTTGGGGCTAGAAAGAGGACGACAAAGGGCGCAAGGTAACCGGCTGGATAAGTAACAAGTTCGATACTGATATGATCCTGGCGATGCCTAACATTCAAGAGGTATTCGGGCTGACTTATTAATACTTCAATGTGGGTCCAAACATGTCTATCTATGATATAAACATCGCTGATCACGACGACATGATTTATCCCTCTGTCAAGATTCACTAGTGGTGTAGATCCCGTCCCGACTTCTACGCTGGCATCACTGCGATTGCTGACAGCTGTAACGAGTTTGGCTAGCTTGGTGGTTTTGAAGCTATCCAGAGCATTTTTGAGTAGATTGCTGCCGGGTATTTTGAAGTAACAAGCAAGTATCTGTTGGTGCTATAGAACTTTTTGTTCAATACTTTGCCTCTGTGGACGCGCTAATTCGTTTGTCGCTATGCAAACCACATTGCCAGTCACTTCATGAGGGCGTGCACCTCCGACAAGTCCACAGTCATCCGAAACATCGACTAAGAACATATTAGTCAGTTGACTGTAGCTTACGAGTAGATTTTAAAGCGTAATTTCTTGTAAAAGAGATAAGACCAAAAGGCAACTCAACTAAAAATAAAGCTCGGAGCCACTTTGTTGCTATCGGAAAACCTGTAAAAACGCATTAATGGTATCAAGATAGTGACAGACGAGATCAGAATTCTCCAACGCTATAACAATACCCAAGAGCAGAAAAAGAAAGTGATGAAGGACTTCATCGAGATGGATCTATTTTCCTAAGTGTTCCATCCATCACGACTGCATCTACAAATCGTGTAGCGTTCGCAAGAGGTTATTAAGTTGTTCGCACTGTCGAACTGTTTGACAACAAACCACATTGACTAGTTGTGGCAGGCGACCTTGATTGATGAAACCGCGCAAATTGAGGTCTACCGTGTCATAGAAGAGTCAGCTAATGTGATCTAAGATGATATCCTTGAAATGTTCATCAGTAAAATCCAAGATGGAATGGAGCCGTCCAAGACCACAATCAGAGAGGTAAATTTCATTCATGCGATCGGTAAAGGTACCCACTACAAATCAGCGGCAAGGTAGAAAGCATTAAGTGCTTTGTGGCAAATCGCATTACTCGAGAAACCATACCCAAAAGCTTTGTTGAAGCCTGCAAGGAACCATCTGTTTGATCTGCTGAGGAGCCAAGACCGTGAGATTGTGGAGGAGTATATTATGCGTTGTGTGCAAATAATTGACTCGATGACTTGTGCTAGCGTGTAAGCTAACAAGCTGGTGATAAAACTGCTTGACTCCGAGAAAATCCCAAAGTTCGTCTACCAGAACTAGCACCTGCACACGAGTAATCTCTCTCAGTTCATTAAGATTCTTTGCATTAACCACAACTTGATTGATAAGATTTTGAACGATTTGGAGAACTACGTGCTAGGCAAGGGTTTAGATGAGGGCTTTGGACACAAAAAGGCAGTCTGGAGCAGACTAAGCGCGTTGCTCTTCATTTAGAATTCTGCAGATGATAAGACTATCTTGTAGGCTATCCAGGTAAAGCGGGTGTGGAACATGCTTTTCAACGATAGCTCCGACGCCTCCGACACCTCACTTTTCTTTGACTGGTTTAACCTGGTCATCTCGAACTAAGAGTGGAGCACCACAAACAACGAGATGGTCTGTGAATTGTTCTCAGATCAAGTTCTCAACAACCAGAACAAGATCCTTTCGTAAGCCATGCATATTAATGGCTTTTAGTGTATCCAGCAACTTTTCCTGCAGGTTAATGAGCGGGCTAACAATCTCAATATAACCACAAAAGCAGCCTCGCAGCCTAACTCTACCAAGCTCTACGACTTGTCAAAGCAAGGCGTCAAGAAACAAAAGATTGAGTTTAGAGTGCACCTGCCACCTACGCAGTTGATTGGAATGGAGATGATTTGGCAGTTCTTCAGCAAGAGTTGCGAGGTGTAGGATAGTGATTTAAGAGCACTAATCACACAGTTTATCGCCTAGATTTATGGATCGACTAGCTAGCTCATTTCTAAGGAGATCAACCGTATTTACTAGGAGTTCACCGAGCAGTGTTTCTCTAGGATGCGCTCTGTCCTCGAATAAGTGCACCAGCCAGCCCATGTCAAATCAGAACTAGTCAAAAGCACCATGCTCATTCTATACACCTTCTTCCAAGACACTGAGAAGTACGGCACTGCCTCAATAAGACCACATAAGGCCTTGGACACTGAAGTTTGCCAAATAGAAAATTTACTCTTTACAAGCTACCTGAGCACGAATGCGAGCCAGCCTAAACACTTGCTGCTCAATGTGCCAGATAATATGACCGTGTGGGAGCTGATCGACTACATCGCTAGGAAGACTAATAAGTCTCCCTGCAGAATTCAGTGCTCGAGAGCAGTCGGCAAGCCAGAACTTAAACCCCAGGACTACTGCCGTAGTCTAAAACAGATGTATTTCTAGTCTGGCGAGGAAATTACCGTGATTAAGAATACGATGACCATCCAAAAAGTACCTTTGATAAACCTTTAGACAGGCCTATTGGTCCGAGAGGCCCAATATATTTTTGAGGGTTGGTTCAATAGGTACTCGATACCAGCAGAGGAATTAACAGACCCCGAAAAGTAAAATACTGCTAAAAGATACATGACAAAAGAGAAAGCTGTCGAGTTCCTCCAAAACGCCATGTCTGACTCATCAAGAAACTCAGCTGCTGCAGCTAACAAGAGCAGACCGCCCAGTATCGACGACTAACGTATTTAGGCACTTTTTGCGACATACGACACCGATAGAGACGATATGCTGACAGTCGAAGACTTTATCAGGTTCTATCGCGTTAAGTCAAACGATACCCCCGAAACGGTCTGGTTGAATCTGGCAGCACATGGCTATGGCAACAACTTGATGAGGGATGTGAGAGGTGAAGTAACCTACGACAATGATCCAATAGTGGTGAGGGAGCAGTCGCAGCTGCCCAGATCTGTTATCGCTGAAAGCACTGCACAGTTGGAGATGCTTTTCAACCTAGAGTCAGATGATCAACAAGCTAACGATAACATCTGGATGCTCATTTCATAGCTCAAAACCAACTCTGAAATCTATAGGCAAGTAGAAAATGGCGAAAATATGCTTTACTTGCTCTCTCCAAACAATTCAACTTTAAAACTACTTTACATATTGCAAATAGTAAAGCATCTGTTGTCTAAACAAACTTCAAAAGAGTAGAATAACAAACCCAGTTCCACTTTGTACCTTGAACGAGCTAAAGTGTTGCCTTAGCTTGATCAGCATTACAACGATGAGTTCCCCACAATGAACGATGGCTCAAAGAGTAGCTCACATTACTAGTAGTTGTAGAGCATTGAAGAGGAGAAACCTGTTAGGTTCCTTAATCTAGGAGCGCCGAAAGTTGCAACTGGTGAAGTAATTGCTTTGCCTGCTGCTGAGGACGCAAACAATAAACTACCTCAGCCCGAGAAACTTACCTACAACTAGCAGCAGATCCAGCAGTGGAAAGGCGATGTTATAAAAGAGATTATTCCATTGCAAACCTACGTGAAACCAGAGCAAGGCTCTTGGTTAATTCAATTTCTGTCGAATGGCGGTTTCTAAGCTCTTGTTAACTTATTGGAGCATTTCACATCAGTTAATAGGCTAGCAGTATCCAGTATCGACAGACAGTGCGTCAATCTTATCACTTAAATCGTCAAAGTGGTACTTATGGCCACTTTTTGTGCTAACTCTAGTGACTAGTAGCTGATTTAGGATCTGACGAGAAAAATGTCGTCACAGAGTCAGGGTGCGACCCAGCAGCTAGTAGAAGCATAGACACTTATCGAATCTACTTAAAAGAAAATCTAATAAGAGTTTTAGCCTGTTGTCGAGCTGCTTGAACTTTACTAATTAAAGCCAGAACAACTTCTGCGGGAAGACCCTTAAATGAAAAAGTTTAAAGTGCTGTTGTAACGCACAATTCAAGCGGTTTTGGGCCCGCAATCCATTTCAGACGAAGAGAGATTTATCGTTGGCGAGTGTCTTAATATTTGGATCTCGATGATCAGCCACTCCAGTGAGCGATTGCTTGACCTGTACCAGGACAAATCGTATTTAGAGCTGCTCATCGACCAGGGTCTTCTCTCGGACAACCTGTTGCTGAGGTAACAATTTAAGGACGCAATTTCATTCGTTTGTTACCGGATAAAACAAAATAGCTTACCGGAAGCTCCGAGTATTTTCTTTTTGAGAGTGTTACTAGGTAAACTGAATATGATATGTGCACAGAAGAACAGCAAAACTCAGCAGTACTTCGCCTTGTTAAGTGACCTGATAGACAACTACTACAAATTGAAAATGACTTCACCTCTGATTTTCAAACAGGTGTTCGATCCGATTTAATTGACCAAAGCTACGCTGGACTAATTGAATGTCTACTAGTCCACTGAGTCCAGAAATAAGTCTCAGGTCGATCAAACACTCGTTGGCTTGCTGGTTTTGGTGCGCAACTTGATAACTCATGAGCCAGGAGAGGTCCTTACCATGCAGGAGATGTCCATCGTGCTTCACATGTTAGTCGAAAAGTGTCTCTTTAACTAGCAAACATCTGAGTTCTCGGAGCACATCACCTCTGAGACTGACTTTTTGAGACTGTCTGAGACAACGCTGAATAAGTGCCACTCAGATGAGTCAAGGGATGCAACTTACTCACTTTTTTAAGTGCTAATCGGCTAAAACCCAGACACTCAAGTCTCAAAGGAGTTGCTGGCCAAGTATTGGGTGCCGAGCATAATTCAGCTTTCCGCAAGCAAGAGCCACCAGTTCGCTTCCAAAGACAGAGATAACAGATCTGAGCTCGGATATGCAGGCCTTAAGAATCTTGGGTGCATTTGCTACATGAATGCTTGCATTCAGTAGTTGTTTAACGTGCCCGCCTTCAGATACTGCCTCCTCGCAGCCAACGACGGAAAAGACTTAAACCTCGTTAATGTAAATGGCCGTGAAGTTGATGATAACCAGCTACATCAGTGGCAGCGAATGTTTGGCGCTCTAGAATTGACAGAACGTGAGTCATACAACCCTGAGGACTTCTGCTATTCTTTCAAGCGAGGTGGTTAGCCAGTTAATGTGCGTGAGTAACAAGATGCTTAGGAGTTTGTGGGCTATGCTTTCGATAAGATTGAGGAGTCACTAAAAAACACGCCATTCAGGCACTTAATGGACCAGTTCTAAGGTTTGAACACAAATATCACAATTTGCAAAAACTGCTTCAACATTGTCCAGACTGATCAAGCTTTTGCGACTTTACAGCTGACAGTAAAAAACTAGAAGTCAATTTACGATTCACTGAGGCTCATGACTGCGGGCGAGCTGATCTAAGATTACAACTGCAGTAATTGCGAGCAAAAAGTTGAAATAAAGCGCTGCTCGACAATCAAGCGTCTACCAAACACTTTAATTGTGCATTTATAGAGACTCGTATTCGACTTTGACACTATGGCTTAAAAGAAGCTAAACGACAGGGTTGAGTTCCCAAACGTGCTCAACGTGTAAGAATTTATGCTTGATGAAGTCATCAAGTCGATAAAGCGCGATAAGTTGCAGCTTGACGAAGAGGGCGATGGCGACGAAATCATGGAGGAAAAAGCTGACCCGACTTGCTTTGAGTACAAACTTGTGGGCGTGGTCATCCACATGGGAACCGCAGACGCTGGCCACTACATTTCCTACGTGAATATTGAGCGTAATGCCGACTCTTCCGTCAACACGGATCAGTGGCTGCAGACCGAGAAATAGCAGTGGCTAGAGTTTAATGACAATCAGGTGAAGCCTTTCGACTTTAGCCAGCTTGCATTCAAAGCCTTTGGCGAGTAGTAGCAGAGCAAGGGCACGAGCCAGATACAGACATCGAACACTGATTTTTAAGAGGAGGCAACACAGGCCGCACAAGCATCTCACAATGCCTACATGCTCGTGTACGAGAAACGTGTGAAGGAACCTCTAAAACTGGTGTTGGAGGAGTAGACCATATCCAAGATTAAGTCTCTAGCTTGTGATGGTACCACAATTCCTAGAGAGCTCGCGTAAGAGTAATTGCCCTATGAATTCGTGGCTGTCCCTTCGCTGCTCCACAAAGTGCTCTCCAATCAGTATGTGGACAATACAGTTGAAATCTCTGTCAGTGAGGTACACAAGTTTGTGCCCAACGCCATCTACAGCCAGTTCAACCGTGATAATCAGCTGCACATTACTGAGTCCTAGGTCTGCTGCAATCCATTCTTTAAGACAACTGCGATGCTATTGAACAATCTGGTAAAGCACTGTGATGCGGCCGATGTGTTAGGCGATGTGTACACTATCGTTGACAGACTAATTTTTGATATTCTAATAAGGACAACTCAAAATGCAGAGCTGGATAATATCGCAGTGATTCTACTCGGATTGGTTCAGAGCTCACCTGAGTTGCTGCTAAGATTAGTTAATGAGCGCATTTTATTGACTCAAAAAGTTGCAGACAATGTTTGTGACCAGCCCTTCTTCGAAATGCTCATTTTCCACAAGGACCAGAATACTAGAGAAATGTGCGAGAAGATTCTAACGAAAGTTACCGACAGTCTTTTTGAAATGCTCGAGTACCCCGCGTTGAGAGCACTGACTGAGGACTAGCTGACTTACTATAGCGAAATGCTCGAAAAAATAGTAGAAGTTGCTATTTCAGTTATCCCTGGCAAAATCACGAATGCATGGCACAAACTCGGTCCTTTCTTCAATTTTCTCTACAACGTGATTAAAGAACAGAAAATGAACCGTTTAGTCATGTTTAGAAAAAGCCGTATAGTTTCGCGTCTCGTCGAATTAATTTGCAAGATTAAAGATCACTTCCAAAATGGCTATAACTATGGAGCGCCGCCTGTTGAATTCGCAATCAGGACCTTCGCCCTAACAGTGCGATCTTAACCTTTACTGATCTGGCTCTACAAAATACCGCTGAATAAGCAAGTTTCAATAGACGAGTATGAGCATGTCATAGCAGACGGTGGCAAGTCGCCCTATCAATTGGGATAATATAATTTCTACTTAGATCCAGAAGATTTAAGAAACATCTTTATGACAGAAAAGAGAGTCAAGCACCTTTGGGAGCTATGTTTGTAATATGCTGGCTCAGTTGAGGCAATCAGAGAAGTTTCACTTGCGATTGCTCACCTCTGCTTCCGCAACTATGACTTTTCACGAAAATTCGCCAAGTTTCTGCTTGCTGGACTCAACAAGACACAAGCAGAGGAAGTAAAACCTTTTGCTATGTGCATGCAACGGTTCTTAACGATTAAGGATGAGTTCTAAATGCACAGACTAGACTGGATATTTGGTTTACCCAGTATCATGATGCAACGCTCTGGTAATAATTATTACAATCAGGATGTAAGCAACCAGAAATACAAGATTGGTTGCAACAAGATTTAGAGTGTTGATGACCTGTTGTACGACTATTAGACACCCTTGTTAAAAGACTAGTCGCAATAGGCAGAGCCTCTCCTTCAGATCCTCTACAAGTTCAGAAAGTCAGGCTTTTCCGAAGTGGTGCTGGTCTTGTTGGATCACTTGCTCGAAGCAGCTCTAATCGACTAATCTCCAATACTTGCGTATCTGCTGAACAACTAGGGGCCATCCTACACTTGTAGGAGGTATTGGGACTGGATTGAGCCATTCATTTTAAACAACATTTAGGAGTGTTACAATAATGCTAGCGCGGCAAACAATGGACAATCAGCTGAGCTCAACTTCAGAATACTTGATCACATCTAGAAACTGAAGGAGTCACATGCAAAAACAATCGAGGACATCAAAGGCCCGGAGCCGTATTTGCACTGGGATATTATCGATACGAAAGAAATTTAGACATAAATTAATTCTAAGCTGTTTCATGTTGTTCTGTAGGAGATTACAACAAGTATCAGCAAGTCTACTCCGAACCCTGCAGAGGGAATCAATTTAAACATCTAGAAGGTCAACAAGAGTGGCTGGCAGCAGTCATAATTTAAAGCTGTTTAAAGTAAAAGAAAACGCGTAGCTAAAAAGAGCCGTCAACAGCTTACGAAAGCAACAAAGTACGGAAGAGGCAGCAGGGCAGCAAATGACTAGAACTTGTAGAGCAAGCGCGACGAAGATGCAGAACCCGAGAGAACTGTTTGGGATCATACAGTGGTAGAGAGCGACATGGACTACAATAGGCATCATCCTCAGGACGATGACAACTTCCATGATTACAACAACAGCATGCCCACGATCTAAATGAGAGATTCGGGTCAGGACGCACCTCACAATAAGGGATTGAACTAAGATGTTCATATGGATGACATCGGACAGAACCCAGATGATGAGCACTGGAGCGAGAAGCTAAACCAGAGTAGCGATCAGGAGTTTGACTAAAGCTATCCCAAACTTGAATGCACTGGCAATAATAACTACACGATGGCAGCAGACTAAATGGGCGTATTTGGTGATGTTATTGAGCAAGTATAGGATAGCTAAAATACTTAAGAGCCAGCTGATCATAAGTTAAATGAGGTCAATCAGGACTTAACAGATAACTCTGATGAGGACGATGAAGAAGAGACTTAAAAGTATCAGGTTGAGACCATACTTTAGCTGCTGCTGCGAAATTTCCACAGGACTAAACAGTAGACATGCCGTTTCCAGTTTGACCCTGACAATGCAGCTGAATGCAATTACTTCGTGCCGACAGCTGAGCTCAATCAAAAGGTGAACACTCAGACCGATCACACTTTTATGCGCTTTACGAAATTGCGGCCTTACGAAGGATGGGGTTCACTCAAGTTTAAATTTTTTGTTGACGATGAAGATATGGAAGGTCGCAATAACAAATATGACAGAAACTGGCTTGCTTTGCGAAACTTAAGAAACTAAGTCGACGAATCGTAATTTCAGGAAGTACCTCAACCCGTATCCGATCAAGAGATAAACTATGACGATGGGGGCTCGGTACCTTACACTGGCTTTGGCGGGGTAGAGTCCGAAGTTATTAAGTGTTAAGTGTGCACTTTTGATAACGAGCCTTCTTTGAGTAGATGCGAAATGTGCGATAGCCCGCTCACATGATTAATTACTTAATTCAATTATTAATTAAATTTCAGGGGTTTTGGGGTTTTGGGG
>Ga0194118_10007515_pt1 | contig 10467 bp, 11 predicted proteins | sample TA2MahsurfametaG_2_FD_148662 | JGI IMG/M metagenome (GOLD analysis project Ga0194118, IMG submission 148662) | Freshwater microbial communities from Lake Tanganyika, Tanzania - TA2015013 Mahale N5 surface | ecosystem: Environmental > Aquatic > Freshwater > Lake | place: Tanzania: Lake... | reverse complement strand
AGCGACATGATGGAGAAAACAGGCGTGAACGCTGTCACCGATCACTTCAAAATGCACCACCTGTAATCACTTCAAAGTGCACCACTTCGGATGGGTGTTTTCTGCTGGGTTGAGTGGGTGGTTGGCAAGGTGATTGTGCTGCGGGGATGGATTGATTTTTGAGCAATGACCCTTTGCTTTTGGCAAAGGGGGATAAAAGCCAGGCTCTGTCCGGCGGAGGGTCGGTCAAGCGGCTGTTTGCGGAATAGGGGTCGGGAGTCGAAAAGGTTCCGCAAACAGGCGCTTGACCGGACCGAGCCGGGCGGCATCAGACGCCGTGGTCCTCTGCTGGCCGCTGTTTGGACGTCCTTTTGGTCGGTGATGGCTCACTTGGCGCTGTGTCCGCGATACCGGTTGCCAGGCGGTGGCTGCGGCCGTTGATGGCGATGACCTCGGCGCGGTGCAGCAGGCGGTCGAGGATGGCACTGGCGGCGGGAACGTCGCCCAGCAGCTTGCCCCATTCGTCCACCGGGCGGTTGGAGGTCATGATGGTGGAGCGCACTTCGTGGCGGCGCAGGATGATTTCGAGCAGCAGTTCGCCGCTGCGGGCGGGCAGGGTTTTGAGGCCCATGTCGTCAATGATGAGCAGGTCGGGCTTGAGGTAGCGGGCGAGCAGGCGGGCTTCCTCGGGACCTCCTTCGCTGGCTGCCAGATCGCGCACGAGATCGAAAATGGAGCGGTAATAGACGGCATGGCTGTGACGGATGGCTTCGCGTCCGAGGGCTTGTGCGAGGTGGCTCTTGCCGACACCGGGGGGCCCGACCAACAGGACGTCGCGGGCGTCGGCGATGAAGCGGCAGGTGGCGAGTTGGTGGACGCGGTCACGCGGAATGCTTGGATTGAAGCTGAAGTCGAAGCCATCGAGGCTGCGGGATTCGCGGAAGTCCGCGCTCTTGAACCGGCGGGCGGTGGTGCGGCCTTCGCGCACGGCGAGTTCGTCCTGGAAGAGCAGCTCGAGGAGCTCATCGTGACCGAGCCGGTTGGAGGATGCTTCCAACAGGCGGGTTTCAAGCGATTCGGCAAGACCGCCGAGACGGAGTTTGCGGGCGTGGGTTTTGAGGGTGGCGATTTGGCTCATGATGCTTTGGATGTGGTTTGCGGTTCTGTTCGTGTTTCGGTTTCGGGGTGGAAAAAATCGCTGCCGCAGGTTTCATGGCTGCGGATGAAGTCGGAGTAGGCGGAGAGCGGACGGATGATCGGATCGACTTCGCGCAGCTCCATTTGGATTTGTCCGGGGGCTTGGTCTCCGGCTTCCAGCAGGTGTTTGATGGCGCGGAAGGACGGCAGGTTGGCGGCGGCGTCCATGGCTTTGGCGCAGGCGGCGTTGATGTCGCGGGCGCTGCGTTTTCCGGCCAATTGGCACAGTCCCATGATGCTGCGGATGGCCTCGGCTCCGCGGGCATCGAGCGCCCGCTGCGCCCAGCCACCGGCGGCCTCACCCAAGGCGGCGGCCCGCGAACGCCAGTAGTCGGCGTTTTCCTTGATCGTGCCGTGCAGGCCCCGCACGCCGAGTGAGCGGCTGAATGTTCCCGGTTCGAGCCGCGCGTGGCAGCCGATCTGCTCCATGCGCTCGTTGAGCAGACGCACCATCCGCCCGTCCCAGCGCACCCAGATCTGCCGCCCGATGAACTCCGGCGGGGCTTCGTAATACGCTTTGGCGACCTCCACGAAACTGTCGCGCTGCACCCGGCGGCGACCCTCTTGATAACTCTCGTAAACCGTTGCTGGCAGCGGCTGGAGCGCCTTGCGTTCTTCCTCAAACACGGCGGCAACCTGCCGGCGGGTGGTGCCATGCACGCGCTTGTCGGCCACCTGTTGCTCCCAGTGAAGCAGATGGGCGTTCTGCTCGCCGAGCGAGGCGAACCGCCGCCCCTTGAGCGCGTTGTTTTTGGCGTAGCCCACGCCGCGTTCCACCTTGCCCTTGTGTTCGGGCGTGTAGGAGCGGCAAGGCATCGGCGTCATGCCGTAATGGCGGCAAAAATCCGCCAGTTTCGGGTTCATGGCCGGATCATACCAATCCGCCTTGATCACCGCCGCCTTGAGGTTGTCGAAATTGAGCAAACGCGGCACGCCGCCGAAATACCGCACGGCGTTTTCGATCACCCGGATGAACGTTTCGGTATCCTGGCGCAGCACCACTTCGCTGTAACCCTTGCGCGAGTGGCTCAAAACCGCACGGAACAACCATGTGCGCCGGGTTTTTCCGCCTGGTTCGACGAGCGGTGCGCCGAGCCCGAAATCCACCTGCATCTCCTCGCCCGGCTGGCACTCGATGCGCCAAACCCGCGCCGGCTCGCTCGCCTTGAGCTTGGCCACGTAGCGCGAAACCGAAGGATAGGAGCCGCCAAAACCGTGCCCGGTGACCAGATCCTGATAGATGCGCTGGGCGCTCAATCCAAGTTCGAGCATCGGCGCGATGACCTCCTGGAACCCGGCGCACAAGCTGCGCGAGCCGGCGATCACTTGGGTGGTGCATTTTGGCTCGTCTGGAGAGACCGGGCCGGTGATCACTTCGGTGGCGCACTTTGGCGCGGTGTCGGCGTAGCGCTTCACCGTGCGGCGGTTGAGGCCCAGCGTGCGGGCAATGCGGCGGACCGGCCAGCCTTTGGCGACCAGGGCTTGAATGGCTTGTTGTTGGGGCACTTCGAGGATGTTGGACATGCTCCCCGATCCAAGCACATTGGCTGTGTCCTGTGGGAAGCGGTTCTACATCCGCAAGTGGTGCACTTTGGAACCTAACAAGTGATTATCAGGTGGTGCACTTTGGGTGATCGCCGACAGCAGCACCGATGGACTGAGTTGCTGCTCAACGAGCGTCGTCGCTCCGTGTTCACTCACAGGCTGGCAGATCCCATCGACATCGACACGCGCTGGGCTGTTCCGATTCCGCCGTCTGACCAGACCTCCGACCGCATTGCCGAGCTTCTGCGCAGCCGTGGCGCTCCGCCGCAGTGTCACCTCATCTCGGAGTATCTTTCACTCGACGGCACCGACACCGACCTAGCCGACGCCCTCGACACCATCGTCGGCAGCGGCGTTGGCTCCGTCATCTCATGTCTGCCTGGCTCTTTGGCCTACTACGAGGGAGAGGTTCGCACACGGTTTATCCTCCAGCGCCGCACGAAATGAATTCTCGTTTGGACGGTTTCCATGCAACAGCCGCAACGGCTAACCAACCCCCTTTTCCCCTTCCCAGACCGGCTCCCCAGTGTATTCTCCGCCCTAGGTGAAAAAGCAAATTCCTAGCATTCCGGGGGCTTGCAAAGACGAAGCATCGATGCGCGCGTTTTGGTGTCGTTGAGGATGACGTGCGGGGTGATGCCGCTTTCTTCGAGTTGCGGGAGAAGTTCGCGTAGCAGGCTGGTTTTGCCCGTGCCGAGGAAACCGGTGATGACGAGGAGAGGGAGCATGGGAGAGAGGGATGAAGGGTGAAACTTGAAACCTGAGTGAGTGAAGGCGGCTCGCGGGGACGCTCGCCCTCTAGGGAGTCGTGGGTCAGGGTTGGGGTTCGGTTTGTGTTCGGGTGACGAGGAGTTTTCCGGCGTAGCAGAGGATGAGGGCGGCGACGTTGGCCAGGACGATGGTCGGTCCGGTGGGCAGGTCGAGTTGGCAGGAGGCGACGACGCCGGCGAAGGGCACGACGAGGCCGATGGCGGCGGAGACCAAGAGCATGGCAGCGAAGCTGCCGCTGACCAATTTGGCCGCGGCGGCGGGTATGACAATGAGGGCACTGAGGAGGAGGGCGCCGAGCATGCGGAGGGAGACGACGACGGTGGCGGCGATCAAGATGGCGAATATGTAGTTGAGCAGCCCGGTGCGGATGCCGCGGGTGCGGGCCAGTTCGGGGTGGAGGGTGGAGAGGGTGAGCGGCCGCATTTGCAGGAGGAGGAACCCGAGGACGATCACAGCGAGGATGCTTTGCCGGAGGATGTCGCCGGGTCCGTTGGCATAGATGCTGCCGAAAAGGATCCCGTCGAGCAGGCGGTATTGTTCGAGCCAGGCGATGATGACGACGCCGAGGGCCACGCTGCCGGTGAAGGAAAAGGCGATGACGGTGTCGGGCCGCAGACTGGTGCGGTGGAAAAGCCAGGCCATGAGCGAGGCGAGGGCCACGCTGAAGACAAGGACAACGAGCATGGGATCGATACCGAGTCCGGTTTTCTCTTGGAGCAGGAAGCCGAGGGCCACGCCGGTGACGGCCGAATGGGCCAGCGAATCGCTGAAAAAGGCCATGCCGCGCAAGGTGACGAAGACGCCGAGCAACGCACAGGTCGGTCCAAGGATGGCGGCGGAGATCAGCGCATGGCGCATGAAGTCATAGGACCAGATTTCGGCGAGGGTCATGATGCGGCGGCAGGTTCGAAGGAGCGCCAGCGGTAAGGGGCGGTGCCGTAGGTGCGTTCGAGAAGATGCTCATTGAGCACGGTGGCCGGATCGCCGACCGCGCAGCAGGTCTGGTTGAGGCAGCACACTTTGGTGGCGAGGTGGCTGACAAAATGCAGGTCGTGCGAGACGAAGAGGACGGCGAGCGAGGTGGCGCGGTGGAGTTCGCCGAGGATCCCGCGCAGGTCGTCGCTGCCGCGGCGATCCACGCTGGACGAGGGCTCGTCGAGCAGGAGTAGGTCGGGTTGCTGCAGCAGGGCGGCGGCAACGAGCACGCGCTGGAATTGTCCGCCGGAGAGGGTGCCGAGGGTTTGTCCGAGCAGACCGGCAATGGCCAAACGCTCCAAAGTCCCGGTGATCTCGTTTCGTTGGCGCCGTCCGGTCCCGCCGAACCAGAGCGAGCGTCCCGGATGGTTTACGGTGAGAAATTCGCCCACCGTGAGGGGGAAAGATGTGTCATAAGCGAGGTGCTGCGGCACATAGCCGAGGCGGAGCGGACCGGCGGGGAAGGCGACGGAGCCGGCGGACGGCGGGACGAGTCCGAGGATGGTTTTGAGCAGGGTGGACTTGCCGCCGCCGTTGGGCCCGATGACGGCGACGATATCGCCGCGGTCGATATCCAGGTCGAAGTCGCGCAGGGCCCAAGACGTGCCGTAGCGCACGCCGAGGTCGCGCAGGCGGACGAGCGTGCGACCACCGGGTGCGGTCGGGTCTGGCGTGGGACGGGTCATTCGTCGCGGGCGAAAGCGCGTTGCAGCGAGGAGAGGTTTTTCCTCATGCGTTCGAGGTAGGCCTTGGCACCGCCTTGGCCCACTTCGAGGGTGTCGAGCGAGGAAACTTTGGCGCCGGTTTCCTTGGCGATTTTTGCGAGCAGTCCGCGAGCGTAACCGGTCTCGGCGAAAATCACGCCGACTTTGAGTTCGCGGATTTTGTCGGCGAGCGAGGCGAGTTGACGCGGGGTGGGATCTTTTTCCGGGAATTCCGCGATGGCGCCGAGGTAATTTAGTCCGTAGCGCGCAGATAGATACGGAAAGGCATCGTGGAACGAGACGAGGTTTTTGGTCGGCAGGGGTGCGAGCGTCGCGCGGTATTCCGCGTCGAGCGCCTCGAGTTCGGCGGCGTAGGCCTCGCCGTTTTCCGCGTAGGCCGCGGCGTTGGCCGGATCCGCTTTTTGCAGGGCGGCTACGATGTTGGCCGCCTGCTTTTGCGCGATGACCGGATCGAGCCAGATGTGGGGATTGCCGCCGTCACCGTGGTGATGATGGTGGTTGTGTCCGTGATGATGATGGTGTCCGTGTCCGCCCGCGATGGCGACTTCCTCGGGGCTTTCGACGAGGTCGACACCTTTCGACGTGTCGACAATAACGAGGTCTTTGTTGCCGGATTTTTTGACCAGATCGTCGAGCCAGTCCTCGATTCCGGCGCCGTTGATGATGAAGAGGTCGGCCTCGGCCAATTTTTTGACATCGGACGGCGAGAGTTGGAAGTCGTGCGGCCCGGCGTCCTTGCCCAGCAATTGCACCACCTCGGCGTTCTGGCCGGCGATGGCGAGGGTGTGGGATTGGATGGGAAGGAAGCTGGTGACGATGCGGAGTGGGCGGGTGTTTTCCGTGGTCGTTTGTGCCAGCGCGGTGGTGGTCACGGCAAGGGCGGTCAGGAGTGCGGTGAGGAGGTGCATAGGTGAAGGATGAAGGCGGAAAGCTGAGACTTGAGTGAAAAGGTGCGGCCGGGGATGGGGTTAGTGGGCGTGCTCGGTTTGCGCTTGGGTGAGCCATTCGGGGAAGGGATCGGGCAGTTTGCGCCAGACTTCCGGCCCGCGGACCATTTCGTCGTCGGTGAGCAGGCAGCGGTCGAGTTCGGCGATCATGGCGTCCTTGGGGAGATTTTGTCCGATGTAGACGATTTGCTGGCGGCGGTCGCCGAAGGGTTCCTGCCAATCCTTCATGATCGACTTTAGGGTGTCCTCGTCGTCCGGCCAACGTGACTTGGGCGCGGCGGCCCACCAATAGCCGACGGGTTTGTATTCCGCGCTGCCGCCAGCCTGGCTCCACAGGCCGATCATGTCGTGGCGCGTGGCCAGCCAGAAATGTCCTTTCGAGCGGAGGAGTCCGGGCCATTCCGTGTGGAGGAAGTCCCAGAAGCGTTGCGGATGGAACGGGCGGCGCGCGCGGTAGACGAAACTGCCGATGCCGTATTCCTCGGTTTCCGGGGTGTGGATGTTGTTGAGTTCCTTGTTCCAGCCGGCCGAGGCCTGGGCTTTTTCCATGTCGAAGCGTTTGGTGTCCAACACGCGGTCGAGCGGGATGCTGCCGCGCTCGGCCTCGACGATTTCCGCGTCGCGGTTGAATTGGCGGAGGATGGCGCGGAGTTGGGCGAGTTCGTCTTCGCTGACCAGATCGGTCTTGTTGATGATGATGACATCGGCGAATTCGACCTGGTCGATGAAGAGGTCGGCGATGGTGCGTTCGTCGCCTTCGCCGGCGGCAATGTTGCGGTCCTTGAGGTAATCGGCGGCGTTGAATTGTTTGAGGAAGTTGGCCGCGTCGACCACCGTGACCATGGTGTCGAGGCGGGTGATGTCCTGCAGTCCGTTGCCTTCCTCGTCGGCGAAGGTGAAGGTCTGCGCGACGGGCAGCGGTTCGGAAATGCCGGTCGACTCGATGAGCAGGTAATCGAAGCGTCCTTCGCGGGCGAGGCGCGAGACTTCCTTGAGCAGGTCGTCGCGCAAGGTGCAGCAGATGCAGCCGTTGGACATCTCGACGAGTTTCTCCTCGGTGCGGCTGAGTTCGGCGCCGCCGTCGCGGACGAGTTCGGCGTCGATGTTGACCTCGCTCATGTCATTGACGATGACCGCGACGCGCCGGCCTTCGCGGTTGTTGAGGACGTGGTTGAGCAGCGTGGTTTTGCCGGCGCCGAGGAAGCCGGACAGGACGGTGACGGGAAGTTTCATAAGCGAAGGATGAGGGCTGAGTTTGAAACTTGAGTAAAAGGGTGCGGTCTGTCGCCGCGGCGATCGGCCCTACCGGGAGGATGGGTGGTTAGTTTTGGGATTCGGTGGTTTCTTTGGTGCGGAGGGTGCCGGTGGCGACTTCGCCGGCGGAGGTGGTGTAGGCCATGACATAGGCGTGGGGGTTCCAGCGGACGGCAGTGATTTCGGCGTCGCTCTTGGCGAGGAGGGCGGGGCCGCTGTGTTGCAGCGGGAGCCAGAGCAGGACGAGTCCGTCGGCTCCGCCCGAGGCGAGGACGGGGCGTCCGGGGAAAAAATCCATGGCGAGCACTTCGCCGAGGTGACCGGCCAGCTGGATGGGCGTGGCGCCGTCGGGTCCTTTGGGCCCGGTGCAGGGCCAGAGGGTGATGACCGATCCGCCGCCGGTGGCGAGGCGCTCGCCGCGATCGGACCAAGCGAAGCATTTCACCTTGGATTCGAAGCCTTGGATATGGAGCGGCGTTTTGCGCCCGGTGTCATAGAGATGCACGCTCGGCGTCTGGTCGCCGGTGACGACCCAGCGTCCGTCGGGACTCCAGGTGACGAGCAGGCTGGCCCCGCCCCAGTCGAAATGTGCGCAGGGCGCTTTTTTGCCGAGCCGCCAGATTTTGGCCCCGCCATCGCAGACGGCGGCGAATTGGTCGTCGCGCGAGGGATTCCAGGCGAGATCGGTGACCGTGCTGCGGTGGTCGTCGAAGGTGGCTTGCACTTCGCCGCTACCGGCGTCGAGGACGAGCACGCGGCGTCCGCAGGTCACGGCGAGGCGCCGGCCATCCGGGTTCCATGCCACGCGTTCACACCAGCCGGACGCCAGGGCGATCTCGCGCGTCTGGCGTCCGAAGGGTGCGGCGTGCAAGCGCAGGACGGCGTCTTGTCCGACGGTGGCGAGGACGGGCTGGGACGGATGCCAGGCGAGGGAGCTGTTACCGCCGCGGTGGGCGGGCAATTCGGCGACCAGCGCGCCGGTCGCGTCGAGCACGGCGGGGTGACCTTGGCTGGGCAGGGCGGCGAGGTGGGTGCCGTCGGACGACCAGCGCGCATCGAGCGCGTAGTCGTCGAGGACGTGCCGCTGCGTGGTGCCGAGGTAGGATTCGGCGGCGGGTTGTCCGGTCAGGCCAGGCATGTGCGGAAGCCGCGGTTGAGTGCTTCGCGGTCGAGGTGGCGTCCGATGAAAACCAGCGAGCTGCGGCGCGGACGGCCGCCCCAAGGTTCGCCGGGTTTGGAGTCGAGGAGCATGTGCACGCCTTGGAAGACGATGCGTTTGTCCTGTCCGCGCACGGCGAAGACGCCCTTCATGCGGAAAATGTCGGTGCCTTGTTCGCGCACGAGTTGGCCCAGCCAGCGGCTGAGTTTTTCCCCGTCGCACTCGCCGTCGGCCTTGAGGCCCACGCTGGTCACGCTTTCGTCGTGCTCGTGGTCGGGCTTGTAGGCGGCGGCCGGCGCGGCGGCGACGGTTTGGCCCGCGGCCTTGATCTCCATGGCGAGTTCCTCGGGGTAATGCTCGGTGAAGACGGCGTAGCAACCTTCGCGCGGCAGATCGAGTGTCCAGCGCATCGGTCCGTCCTGCAGGACGAGTTCGCGCAGGGCACCGTCGGCCGCGAGGGTGGAGCCGCTCGGGGCGGCGGCCACGTCGTCGCGTTCGGAGAACGCGCGCACGGCGGTCTCGCGGGCGGCGGCGAGGGCATCTTCATCGGCGGCGGCGACCGGAAGGACAACGAGGCGCATGATCGGGTCGGGGTTGATTGTGGCGGTGATTTCCGCGGGGCCGGCGGGGAGGCGGAAGATGCCGCCCCACTCGAAGGGATACTCCGGCTCGAGGAATTGTGGGTCTTGGGCGAGGGCGTGGTCGAGGTTGAAGCCGCCGACGTCGAGGACTTTGGGGATTTCGATTTCGGCATTGGTCGTGCGGTGGATGCGCGCCATGCCGTTCATCGCCTTGAGGCGCGCCTCGAGACGGTCGAGGTCGGCGGTGTCGACGAGGTCGCATTTGTTGAGCAGGATGACATCGGCGAAGGCGATCTGTTCCTTGGCTTCGTCGCTGTCGTCGAGGTGTTCGAGGATGTGTTTGGCATCAACCAGGGTGACGACGGCATTGACCGAGAGTTTTTCCTTGATGTCGTCGTCGACGAAAAACGTCTGCACGACGGGTCCGGGATCGGCCAGTCCGGTCGTTTCGATGAGGATGTGGTCGAAGCGGTCGCGGCGTTTCATGAGGTTGCCGAGGATGCGGATGAGGTCGCCGCGCACGGTGCAGCAGATGCAGCCGTTGTTCATCTCGAAGATTTCCTCCTCCGCGTTGATGACCAGCTCGTGGTCGATGCCGATCTCGCCGAATTCGTTTTCGACCACGGCGATGCGTTGTCCGTGCTGCTCGGTGAGCACGCGGTTCATGAGGGTGGTTTTACCGGCGCCGAGGAAGCCGGTGAGGACGGTGACGGGGGTTTTCATAAGTGAAGTGTTCAGTTTTCCGTGTTCAGTATTTGGTGAGTGGCTTTGAGGATCATTGGGACCGCGATGATTGCGATGACCACGAGGAACTCGATCAAGGTGAAGGCATTGTAAGGATTGAGACGCATTTGATAATTAAATTTAAGTATTGCGTGTTTTGCGGAGCTTGTCCAGCGGAATTTTGCGGCACCGCCTTCAAGGCACGCGTGCTTGGCTACTGCCGAGGAGAAGCACGGCGAGTTCGAGCGCCTTCGCAGCGTAGCGGCTGATGAATTTGCCCGCACCGGTCGTGTTGTTATTCCCCGCAAGCCGCACCGCCCCAGCGTTGTTGCCAGCGAGTTGGGCGAAATGTTTCTGCTCGAAGGCGAACTCGAATCTGCACGCTTCTTCTTCGAGAAGGCGGTCAACCCCCTTTTCCCCTTCCCAGACCGGCTCCCCAGTGTATTCTCCGCCCTAGGTGAAAAAGCAAATTCCTAGCATTAGGGCATTTTGCTCAAATCTGTAGCCGGTGGTTGGGTGTGAGTGTGGGAAATGTGCGGCTTCGCCGGATTTGAAAAAAGCGGAATCTGTTGCCCATGGCTGCGTTGTTGCTCAGTCGTGGATGTCAATCC
>Ga0194118_10007514_pt1 | contig 10468 bp, 8 predicted proteins | sample TA2MahsurfametaG_2_FD_148662 | JGI IMG/M metagenome (GOLD analysis project Ga0194118, IMG submission 148662) | Freshwater microbial communities from Lake Tanganyika, Tanzania - TA2015013 Mahale N5 surface | ecosystem: Environmental > Aquatic > Freshwater > Lake | place: Tanzania: Lake Tanganyika... | reverse complement strand
AGCCCCCATCTCTGCGCATTGGCTTTTCTGACACGGTGATGTAAAAAATCAATGGCGTTTTACTGCAAAACCCATCATTGCTCCATCAAAAAAGACGTCCCCGTAACATTGCCCTATTCTTGCTATGCTGTGCGAATATGGTTGGACCAGGATGGATCGACCAAAACATTCAGAAACAAATGCACGGTTTTATCCAAATGCTCGCTCATTTCCATGCGTGATTTCTCCCCGATCAGGCGAATGCGTTGGCCCTGATATCCCAAAATCCATTTTTTATACCGGGGATCATCCACATAAATGGTTTGGCGCAGGGTTAATTCTCGCTTTTTCTCTTTCCATTCATCTGTGACCACATGGGCATGATAAGGCACCTCTTGGTGCACACACTGGAACAGTTTTTCCCGAGTCATTTCGGCCGCCCACATGCGCTGAGAGATTTGCGTCATGGCATCCTCGTCAAACAACCAAGGGGCCTCTGGCATTTGCTCCATCAGTGACGACATCACAAAGGCCAAACCACTGCCCGTTTTTCCAGACGTCATGGCAATCCATGGGGACCAGGATTGATAGTGCTGTGCCATGGGCAACAACTTGTCTTTTGGAACTTGGTCCACTTTGTTCAACACAATCATTAGCTTTTTATCTTTTAAACGATCCAGCAACGTCAGGGTGGATTCGGGAATTTTTCGTGATGCGTCGATGACCACCATGAATAAGTCCGCTTCTCTTACCGTTCGTGTGGTCATTTTTGCCATAAAAGATTGCAAAGGCCCTTGAGGGCGCTCAATAAGGCCAGGGGTGTCGACAAAAATAATCTGGGCATCATCCTGACAAATAATGCCGTAAATATCGTATCGCGTTGTATGGGGTTTGGCTGAAACAATGGATACTTTTTCCCCAGCCAGTGCATTCACAAGGGTGGATTTTCCTGCATTGGCTTGACCTAAAACGGCCACCATTGCGCAACGTTGAACCATGATAATTACTATAAAGTCTATGCCTTGTTCATACCCCCCTTGGGCCAGAAAAGCAACCCCACGACCACACTCTTAACTTTCTTTTTACACCATTCCCATTTCCAGGGTAAACTCATGGTTCCAGTACACGTATTCTTCAGGCCAAGCCATCCGTGCAGATGCCCACCAATCGCTGGTCTGTTTTTAAACGCTGGGTGTCGTTACACACCATGATCCAACACATCTGCCACACCTTGGAAACAGGGCTGGAATCAGAGCGCCACCGTTGGGTGTTATGGATTCCCGTGGCTCTGGGGATGGGGATTGCGTGGTATTTTTCCCTGCACAAAGAGCCCGTGATATCCTTTTCCTGGCGCATCGTTTGGGTCATGGGGCTGTTGACCGTGATGACTGTTGGATGGGTCACCCGATTATGCATCATTGGATGGATATCATGGGGATTATTTTGGGCAGGATTGGGGTTTTTCTTGGCCCTGTTGCGCACGGAACATATTAACCCCCACCCCATCAACCAAAGTACTGGCCCCCTGTGGATCAGTGGCGTCATCGAGGGCCTTGATCACCCCGCATCCACATCTACACTGTTTCAACGTATCATTTTACGCATCGATCACAGTCCGCATCTCTCAGAATCCTCGAACAATCACCGTCCTGGGGCACGCCGCACCTTCTCCAACCCCCCTGCTCAAACAGACACGGTTTCGTTACCCAAAAAAGCCATGATCACCATTCGAACAGCGTGCGTTCCCCTATTAGAGGGCGACCATATTCGTTTAAAGGCTGTATTAACTCCATTGCCTGGCCCCTGTTTCCCTGGTGCCCATGATCCAGCACGACAATTCTTTTTTCAGGGCATTGGGGCATCGGGTTTTGCCATCACTGGTGCGCGTATTTTATCAAGAAATCCAACACTTCTCAGCCAATGGCGTCACGGGATAACCCGAAAAATTCATGGGTTTCTGCCTCCTCCTTTGGGGGCTGTGGCCTGCGGTCTAGTCACAGGGGATAAAATCGCCCTGCCCCAAAATGTACGTCAAGAGTTTTCCGATTCTGGACTGTCTCACCTGTTGGCCATTGCGGGATTACACATGTCCATGTTATCGGGTTTGTGTTTTATGATCTTTCAACGCACCTTGGCCTGTATTCCCCGATTGGTCCTTTACGTGAATTTGGATCGCATTGCGGCCCTGTTGTCGCTGGGTGTTGGTTGGTTGTATTTAATGATTTCGGGCCAACGATACCCCGTGCAGAGGGCTTTTTTCATGATGGCGGCCACGATGCTGAGTATGATTGTGGGGCGCAGACGCCATTCTATGCGCATTTTAATGCTGTGTGCAGCCACGTTTTTAATTCTGCAACCTGAATCGTTGTTATCACTGAGTTTTCAATTGTCTTTTGCCGCGGTGGGGGGCCTGATTGCTGTGTACGAATGGCGAATGCAGAACCGATACAACGCGCCCTGGAAACCACGTCGTCGAAAAATCCCCAAATTTTTGTTAAAGGCAAAGCGTTTTTTTACAGATTCCTTATGGTCCAGTGGGTCCATTACTGTGATAACCTTGCCCATTATGGTCCACCATTTTTATCATATTTCGTTACAAGGCATGATCAGCAATATGATCGCCATTCCCTTTACAGGCATCGTCATTATGCCCATGGGTATTATGGCATTGGTGTTTTTGAATACGCCGTTTGCCAGCACCATGATGGATATATGGGGATTGTCGTTACGGGGATTGATGCATATTGCGGCCTATTCAGCCCGGTACGGATCATGGATGATTGGGTGGTTTCGCCCCCATGACAGCATATTTTTTGCCATAGAAATGTTGGGCATTTGTTGGCTGTTGCTGTGGCAACGCCCGATGCGTTGGTGGGGGCTATACGTCTGGATTGGCGCCATGATTATGGGGCATGCTTATCGCACTGAACCGTTGTTTTTCATTGATGTCAATCATAAAGTGGTGGCCTTTGTGGATCGGGATCAAAACACATTGTGGGTATCTTCTTTACGCAGAGGCAAATGGGCAACAACACGCTGGTCCCAGGCCTTTGGCGCACCCAATGTGGCATTGTGGCCCAGCACAACAGAGTGTATCAAGATACAAAAACCCTGGTATAACCTGGTGGAAAAGGCGATATCCAAAAATGAAAGAGGTTTATGGCGTGCAAAAAAGAACACTGATTGGTCCCTGACGTTGGGGTGGAATACGAATGAGATTTTCAATCACATTTTTTCCAATCCTTACACTGAATGCATCATGTTGGATTGTAATGGAAAAATGATGGGCCAGACAGAGCAACGCCCCTGGAGTATGGGTGCACACACCGCAAAAGAAACGCTTGTTGCACACAAAAGATAGGTCGCGTATGGTGTACATATCCCGTCAGACATCATTCTTTCCCCTTGATTTGGCAAGACCACGGTTTTTTACTCCATTACTCCCCTTTTGGCGAGCGCAGTTTTATCGTCACGGTGTTAACCCAAGATCATGGTAAAGTTCGCGCATGGGTCAGAAGTAATAAGCCAGCCCTTGTGCTAGGTTCGGCCTATGATGTGTTGTGGAAAAGTCGAATCGAGGACAATTTGGGCTCCTTTTCCTTGGATTCATCCGGTGCCGCTGTTTGGTTAATGATGCATCATCAGGGGGCTTTGCGCGCTCTGAATTTAATGTGCTATATGTGTAAACAGGTTTTACCTGAACGTGTTCCCTTTCCAAGACTATACGCATTATTTGGTCAAACCATTGAACAATTGGCTACACCCAACGGGTTAAAAGCATACGATGATTTTGAATGCTTGGTGTTGGACGAATTGGGTTATGCCAGTGCAGAATATGGACAGTCGGACTGCACAACCACACCATCCATCTGTGGACGCTTGTTGAATCGTCAAAGGGATTATGCGACCCATTGGCCAGATTTGCATCGACTGCATCGTATGCGCAGCCATTTTATCCAGGATGTTTTGGACGCGTTGTCCCATTCTCCAGAGCAATCGGTCTGATCCACTGGTTTTAGACCCAGCAATTGCGTTACGCTGTATGCATCATACACAAACCATCCAAATCGTATGTATTCGGAACAAACACCCAATCCATTGGCGCTGAAAATCATGTTGGGCACCCCCCCTGTAGACAGTGGTTATTTCTTGTTTTCCTCTTTGAACGAGGGAAAAAATCATCCGGTCTTAGAAGATTTACTGTCTTTACCTGGTGTTGACTCTATTTTATTAACCCCAGATTTTATCACAGTCAATAAAACGACTGATGTGCCATGGACGTTGTTGGAAAGCATCATCATGTCTATATTACAACATCACTTGGGCTCATTTCCGCTGACCATTGGTTTGGTGGATGCGGGGGAAAAAAGTCAAGAAAAATGGCACAATTGGAAGCCAGAAACCCCAGAAATAGCATCCATTTGCAAAGACATCGAGGAATTAATTGATTCGCGCATTCGTCCAGCCGTCGAGGCTGATGGGGGAATGATTTCTTTTTGTGGTTACGAATCCGGCATCGTCTATGTTTCATTACAGGGGGCTTGTTCAACCTGTCCACACTCATCAGAAACATTAACAGGAGGTATAGAGCAAACATTGAAATATTATATTCCAGAAGTGGAACAGGTCAGTCTAGTCCCATGATCACCTTATGACTGATCTAAATTTCGTGTTTTTTCCATAAAATGTCTATCTCCTATTGGTTTTAAACTGAAATTGAGGTATTCATAAAAGGAAGTCATTCTGGGCATTTGGGATACAATCAAAACCTCGCCCACATTTGTTAAAGGATTTTTATGGCCAGTATATCTTTACCTGAATTGGGAAAATGGCGAAAACGCCTTTTGCCCGTTTACGCGGATGAAATGAAGCAATTTATTGCGATGAGTATTATACTTTTCTGCATTTTGTTCAATTATACGATTGTTAGAACACTGAAAGACACCCTTTTGATTAATGCACCGCATGTGGACACCAAAATGGTGGTATCCATGGCCAAATTATTTGTGGTTACCCCTGGAACGATTTTATTTGTCATTTTGTACGTCAAAATGAGCAACGTTTTGACAAAAGAGAGGCTGTTTTATACCACTTTAATTCCATTTGTGGCCTTTTTCTTTGTCTATGCGTTTTTCTTGTACCCTGTTCACCAGAGCTTTCATGCTTCGCCAGAAACGGTTGCGATGTGGTCAGAAGGGTTTTTGGGACGCATTTCACCATTGATTGGGTATTGGTCCTTTACTCTATTTTATTTGATGGCAGAATTGTTTGGTAACGTGGCTGTAGGTATATTGTTTTGGCAATTTGCAAACCAGGTTATTCCCACTGAAAAAGCAAAACGGTTGTATCCCATTTACGGATTGTGGTCTAATTTGGGTTTGATTTCTGCTGGACTGTTGGGTAAATTTGCTGGTGTCAAGGATCCAGAAGCAGGGGCAAGCGCTGCTGGTGCTGTAACCGATGCCAGTTTTGTAACCACCATTCAATTTTTATGCGGATTTGTCACGGCTGCTGGTTTAATCATTATTGCCAGTTATTACTGGATCAATCGCCGTTGTTTAGATGGTACAGCCAACGCCAGCTCTGGTGGATCAAAAAAGAAGAAACCAAAACTGTCCATTGGTGAGAGTTTAAAGTTTTTGATGCAGTCAAAATATTTGGGGTATATTACCATTTTGGTTTTGGCCTATGGTATCACCATGAACCTGGTGGAAGTGTCTTGGAAAGACTCTGTCAAAGCGCATTTTGGCTCCAACAAATTTGATTACAACAGTTTTATGAGCAACCTGTATATCTATACCGGTGTCTCGACCATGGTCTTGATTATCTTTTCTCAAAATTTGATCAGTATTTTTGGATGGCGTATTGCGGCCAGTATCACTCCTATGGTCAGCTTGATCACGGGAGGTTTGTTTTTTGCTTTTTTAATTTTCAAAGACATGTCATTTATGAGTAGCGTTTGCGATATGTTAGGGGCAACGGCACCAGCACTGGCCATGTGGATTGGTTTGGCACAAAACGTATCGACAAAATCGGCCAAATATTCTTTGTTTGACCCAACAAAGGAAATGGCATACATTCCTCTGGATGAAGAAAGTAAAATCAAGGGCAAAGCGGCCATTGACGTTATTGGTGGGCGCGCTGGAAAATCTGGTGGTGGCGTTATTAACATGGCCATTGGCAAGTTCTTTGACGGTCATACCTTTACCATGATGATTGGTTTGGTGACTGGATTTATTTGCCTGACCTGGTGGTGGGCTGTGCAGAAGCTGTCTGGTGAGTATGAAGCAAAGTTGGCAACCCCGCCAAATAAAAATCAGGGGTAACGTGGTATCATCATCCGACAGGTGTGAAACCATCTGTCGGAACCTCTGGGGGCACCGTCCCCCTTTTTATGTTCTGGCCCCAATGAAGGCTCATACAGGTCAGTGCAAGGTCAAATCAGACAGACCCCATCAAACCTTCAGGTTTTACGCGCTGCTTTACCCCCACTCTGCCCTACACTCTACGCCTACACTCTGCGCCTGTTCCCCCTTGTCATGACTCGTATTATTGACTCAGAATAAAGATTCCATTCCGTAATCATTGATCACCCCATGGCCTGTATTTTTGTGGTGGCGGGCGAACCATCTGGAGATATTTTGGGCGCAGAGTTAATTGCTGGATTACGCAAACGGCACCCATCTTTATCCTTTTGCGGTGTTGGCGGCCCTTTGATGGAAATGGCGGGATCATTTCGATCTATTTTTCCCATGACTGATTTATCTCACATGGGATTTGGAGCCATTATTGCCCGTGCACCCCTATTCATTCGACGATTTTACGAAATCGTGAGATCCATTGAACAGATGCAACCTGCGGGCTTGTTGACCATTGATTCCACAGATTTTTGTTTGCGTTTAGGCAAAAAAATCAAATCCAACAAAAAAACATCGCATATTCCTCGAATTCAATGTGTACCACCACCCGTTTGGGCTTGGCGTCCGAAACAGGCACGAACACTGGTGCCCGCTGGAACAGATCATGTTTTGTCTCTTTTTCCCTTTGAAGAACCCTTTTTTCGCCATATGCCCTATTCTTTTGTCGGGCACCCCATCATGTCGTCACCCAAAGGGTGTGCTGAATTATTTTGGAAAACATATGGACCACAATATGGCCCAACGCGCCCATTGCTTTGTTTATTGCCAGGCAGTCGACCCAGGGAAATCAAGACATTTTGGCCAATTTTATTGGAAACGTCTCGTATCTTGCGCCAACAGCATCCCGAATTAATGGTGGCAACCGTGCGCGCACCAGGGACAGAGCCTTTCTGGCCTCTGATTAGTGATGAATGCTTGATGATTCCATCTACAGACAAACATCATTTATTTGCCGCCGCCACCTTGGCATTGGCCGCATCTGGAACCGTCAGCATCGAGTTGGCATACCACGGAACGCCCATGATTTTGGGATACAAGGTGCCAAAGCCAACAGAATGGCTGTTACGCGCCCTGTTAACAGGCAACCATGTGGGTCTGATTAATATTTTATCCGATAACCCATTTGTTCCAGAATATTTGCAGGGCCAATTTAAACCTGAATGTTTGGCTAAATCGGCTCTGGATGTATTGAATGATCCGCACATTCGGGCTGAACAATCCAAACAATCAAAAGCGACCATGGAGCAGTTGTGGGCTGGGGACTCTTTTCAGCATTTGGGTGCGGCAGTGATTTCTAAAACACTCGGCATAACCACGGACTCTGTGGGATAAGGAGCCCCCCTATTATGCACCCCAGAGCGCGCCTCTCTGCACACCATCTATTTTCATAGGGGGGGGCTGTTGCACCTTAGTTTTTTACGATACGATCAGCTCAGGTCAGGTTTTATCTGGTACACTATGCTTGCCAAGGTTATCTCAGCGTTTATTTTTGCTCTGATTTCCGCCTATTTGGGGTATCATGGATTACACGGTCAAAGAGGATATTATGTTTGGCAAGAAAAGAAGCAGATCTTGAGCCAATTAGAGCTTAAAGAAAAACGCTTGTTACACAAATTGCATGCTCTGCGTGTCAAAGTCAGTCTGCTGCAAGAAAATATAGATCCCGATTTAATGGAACAATACATGTGGTTGTTGTTTCGAAATATTGATCCTAAAAAAAAGGTTATTTTATACCCTTAAACCCAGCACCTGACTTTCTGTTAAACCCAGTACCTGAGGACCCAACAGGGGATTTATGGCCCAGGGTCACAAGATTCAAAAGAAAATAGGTACATTCTGTATAAAACATCCTTCCTATGGTCTTGGCACGGGGTCAAAAAAGGGTCATACTGTTGTTGTGCCCAAGTGGCGGAATGGTAGACGCGCTAGATTCAGGTTCTAGTGAAGCATAGCTTTGTGGAAGTTCGAGTCTTCTCTTGGGCACCATTCCTTCAAAAAACAAGAACAATCTGGTTTATATTTTGGCCCTTGCTGATTCACCATTTTTTCATTTATGATAAATCATTCTGCGCCCATAGCTCAGCGGATAGAGCGTTGCCCTCCGAAGGCAAAGGTCAGGGGTTCAAATCCCTTTGGGCGTGCCAGAATAAATCCAGGATTTTTTGAAACTACGTTGTGTTCTGGTATAGCCCGCATTAGAATAAGGCATAGAATCTGATTTTTCGAACCTTGATTAACAAGCGTCCGTTACGTGTTGCGGCCACATTGCGTACTTATTTGGCCCATATTATTCCAGAAGCCATGCAGTGGGACAATCAGTTTTCTCCATCTGATTTCTATCTAACCGATGTGCGCATGAGTCCTGATTTACGCTTGGCCACGTTGGTTATATTTGACCATGACAAAGAATCGGCGGTCTTGTTGCGGCATTTAAACACTTTGGCTCCAAATATTCAATATAAATTGGCACCTCATATGACTGGAAAGTATGTTCCGAAAATTCGCTTTGTATTTGACCGTCAAATGAAAAAAGAACAAGAAATGCGTCATTTGATGCAATCTATTTCAAAAGATTTAGATTCCGATGAAAAGGATCTTGTATAAAAACGTTATTTTTTGTATACTAAAAGCGGAACCCAGAGCGGTTTATTAATTCTTTTCTAAAAAAATATAGAGTATTCATGGCCTTCAAGAAAAACACGAAAAACTTATTGATTTGGATTTTTATCGTACTGTCTATTATTTTCAGCTATTGTATGTACCATTCTGTGATGGCGAAAAAGACACCCCCCACCCAAGAATTATCTTCTTTTTTAGATCAAATCAGACGGGGTCAGGTAAAAAAGGTTATGTTGCATGATCAATCCCTGGAATTTTTCAATCAAGATGATCAATCGTTTGTGGTGAATACACCGCGCACCTTTGACCCCATTCCATTGCTGAGTCAGTACGGTGTGCAATTTGATTATTTGTACCAAGAGCCCTCTATTAGCTTTTTCTTGCTGGTTCAGATCTTTTTGCCTCTGATTTTTAGTGTATTGATTTGGTTCTTCTTTTTTCGCCAAGTGCAGAACAGCAATGGTCGTGCCATGGGGTTTGGTCGATCTCGGGCAAAAATGATGGATCCTGAAAAAAACCAGATCTTTTTTTCAGATGTGGCGGGTGTGAACGAAGCCAAAGAAGATTTAAAAGAGATCGTGGATTTTTTAAAAAACCCCATTAAATTTCAAACCATCGGGGGGTCTATCCCAAAGGGTGTGTTGTTGGTTGGCCCCCCTGGGACAGGAAAAACCTTACTAGCCAGAGCCGTTGCAGGGGAATCTGGAGTGCCATTCTTTTCTATTTCAGGTTCCGATTTTGTAGAAATGTTTGTGGGTGTGGGGGCCAGTCGCGTCAGGGACTTGTTTGCCCAAGCCAAACAACAGTCGCCTTGTATTATTTTTATTGATGAAATTGACGCTGTTGGTCGCAATCGCGGATCTGGAATGGGTGGCGGACATGATGAGCGAGAACAAACACTGAACCAATTATTGGTGGAAATGGATGGGTTTGATCCTAAGGAGGAAGTGATCATCATCGCGGCCACCAACCGATCGGACGTGTTGGATCCGGCCCTGTTGCGTCCTGGTCGTTTTGATCGTCGTGTGAATGTGGATTTGCCTGATTTACGCGGGCGAGAAGCCATTTTAAATGTGCATTTGAAAAAGATTCAACATGCCAATGATGTGGTACCTTTGTTGATTGCCAGGGGAACTCCTGGGTTTTCGGGTGCAGATTTGGCCAATTTGGTGAACGAAGCTGCGCTGTATGCGGCACGATTCAATAAAACAGAGGTTCACGCCTCTGATTTCGAGGCCAGTCGAGACAAACTGATTATGGGTCCAGAACGTCGTTCTATGATGATGACAGATCAGGAAAAGCGTTTAACAGCCTATCACGAAGGGGGGCATGCCGTGGCGGCTTATCACAGCAAACACAGCGACCCCATTCACAAAGCCACCATTATTCCTCGTGGCGGTGCATTGGGTATGGTTGTGCGTTTGCCAGAAGGGGATCGGGTATCTCTCAGT
>Ga0194118_10007513_pt1 | contig 10468 bp, 7 predicted proteins | sample TA2MahsurfametaG_2_FD_148662 | JGI IMG/M metagenome (GOLD analysis project Ga0194118, IMG submission 148662) | Freshwater microbial communities from Lake Tanganyika, Tanzania - TA2015013 Mahale N5 surface | ecosystem: Environmental > Aquatic > Freshwater > Lake | place: Tanzania: Lake Tanganyika... | reverse complement strand
ACAGACGACATACTTGCTCTGCGTACCGATCAGTTGAATGTTCTGACCACCGATCAATTCGACGGATTGTCGGCGGTGAACTTCGACACTAATCAAGTGGCTGCTCTGCGCACCGATCAGCTTGCAGCGATCACTTCGACCCAGCTGGCCTCCTTTGCTACGGACGATTTCCGTGCAATGGGGACCGATCAGGTCAAGGCGATGACTGCTGCTAATCTGGCCACCTTCGGTACAGACGACGTACTTGCCTTGCGTACGGATCAGTTGAATGTTCTGACCACCGATCAATTCGACGGATTGTCGGCGGTGAACTTCCGCACTGATCAAGTGGCTGCTCTGCGTACTGACCAGATTGCCGCCTTTACTTCCGCGCAAGTCAGCGCCCTGGGAACCGATGACTTCAAGGCCTTACGCACAGACCAAGTTGCGGCAATTTCAGCGACTGCCGTTGTTGGAATGGCTACGGACGACCTAATGGCTTTTGCGACAGATCAGGTTTCCGCGTTGACTACAGGTGCAAGGACCGCGGCGGCGACTGCCTCTGGTGGTACCTTAAACACCGGTACCTTGGTCTTTACTCCGCTGGTCGTAGATTTGTCTCGTAATGGCGTAATCGACAGTTCTACGCTCTCTGAGTCCCCACTCTTCGACCTCGACGCCGACGGAACCAAGGACGCAACGGGTTGGGTGACAGGCGGGGATGCTCTGCTGGTCCGAGATCTGAACGGTGATGGACAGATCAGTGATGGTTCGGAACTGTTCGGTGGAGCCACACAGTTGTCCAACGGCTCCCGTGCCAGAGATGGTTATGAAGCCCTTGCCGATCTTGATGACAACGCCGACGGTTGGATTGATTCTTCCGACTCAGTCCTCGTTGAACTCAAGCTCTGGGTCGATTCCGACGGCGATGGACTGGTAGACCAGGGTGAGATGGTTTCGCTCGACGAGGCAGGCGTCAGGGCAGTGTCTGCGAAACCAACCTTCGATATCACTGTCACCAATGGAAACGTTGTGGCGCTGAAGTCCGAGGTGGTCTTCGCCGATGGATCGAGCGGCCTTGCGGCGGATGTCTGGTTCCAGACAGATGCCGTAGGCGGTCAGGACCTCTTGACCTCGCTGGCGGATGCTCTGGAGCGCTACGGCCTTGAGTCTGAGGCGGATGCATCAGCAGGTTCGTTGGACTCGATCGCAACGGTTGAGCAGCAACTCCTTGCTCAGCTGGCTGCATTCGATCCCAACGGCGGCCTTGTAGGATCCGGCTCCGAGCTCTCTTCGCTGACCGATCCGGAAGAGATCCTGCGTCGTCAGGCTCTGCTTGGATCCAACAACGGCGGAAGCTTCGGCCAGTCCTAAGGTCTAACCCAAGCTAGACCAACAGAGAGGGCTACTCGGATTTCCGAGTAGCCCTCTCGTTTTACGGAATTGCTATCTTTGAGTAACGCGTATTTATCACTTGTTGCGGTGGCCAGGCGCCATGGGGTGGAAACCACCCTAGATCATCTGGTCCGGGAGTTTGGGGCCCAAGACCCGCCACCAGAACTACTCCTCAAGGCAACACGTAGCCTCCCCGTGGAGGCAAGCCTTGTCGACCTATCCTGGGAAGAACTGACAGCGCTCAGCGGCGTGTTCCCCTTTATGGCTTTGAAAACCAACGGCAGCGTAATGATCGTTGCTGGGATAAAGGCGCCTCGCACTCCCGAAGAAGGTCACAAGCTGGCCGTGCTTGAACCGCCTGAGGCGGCAATTAAAGAGCTGTCTCAATCGGAATACGAAGAAGCCTGTACGGGACAGGTAATCTTGGTAAAGAAGAAGAAGACCGACGAATCCAAGCGCGAGGACTTCGGGATGCGTTGGTTTATTCCAGAAATTCTCAAGCAGAAAATTGTGTTCCGCGACATCGCGGTTGCCACCTTCATGCTGGGAATTGTCGGCCTGGGAACCCCCATCTTCACGCAGCAAGTTATCGACAAGGTGATGGTTCACCACAACATGTCGACGCTTGTCGTGCTGACCATCGGGGTGATCATCCTCATCTTTTTTGAGTCTGTTTTTACTTACATCCGCACATACTTGCTCAACGCAGCCACCAGGAAGATCGACCTGCGGCTATCGAGGGAGACATACAACCACCTTCTCTCCCTTCCGCTTCAGTATTTTGAGTCAAGGTCTGCCGGCATCATTGTTCGTCAGCTTCAGCAGGTAGGAACCATTCGAAACTTTCTCACCGGTTCCATATTCTTTACCGCGCTCGAAGCAATCATGTTTGTGATCTTCCTGCCAATTCTCATGCTCTATTCAGTGAGCCTCACGCTTGTTGTGCTGGCAATCTCCCTGATCATGGCGGGTCTAACCTACATTCTCATTGACCCTTACCGAAAGCGCCTCGAGAAGGTTGCCACTGTAGAGAGCGTTCGGCAGGGCATGTTGGTTGAAACGGTGCATGGGGTGCGAACCGTTAAGGCGCTGGCCACCGAGTCGTCAAGTAGAAAGCTCTGGGAGCAGCGAACAGCAAACACCATGGACTTGCTGTTCGATGTCATGACCATCTCGAACGTCGCAGGGGCGCTTACACAGTTCCTACAGAAGTTCATGACGATTTCGATTATGGTGGTCGGTAGTTTCCTGGTGATTGAGCAACAGATCACGCTGGGTGTGCTCATCGGATTCAACATGCTTGCTGGGCGAGTCACCGGCCCGATTGCCATGCTTGTGGGGCTTATCCATGAGTATCAGCAGGTGAAGGTCTCGGCCAACATGCTGGCGGACATTATGAACAGCGAAATCGAGCCAAAGACCAATGCCGGGCTGCGTCCACAACTTCAGGGGAAGATCGATTTCGAGGCGGTCACGTTCCGCTACCCCGGAAGTTCCGTTGCCGCGCTAGATCGACTCAGCTTTGGTATCCAAGCCGGCGAGATTATTGGCGTGGTTGGAAAAAGCGGGTCTGGAAAATCAACGCTTGCAAAGGTGTTGCAAGCCTTGCACCTACCCCAAGAGGGCGTGATCCGACTCGATGGAATCGATATTCGAGAGTTTGAGACCGCCCACCTGCGAAGGCAGGTGGGGGTGGTACTGCAAGACAGCTTCCTTTTTCGCGGGTCGGTGAGAGAAAATATTGCTGCAGCTCGGCCATCGAGCACGCTCGATGAAATTATCGCTGCAGCCAATGCCGCCGGTGCAGCGGAATTTATTGAAAAGCTGCCTCAGAGTTACGACACTGTCATTGAGGAAAATGCCACGAACCTATCTGGAGGCCAGCGGCAGCGAATCGCAATTGCCCGGGCACTGGTTGGTCGGCCCCGAGTGCTCATATTCGATGAAGCCACCAGCGCCTTGGACCCAGACAGTGAGATGGTGGTGATGCAGAGCTTGGAGACGATTGCCAAGGGAAGAACCGTGATCATGATTAGCCATCGTTTGTCTACCCTAGTGAGGTCCGACCGTATTGCATTCATGCAAGAGGGCAAATTGCTGAACATGGCGCCACACAAACAGCTTCTTCAAGAGTGCGAGCCCTATAAAAAGCTCTGGCTGCAGCAGAATGGGCATTTGCTTTCATGAAGATCAAACCCATTCTTCATAAATGGTTCGTGATTCTCCGAAAAAAGGGACTGGAGTTTTACGAGCGAGCCAAGCCTTGGATCGAGAAGAAGGCCATTGAAGCCAAAGAGCTGGCAATCAAGATCGATGAATCCGAGACGGTAAAGAAGATTCGGGTCCAACTCGAAGAGCAAACCCAGAAACTCGATACGAAACGAGATGTATCACTCGACTATCTCTCGGATGCAGACAGAATCGAGGCCGAGCCGATTGCAAAGGGTGCGCCAGTCACCCTCTACGCAATCATCATTCTTTTATTTCTGGCATTTCTGTGGGCTGTATTTGCCGAGCTCGATAAGGTGGTGGGTGCCCCCGGTCGGCTTATCTCCACCGAGCCCAATATTGTGCTGCAGGCCCCCGATACAGCGGAGATCAAGCAGCTCAACGCAATGGTGGGCCAGCGAGTCAAAGCAGGGGAAGTTCTACTAACCTTGGATCCAACAGTGGCCGAGGCCGACCGAAAACAGATTGAAGAGCGAGTGACAAGCCTCGCCGCGCAGATTGCACGACTCGAGGCCGAGCAACAAGGCAAAACGCCAAAGTCTGCCCCCACACCAGAAGCGGCTGCACAGCTTGAGGTTCTGCGCCAACGCAACCTTGGTCATGCTGCGAAAATGAACCAGTACGAGGAGAACCTTACTCGGTTACGGGAGTCACTCATGCTCGCCAAATCGGAGGTCTCACTTCTTGAGTCTCGGTTGCGTTCGGCAACGGAGCTCGAGGCCATGAATATCGAGCTGGTTGAAAAGAAATTTCAGTCACGCAAAGCGCTGATCGACAGCACAGACCGAAGGCTTGAAATTGAACAGCAGTTATCCGTATCAAGAAATCGGCTCAATGAGCACTCAAGGAACTTGAAAGCCCTTGAGTCTGAGAGAAACGGTTATGTGTCAGACCGCCGGCAGAAGGTGCTCGAGGAGCTCTATACGGTAAAACAAGAACACGATGCATTGAACCAGCAGCTCGTTAAGGCCAGCAGGAAGACCGAGCAGATTACGCTCGTGGCGCCTGTGAATGCCATTGTTCTAGAAGTTGCCAAGCTCTCTGTGGGATCTATGGCAAGGCTTGCCGAGCCACTTATTACGTTGGTTCCGCTGGATGCGAAGATGTTGGCAGAGGTGCAGATATCGACCTCTGAAATCGCAGGCGTTCGACTCGCGCAAGAGGCAAGAGTGAAGATTGCTGCCTACCCCTTTCAGCGCTACGGCTACCTAAAGGGCAGGGTGGACGCCATCAGCCCAGACTCCATTGCCCCGCCCCAGGGGTCGGAGTCGCAGGAGCGCGCCTATGTAGCCAGGGTTGCAATTGTGGATTGGGATTTTGGTGGCTCCGAAAAGGCAGGACCTGTGCTACCAGGCATGACACTGACCGCAGAAATCATTACCGGGCAGCGCTCGGTAATGTCTTACCTCATTGAGCCAGTGATTCGCACCAAGGAAGAGGCGCTCAGTGAGCGCTAAAGGCGCAAAGGGATCATCAGCGGCCAAAGGAGGCAAGGGCAGACCTCCCGCTGGCCGAGCAAGCAATGCTGGCAATGTGGGCGCACTCATTCAACTCGCCGATGGCCAGGCGCCCGTCCAGGCCAAAGAGATTTACCACAAGTGGCTTAAGGCCAACCCCAACCACCCACAGGCGGGCATTGTCTGGCTTCAGATCGGCGGAATTCAGGCCCAGGAAAAAGACTTTCCAAGCGCAGTGTCTTCTTTCCAGAAGGCCGTTGTACTCATGCCGAACTTCTACATGGCCCGCAGAAACTTGGCCTTGTGCCTAGAGCAGATTCAGAATCTAGATGCTGCCATTGCCGAGTGGACAAAGATTGTTCAGAAGATTGATGAAGGCCGAATCGAGCCCGAGGGCCTCACCAATGTTTTGAACCACCTTGCAAGGCTTTACGAGACGCAGGGCAAATGGCCCGAGGCCTCCGAGCCCATGCACCGCAGTTTTAAGCTCGACACCTCGCAAAACGAGGTTCTCTATCACCTGATTCGAATGCGCCAACGGCTCTGCGACTGGCCGGTGTACCAGTCGCTCGAGGGGGTGAGTTACGAGCGCGTGCTGGAGAACACCTCGGCCCTGGCCATGCTCTCTATTACCGATGACCCCGAGGAGCAAAAGGCCGCTGCACTTCGAAATTCCAATCGATTCTTCAACCCAAACGTACCCTCTCTGCGGCCCACTCGGCCCCGGCCCAATGGCCACAATCGAATCAGAATTGGCTACGCATCCTCGAACTTCGGCATGCATGCGGTTTCTTTTCTCACGGCAAGCCTGTTTGAGATGCACGACCGCAGTCGCTTCGAGGTGTTTGCCTACTGTTGGTCGCCGCAAGACAACACCCCCATGCGGCAGCGGGTGGTGCAGTCGTTTGACCACTACGTGCCCATTCACCGCCTAACCGACAGCGAGGCTGCCGCCCAGATTGCCGACAACGAGATTGATGTGCTGGTGGACTTGCAGGGCTTAACCACCGGGGCAAGGCCCCAGATTTTTGCCTACAAGCCTGCCCGATTGCAGTTGTCTTACCTGGGGCACCCCGGCACTTGCTGTGTTCCCGGGGTGGACCATCTCATTGCAGACCGCATTCTCATTCCAGAGGACTTCCAGCAGTTCTACCATGAGAAAATTATGTACATGCCACTTTGCTTCCAGATTAATGATGTGAAGCGGAGCACGGGCGCACAGGGTGTTCGCCGAGGCGACTTTGGCCTTGCAGACGATGCATTTGTTTACTGCGCGCACAACAACACCAATAAGATTACCCCAGAGATTTTCTCGGCCTGGATGCAGATTCTTCTTCGCACCCAAAACACCGTGCTGTGGGTCATCTCAGACAACAAGGTGGCCGAGCAGAATTTAAGAAAAGAGATTCGTGCTGCAGGGGTCTCGGAAGACCGGGTGGTGATCAGTGGCCAGGCGGGCTACGAGGCCTATTTGGCCAGGCTCTCGTTGGGCGACATCATGCTCGATACCTTCCCCTTCAATGGCGGCACCACCACCAGCGATGCACTGTGGATGAGCCTGCCAGTGCTGACCCTTCAGGGAAGAAGCTTTGCAGCCCGCATGTCTTCAAGTCTGGTGAGTGCCTATGGGCTTAACCTTCTGGTGGCCACAAGCTTAGAGGAATACATACAAAAGGCGGTGGCCCTGGCGGCCAACCCTGGGGTTGTGCAGCAGATGAAGGCGGTCTTGCAGCGCCCACAGATTGCAGCCTTTTACCAGGCGCGTATTCGCGAGTACGAGAACCTGGTGGAGGCCACCTTTAGGGCCCAAGAGGCGGGCGCTTGAGAATTGTGTATGCCCTGCCGCCACAGACCACTGCGAGCGGTGGCGTGAAGGTATCTTATCGGCATTCCGAGATTCTGAATTCACTGGGTGTGGACTCTTACATCTACCACCCTGCCGATGAAAGCTTTAGCTGCCAGTGGTTCGAGCACAAGGCGCGTTTGATTGGCACAGCTGCTCTGAACCCATCCACAGACCTGATTGTGTTGCCAGAGATTTGGGCCTCTGTGTGGGTAGAGAAGTTAAAGGCCATGGGGTTTAAGGTCTGCATCTTTGTTCAAAATGCGTACTTAACCTTTGCGAACATGAACCCCGATGACCCCAAGGCGCTAGAGAAGGCTTACCGTAATGCAGACCTGGTCACGGTGATTTCAGACGACTCTATGCACTACATGCAAGACCTATGTGGGGTGGACCCTGCAAAGATGGTTCGGCAGATCTATAGCATTAACACCCAACTCTTTCGGCCTGGCAATAAAGAAAAGAAGATTACCTACATGCCGCGCAAGATGCCCGAGCACACTACCAGGGTGATTCCCGCCCTTGAGCGCCGGCTCAAGCCCGGCTGGAAGATTGTTCCCATTGATGGAAAATCTGAGCGAGAGGTGGCCAAGGAGCTCTCTACATCGCTTATTTTCTTGGCCTTCTCGGGGTTTGAGGGCCTGCCCGTTCCCCCAGTAGAGGCCGCCATTGCCGGAAACGCGGTGATTGGCTACCACGGCGAGGGTGGGCGAGAGTACTGGTGGCGGCCCAACTTCACAGAGGTGCCCGTGGGAGACATACAGGCGTTTGTATTTCGGGTGGAAGAGAAGATCTCTGAGATGGAGTCTGGCCAGCTGGAGCTTGGCCGTATGAACCAGGTAATACAAAGACTGACAGAGATGTTCTCGCCGCCTAGTGAACTTCAGGCGGTGCAGACCTTCAAGCAGGCTGCTCAGGCACTTTTCCAATGAACTATATTTTCTGCGACGGGGGGCTTGCCAACCGGCTTAACACCCTTATTGCGGGCTTGGTTATAAAGCAAACCACAGCCACCCCGTGGACAGTTGCCTGGCCCAGAAACTGGGCCTGCGGAGCTGCTTTTGAACAACTGTTCCAACCCATGCTGCCAGTGGTGGAACACCCCTTGCGCTATTTCAAGCGCTGGAGCCGAAACTTTACTTTTCTGTTTCATGAGAACCAGATTGGCTTTCCGGAGGAGCGCATTCTTTACCACAAGAACCACGCACGCCTGGAAGACCTTCAGCGCATTATTGCAACGGGGCAACCTGTGGTTTACTTTCACAATGTTATTCCCGACTGGGTGGATGACACCTTGTTTGCAGAGCAAGTAACGAAGATCAAGGCCGTAAATGATATTCAAGCGCGCGTGGACAAGTTCTTGAAAGACCATAAAATAACCAAAGAGACCATTGGCATACAGATTCGAAAGACAGACTTTGGTGAGAAGGTGGATGAGAAGAAGATCTTCGAGCTGGTTAGAAATTCAAACCAACGTTTCTTTGTTTGCAGTGACTCTGCAGAGGTTGAGGAAAAATTTTCCAAGCTAAAAAACTGTGTTGTAAACAAGAAAAGTGCCCACGCCGAGAAGAGTGACGCTAGCAAGGGTTGGAATGATTTAATTGTGGACGATGATGGAAGGATCTACCCCTACAACGTGACTCGCTCCGCAGGTTCTGTGAGGGAAGCATTGGTAGATTTTCTTATTCTTAGTTCGACAACTATTCAGCCTGTTTCGGGGTCTACTTTTCAGAATTTGGCCTACAGATTCTCAGCGCATCATCTTGAAAATTAATAAGTAAAAGTGATCATTGTTCAGAATAACTCCGGCCTGGGAAACAGGTTAAAGAATGTTGTAACTGCGATGAGAAAAGCTGAAAAGCTGAATGATCAGGTATTGATTAACTTCCCTCACGAAAGATATTTTAAAATAAAAAATTTTAGTGACAGTGGGGCGTCTAAACAGGAAAAAATTATCTGTACGACGTGGTCACTGGAGCTTTTTGAGGAGGAATACAGGGAAGCTTACTTAAAAAAAGAAAGAATATTGAAGATCTATCATGATTACTCAACAGTATTTGAACTGAAAAACTCGATCGATTTTCAATATGAGAACATACAGGACTGGATGATCAGTAGATTCACGAGATTTTTTAAAAGAATTGAATTCAATTCAACGTTGTTAGAAATGGTTGATGAATATTCAAAAGTGTTTCAAATAAAAGATTCGGTCGGTGTCCACATAAGATCTTGGGTCGACGATCAAGGAAGAAAAGCCAGACTACATGACTTGAGAATGTTTGTCGATGAAATGCAGAAGAGGAATGGGTGCCGTTTTTTCCTCTGTACTGATTGTAAAGAAATCCAGGATGAGGTGCTGAGAATATTTCCTAATAGAGTTTTCGGGATTTCCGGCTCTATCCAGAGACACGTTAGTGTGAATGAGAATGACCTCGCTTTTTATCATGCATTTCTCGACCTATTACTCCTCTCCAAGTGTAGAGAAATAATTGGTACTTATAGTAGTACTTTCTCAGAGGTTGCATGGTGGCTCTCTTCATGTAAGCAGCCGGTCACGATTCCTTTGCCAACAGCAATACATAAACTTTATAGAGGTGAATAATGAACATGGATTTGACAGATGAGGATAAGCAATTAATTAATATACACAAGGGGAAAGTCGGCAAAGTTTCGGATAAGTGGGAAAGTTACCCAATATACTATCAGGAACTTTTCGAGAAGATTCGAGATAAGCCACTCAGAATTCTAGAGATTGGAGTTCAAAATGGAGGCTCTCTAGAGACATGGGAAAGGTTCTTTTATAATAGTCAAATAATTGTGGGATTGGACATTGACCCTCGCTGTGCGAGCCTCATATTTGACTCGGTAAAAATCAAAGTGGTTGTTGGAGATGTGAATTCAGAGCAAGCGTTTCAAAATATTGTATCGATATCCGAAACATTTGATTTGATAATAGATGATGGTTCTCACACTTCTAATGATGTAATCGCTTCGTTTTTAAAATTTTTTCCTTTGTTGGCCCCGGCTGGAACATTTGTGGTAGAGGATACTCACTGTGTTCTTCAAAAAACTAATCCGGGCGGTTCAGATCTCCCAAACGCTCGGGGCTTGTATGACTTTTTCTACAAGGTATCAGGAATGCTGAACTATGAGTTTTGGGCCGATATTATACCCTTAGATACTTACTGGAGAACGTTTTTTAAAAATAACGATATTCCGGCCTGCATCTCGGATGGGAGCATAGATTCCATATATTTCAGAAATTCTATTATAACGATATTCAAAGCTTTTTCTCCTGGACACTTTAAGAGGGGTCAAAGGCTAGTCTCTGGCAGGGACATGCCGGTACAAGATTGGGGTTTGAGCGCCAGGTAAATTTTTTAAAATTTTTATGAGTTTGTGTTTTTCATCGATGCCTCAAGCTTTCCCTCTAAAGTCCCATCGCTGCGCGGTAGTAATACCTACCCATAAAGTGTCTTTCTCTGTTGTCGAGAGCTTTTGTATTTCTACTACACTACGTAACACGAAAAATTGGGACGTATTTTTCTTAATTCCAGATTCGATT
>Ga0194118_10007509_pt1 | contig 10472 bp, 3 predicted proteins | sample TA2MahsurfametaG_2_FD_148662 | JGI IMG/M metagenome (GOLD analysis project Ga0194118, IMG submission 148662) | Freshwater microbial communities from Lake Tanganyika, Tanzania - TA2015013 Mahale N5 surface | ecosystem: Environmental > Aquatic > Freshwater > Lake | place: Tanzania: Lake Tanganyika... | reverse complement strand
CCATTATCATAAGTAATAAAGGTATATACATCAGTTCTATTTGCTGTTGTTGTTCTTGATGGTAAATATCCACCTGGCCATTTTGGTGGAGAAGATGGGTTCCAGGCAATCACTCTTCCGCCAGGAGAAGCATATCCATCATTTGTTAAGAACAGTGTAAATGAAACTGCACTACTTGCGGCCGCCAAACCGTTCGTGAAAGTAAAGGTACAATCTGCAGTTAAGGTTGCTGTAAAGAAGTTTCCATCTGCAAGGTTAATAGTTTTTGAAGACCCAGTGTTTCCAAGATCATAATATGCTTCACCATAATCCTTAAATACTCCTCTAATATTTCCAGTGAAAATATCAAGAGCAACGGTTGGTTGAGTACTTCCAATACCAACAAATCCAGTACCACTATCATAGTACATATTTGCTGCACCACCAAGAATAGAACCATTCTTGTATTGAATTTGTCCATTACTTCCACCAGGATTTGCAAGAACTCCGGTAATATTTGTTCCATCACCATAGAATGCACTTGCAGTTATAATACCTGTGGTATTAACTGATGAAGTACCATTAAGTGCGGTTGCAATACCAGCACTTGTAGCATAAGTTGCAATACCCGCACTATCAGCGTAAGTTGCAATACCAGCATTTGTAGCATAAGTTGCAATACCCGCACTTGTCGAATAAGTGGAGACTCCTGCAACTGAAGCATATGTTGCAATACCAGATGATATTGCATAAGTCGCAGTATCAGCGTTACCAGTTACGTTACCAGTTACGTTACCACTCAAATTACCAGTGAAAGTAGTGGCATTCAGATTATTTGTATTTGCATTATATGTTAATCCAGAGTCGATAAATGGAGATTGATAACCAGTTGATTGATTTCCAACAAGAACAACTGAAGTTGTAGTATCTGATGATGTTGTTGCTGAAATATTAATGTTATCAGAATTTATTGCAGTGCTTGCAATACCAACAACTGCCCCCTGGAATGTTGTTGCAGTTATGACTCCACTTGAGATACTTACAGATCCAACGTTTAAAAAACCAATTGTAGCTACACCAGAAACACTCAGTTGGTTTGATGCAAGATTGGAAATTGTACCGATTCCCGAAACATATAAATTATTAGTTGTGGTTAAACCGGATACAATTAAATCAGATGTTAAATATGCGTCACTATATACATTAAGAGTTCCATATACATCAACATCTTGATGCATTTCAGCATCACCATAAAGTTTGGTTTCTCCAATAACTTCTAAATCAGCATCGGAAGTAATGTTATATTCATAAATTCTATCATTACCATATCCACTAACATAAAGTTTAGAACCATCAGGTTTCCAGTAAAGTCCTGATGGAGTTGCCTCACCAACACTTGAGAAATACGTAATGCTACTACCAAAAGAAACTGTAGAAATATCCCAAGGAGTAGTAAGATTATATTCGCTTATAGAATCCTTGATAGATCCTACGACTAATAATTTAAGTCCATCAGGACTAAACCGAATTCCTTGTGGATTTGTTTCTTGCGGAGAAACACTATAAACAACAGAATCATATGAAGCTGTTGATAGATTCCATGGAGTAGAACAAGAATATTGATATACTGCTGCGCCAGAAAGTCCTACAACATAAAATTTAGTTCCATCTGGTTTAAATTCAACCGCCATTGGGGTTGCTTCTTGTGATATAACACTGAAAGCAACATAATCATATGATGCAGTAGTTAAGTCCCAAGGCGTGGAACATGAATATTGATTAACTGATGTTGCTGCAGCACCAACTCCAGTAGTACCAACAACATAAAATTTAGTTCCGTCTGGCCTAAAATACATTCCAGATGGTGAGGTCAACTGAGATGCAACAGAGTATTCTCCAAAATAAGATGCAGAAGTTACTGCCCAAGAAGTGCTTAATCCATAATAAGTAATATCATTTCCAGCATTCCCAAGAACATACATTGTCTTTCCATCATTAGAGAAGACAACTTCTCTAGGTTCAGTTTCTTGAGAAGAAACGCTTACTGAAGAACCAAATGATATTGTTGAGGTTTGAATTCTATTTACATTTAAAGTATTGTTTACTGTAGCGTAATTATAAAATGTAGATTTTCCACCAACAAGTAAAGAACTTCCGATTGTCGCAGCAGAGCCTACTGTGAGATTTTTATCTATTCCAACGCCACCAGATACTTGAACGGCACCAGTAGTAGTAACGCCAAGAGCATTATCATTTGTACTTGAGAATGTTGATATTCCAGATACTAGTAGATTTGTCAATGAAGATAATCCACTTACATTGAGAGAGTCAACCTCAGCAACTGCTCCACCAAATCCATCCTTAACATATAACTCAGAAGTTACTGTTGATATTGATACATATGATTCTGTACCAACTAAACTGTCTATCGTTAATGTTCCATCAATATTCACATCACCAGTAATCTGAGCCGCTGTTTCTCCAGTCGATCCAAGAATTTCAAAAGGATAGTTCTGAGTATTAGTTCCGATTCCAACTGAACCTGCAGCACCAACATTAAATCCAGTTACTCCAGAAACAACAACTCCATTTATGAATGTTCCTATTCCAGAAACATAAGAATGAGTTGCACCAATGCCACCATTTACATGCAATCTATATGCCGGAAGTGTATTTGCAATACCAACTTTATCAGTTGCAGCATCTGCGAAAATAAGATTTGTATTGACTTCTAAACCGTTTTTGACTACAAAATTCTTATTGACAGCCATTTGGGTTCACTCTCCCCCGAGTTGTATTTTAAATATTTAGTTATACAGCACTCCTAATTACAACTTTTCCCGTACCAGTATTTCCGCCCAGTTGAGTTGATATGACAGTCACAGATCCGTCAGTATATCCAGATCCTCCACCACCACCGCCACCAATACCTCCCGTTCCACCGGCAGCACCATTTCCACCATCTCCACCACTACTTAAACCTTTACCTGAATTATTACGAATACCATAACCCATCTTAAAACCTCTTGAAATCACTGCAGTGTTTCCAACTACACTTCCAGTTGGTATATAAAGTTGAATATTTCCTAAATCTTGACAAGCACTATATCCAACATTATACCAATAATCTCCTCTTGGGCAAGGAAGAGTTCTTCCTGGATTGGGGGATGATGCTATAGAATCTCCTGCTTTAGGACTAACACTAGTTGCAGTAGATCCAAAAATACCAGTTGATGGCAAAGTACCCGCAGAATAAAATATTCCACCTGCACCTGCACCACTACCAAATCCTTTCTCACCAGCTACGTTTATTCCACCTCCAGATCCCCCATTTCCTCCAACTCCAGCATTTCCTCCTCCACCAACAACAGCAATCAATCTAGATTTTTTATACAAATAAGTTGCGCCACCATCATTTGCTTGAGATATTGCTGTAATTACATATTCTTCATTTTTTTTAAGTGTCAATCTAATTGTAGATTTTCCTCCTTGGCCACCTTTATAACTTCCAGAATCCTTTCCAGCATTTGCACTTAAATCCATATACACATCAAGGTCTTGTTCTGGAGCATAAAAGGACATAACATATCCATTAGGAATCTGTGATGAACCCAGAGTATATGAACCTTGATCAAATAAATTCCAAGAATATAAAGTTGCGTTGCCACCACCATTAGGTGTCAACTCAAAATTAATAATTTGTCTTGCAGACACTACAGTAAATGTTGCAGAATCACTTGTTAATGGGGAATTAGTTGCTGTGGGATGAATAACGGTTACGGTAACACTATAAGTGCCTATTGTGTTGGAAGAAACAGATAGAGTTGTGGTTGTTGCGCCAGAAACAGTAAAAGTAGCACCACTGATGGAATTGGATCCATTAGAAACAGCAACTCCATTAATATACCACTGATAAGAAACTGCTGTACCATCAGTTGATTCTCCAAGTACAGTAAATGTTTCTGTTCTTGTTTGTGCGGTAGTCTTTGAAGTTGGTTGTGTTGTAATGGAGAGCAATGGATAAACTGTTAGCACTGCTGCATTAGAATCAATTGGATCATTAACTGCATTACCCGTAGATCTAGCTGTACCAACAGTAATTGGACTTATACCATATGCTGATGGTGCATAATCTGCTTTAAGGTAAAAGGAACGTCCATTATCCGTAGGATTTACTACATTTGATAAAGTAAGAGTTGTTGTTGCTGATCCAGTTACATTTGTTCCATCACTCAATGGACCATTAGTATCATACCAACGATATGTTATAGAACCAGTATTAGATGCTGGATTTATTGGAGATTGTGTTGGGAAAGTAGCAGTTGCAATTCCAACAAATGTTACAATTCCAGCATTAGTGGTAGTTGTTGAAACTGGATGGAGAGTGAATGATAAAATAGGACCATTAAGGTCTAGAGTTGTTTGCTTAAATCCCATTACTTATCTCCAAATTAAGTGAAGTTTTGACCTACAACAACAGCATAGTAACTTAGTCCTCCATCGTAAGATGTAAAGGAGTAAATATCAGTTCTTCCAACAACTGGAGTAATAATAGGAATAACTCCACCAGCAGGCCAATAAATTGGAATTGGAGTTCCTGTTGCTGTTTGGAAATTATCTAGATTTGCAGTAAAGTTTCCTGTGCTTCCTTGAGTAATTTTTAGAGTAAAGGAATAAACTGGAGCTCCAGATGGTGTTGAAATCAATGTGAAAGAAGAAACATTTTGAACTAGAGTGTGTTCAAAGAATGATGCTTCAGAGAGATTGAGAGATACTACATTAGAAACACTTGCTGCAGGTATGAGAGGTTGAGCAAAAGTTTTAAGTCTTGAGTGACCTTCAACGTCAAGTTTTGCTCTTGGAGTAAAGGTTCCAACACCCGCGCTTGCACCAAAAGTATTAAATATTGTACCCCCAGCACCAACAGATAGAATTCCTGTTGTAATAATTCCTGCACGAATACTACCGCTTGGAGTAGGATTATCAAGTCTAAAGTTTGTAGAAGTAAATTTTGCAGTAACATTAGTTGCGCCAGTAAATGTTGTGATACCGTTGAATATCGATAAACCATTTACAATTAGACTTGAACCAGTTGAACCAGTTGCACCAACAATTAATTTAGCTCCAGTTGGATTTGTTGTTCCAATACCAACATTTTTAGTGGTTGGGTTTGTATTATAAATTCCATTACTTACAACAACCCATCCAGTTGCAGTTACATTTAGGTTATTTAAACCAGATCCATCACCATAGAAAATATCAGAAGTAGTTACTGATCCACCAATTGAAACTGCACCAGAAAGGTTAGTGGTTCCGTTTACATTGAGTTTATATCCACTTGAAGTTGTACCAATACCAACTCCAGTAGAATCAACCGAAAACTGAGAAGATCCTGATCCAACTCTAAATGTAAGATTTCCTGGAGTTGTAGTTCCAACTCCAACAGAATCAAACACGTATGTATTTGAATTTGATGTCAAACTTATTGGGCCAAATATTCTCCAAGAATTTTCAACAGTATAAATCCAACCTGCATGATCACCTTCAGATGGATCAGAATAATAAGCAACATCACCAGGGTTTCCGGAGAGTGTTGGTACAGAAACTCCAACCGTATATTTTCTAGATACAGTTGCATCACCCTGAAGATATAGAGAACTTGCCTCAATACCTTTTTCTGAAGTTGAAGTTAGTTTGTTTGTGAAAATAACAGGACCATTAAATTGTGAAGTTGCTTTACCATCAGAATCACCTTCAACCTGAATCGAACGAGTTGCAATAACTTCAAGAGGATTAATAACATTAATACCCTTACGATTTCCAATGTCTTCGCCAGTAACGGTTTGAACAGGGGTATCAAAGATTTCTTCTTGTCCCGTAACTGTACTTAACTTCTTATTACCAGAGTATGAAATACCTTTATGATTCATACCAGTATAGAAGTTTATTCCAGCTTCTCTTCTGGTAGATTGTCCAAGAAGTTCTTCCTGATCACTAATTTGTCTGTCTTGTTTTTCAGGAAGTGCTGTTGAATAATTTCCTGGACCAAATCCAACATATTCAAAGGTATGAGCAGAAGCACGGATAATTGAGTGCCTTCTAAGTTCAACTGGATTTACATTTATTCTCCTTACAACACTATTGTTAACATGAGTATCTGCTTTAGTTCCACCCGCACCACGGAAAACATATATTGGATCGCCCGAAATAATATTTACAGGAACTTTTCTCTTAACTCTAACAATTTCATCATCAACCTGCAGATAATCACCAATCTTGATGTCAAGATTTTGAATATTACGTACATAAAGTTCATCAGTTATAGCATCAGGGACCAGAGCTCCTAATGTGGTAGTGATTCCTGCATACTGATGGACCATTCTTCCACCAATATTTTCATCTTCAACGGTGATAGATCCACCATTTGAAGTTACACCCTCACGGTATGCAAATAAAGTTCCAGTAGCAGATGGTGCAGTAGTACCAACACCGATGATAACCGAGAATGAAGTTAGTGAAATGTTTTCATTAACAACGAACGATCCATTATATTGACTCTGATTTGCTCCAGTTATACGAACTTTATTGTTTACTCTTAATCCATGTCTATTTGATGTAGTAATCGTTGCGATTCCACTTACGTTATTATAAACCAAAGAACTAATTGCAATAGATTCGCCAGTAGGATAAACAAATGATCCAGTCAGAACTGAAGAAGTTATTCCAGAAACTGTAGCAATACCTATCGCAGAATCCGAAATTGCACTAAAACTCTTTGCCAATCCAACAGGAACATCGGTTATTCTATAAAGAGTATTATAAACTTGAGTTGTTTCTGAAGAAACTCCAGAAACTCTAACAGTATCTCCAATATTATTATAAATTTGAGTAACTGTCACATAACCAGGAACATGTCCTGTTGTGGTTGCAATTCCAACGACTGAAAGAGTGTTTCCAATACCATAAGAACTTCCACCATCCATAATATGGATTTCGGAAATACTTCCTGTTGAGCTAAGAGTAACTTTTGCAGTTGCATGTTGACCAGTGGTAGATCCAGCAAATCCAACGAGTTGAGCATTGTAATATACTTCTGTGCTTCCCGTACCTACACCATAATTAACACCAGTGCTTGTAACACCAACCTTCATAACTCTATTAAATCCATGATCAATAGAGGTGTGAATTACATGAGAAGTCGTTGACGTTGAAACAATATTTGTAATACCAACACCAACGTCAGTATCTTTTAAGATCTTTGTGATAGTCTCTTTGGTGAGACTGTTTCTTACGTCATTAACAATAACTTCACCAACTGGAGTTGGATTTGCATAAGAAATCGATTCTTTCGGATCAGATATTGGGTTATCTCTGTTGGTTTGTGGATAAAGCTCCTTTACAGGTTGAGAGTATTTTTCAGATGTAAATGGAGCAACAGCAGGTGAATTGGATGCATTAAGAACGGTTAGATAGTAAATACCATCTTGTTGACCGGAAATGTAAGGTTGTACTTCCTGTGTTCTATAGACATAATAGGTGTTAGAATATCTCTTTCTCTTGAAGTATGGAAGAGATGTGCTTCTAATAGAAGTTGTATCAGTGAAAGTACCTGGATTTGTAGTGATTCCAACACTAAATTGTTTTGCACTTGATATTCCACTAACAGCATATGTACCATTAAATCCAGAATTTCCAACACCCGTTGGATTATTAGAACTTATTACATTAACAATCTCAACATGAGATCCAATAGACAAATTGTGAGGTAGTTCTGTAACAACATTCGCAGTTCCACCAGACCATGATGCACTTGCAATAAATCTTGGATTTCTTAATTGATTTTCATTTGTTATTACTGTACCATCTTCACCAAAGTAACTTTGAATTTCAGATTCAGTTGATCCAATAGATGTATTTGATTCTTGAATAATAAACCCATCACTTGGGGGTCTAGCATAAGCTCCGCCGCTTTGGGCTGGCATCACATATCTTACGCGATAGATTACATCAGAAGTATTTCTATCGTCAGATGTACGCTTAATATATGTTCTTGAAGTTGCATTTCCCAGAGAAGTTGATCCAAGACCAACTACAGTAGAATAAATTGAATTATCTGTCGCAGAAGTAGAAACTTTTACATACCACTGGCTGTTAGTAGTATCATATTGAATTGGATGGCCAATGTCTCCAGAATTTTTATCTGATACTCTAGAAACAACTTTTAGAGGGCCACCTCTTGTGTTGAAAGAGATATTGGTTAAGTTTGAAGTGCTGTATGATAGTGCATCAGTTTGTGTTTGAGAAACTCTAATCTGAGTGCTTCCAATACCAGTTGCACCAACAATAGCATAGTAAACTTTATTTGATAGAATTCCATCAGGAAGACTTCCATCAGCACTCAAAATTCTAATAGATTCTCCATTAATAAAGGTATGTGCTGAACTAAAAGTTAGAGTATTTGATGCCCTGGAAACCACATTAAATGATTTCTCAGAACTGTTCTGAGAATTTGGCATCACAACTCTAGAACTATATTCTGTAGTTGTAGATCCTGTGGAAATCAGAACATTGATAGTATCACTTTCCTTTGCACCAAAACGATATCCATCAATAACATTTTCTGGTGGAGAATCTATATTGGTTTGAGCATACAGATAAAGGTGTCCTGTAGATGCAACACCTACGGTTCTGTTTACGTCAATTGAATTAAATTCAATTGTCTTTTGGGCAACAGAAATTTCTTTTGGTGGAATAATATGTGTGATATAGCCAAGATCATCTTGAGGGAATGCATTTGTTCTAAATCCATCCGCAACAAGTGCTTTTGCACCAAAGTTTGAGTTTGAGTTGGTGATTGACATGTCACCACCACTTTCAACAACAAACTGTTCAGCATAACCAATGGCAAAAATAGATACGTTTTGAATAAACGCATCGTTGATTGCTTTAATGTGGAAGTTTCCATATTCTGGTTTGAATAGTGCTCTTGAGTTGGTGCAAACTGTTCAGCATAACCAATGGCAAAAATAGATACGTTTTGAATAAACGCATCGTTGATTGCTTTAATGTGGAAGTTTCCATATTCTGGTTTGAATAATGCTCTTGAGTTGGTGCTTATTGTTTCATTACCCGCAACAGTTGAATCTTGATAAGATCCGCTGGTGCTATCATAAACTACAAATGCATTATCATCCTTCTGCAGTCCAATTCCAGTAAACTGTGCAATAACCATGGACTTGAATCCATCTGCTTTTGCACCATCTGCAAGAACACCACACATACCATAAACAGAACGTAGTGAGATGTTAAAGATATATGGTGATGCAGAGGTTACTGTATCGGAAGAAAGTGATAACGTAGCACCAGAAACGGATGGGAGTGGATTTGATGGTGCGTTTTGAACTTGATAAATTACCTGAGTATCGCTCGTTCTCTCCGAGACAACAAACTGGCCGTTGTATCCAGTTGCAGAAATACCTTCAATACGGAAAGGAGTGTCAACGTCAAGACCAGGAACTGCAGAAACAGTCGTCACTGTTATGCTAGTTGTTGGTGTTACTCCGTTACCTGCACGAATACTGCTGATACCAACAGAAAGACCAGTAGATCCAACAATACGATATTCATCAATCTTTGGTTGAATATCTACACCGGCAGAAGGATAATCAGGCTCAATCGCACGGCCGCTAGATGATCCATAACATAATCCAACCTTTTCATAATACATGTCAAGATCTGTGCGATCATAAGTTAGTCCAGTTGGATAAAATTCGTCTTTAATTTGTACATTATTTTTACCATCCGCATACTGAAAACAAGTTAGTTTGTGATGAGAGAAATTAGGAACAAAAGTATTTGAGGTATAATCAATATAACAGGTTCCGTTAGGATCTGCATCAAATAGAGAAAGCTGCCAGAAATAGCAACCACCAGTTACTCTAAAGATGGTTGATCTTTCAATATTATCATTTGTTGGACTTGGTACGTATTTTGGTCTTATTTTTGTCTTACGTAGATCTAAACCAACGATGGAAGTTCCTCTCGGAACAATGACTCCACCATAAATAGAGTTTAACTTGTAGAGGGCATTATCTTCAGATTCTACGTTGAAATTAGTATCAGAATCCCATGAAGAAAAATCACTGGAGCTAAGTCCATTTCTAAGTCTAAAATTGTTGGCACCATCAGGAATCCATCCTGGACGGTTATCAACTACATGATCTCCTGGATATACTAGAATAGTAGTCTTGTTAAACCTATCATTATTAAGACCTCTTTGATAAGAGAATCTTGATGCCTCAGCAAGAGCTCTTTGGATTGTCTTGAATGGACGTGTTAAAGAGTTCCCTTGGTTATCAATACTATCTGTTGCATCTAAATCATTCGGATTAACGTAGAGAATTGTTCCACGAATTGATTTCAGAAAATTATCTAATCTGGAGAGACCCATCTTATTAATGCTTATAGTTTCCGTTATGGATTATTTATCATAC
>Ga0194118_10007508_pt1 | contig 10473 bp, 10 predicted proteins | sample TA2MahsurfametaG_2_FD_148662 | JGI IMG/M metagenome (GOLD analysis project Ga0194118, IMG submission 148662) | Freshwater microbial communities from Lake Tanganyika, Tanzania - TA2015013 Mahale N5 surface | ecosystem: Environmental > Aquatic > Freshwater > Lake | place: Tanzania: Lake... | reverse complement strand
CCAGTTGGCGCAGGTCGCCGTGGCGAGCGCTTCTTCTCCGATGCCAAGCGCCATGGCAAGACCGCGGCCGATCGCGGGCAGATTCGCGGGGTGGTTCATCGAGTCGGGCAGCGGATGCGTCCGCCAATCGCAGGGCGGTGCCATGTCCGGAGCATCGGTTTCCAAGAGAATGGCATGGATCGGCAGATGCCGGAACACCTCGAGCGTCGCCGCCTTGCGCGGTGCAGGAAATGACCGGAGAACGAGAAACTCGCGCCGATGCCGATGAGGCGTCGTGCGACTTCAAGGGATCCGCCGAACGCATGCATCAGAAAGCGTTCGGGAAAACGTTCGGATTCCACGACTGAAAGAAACGATCCCCACGCCTTGAGGCAGTGGATCGTCAGTGGTCGCCGCGATTCCGCCGCCAGCCGCAGTTGCGCCAGGAACACGGGCAACTGCATTTCGATTGAGGGAGAGCCGATCCATCCGTCCAGCCCGCATTCGCCAACCGATGCGTGCGGATGCGCTTCGAGCATCGCCGCGAGCCGCTGCTCCCACCCCGGTCGTGCCGATCCGGCGTGCCACGGATGGATGCCGAATGCGGGGCGCACGACGTCGGGGTGCGCCGACGCCAGGCGCGCGACGGCGGACCAGTCGTCTTCCCGCGTGGCATTGACGACGACCCGCGTCACGCCCGCCGATTTCATGGCGGCGATCAGGCCTGCGGCATCACCGCCGAGGCGCGGATCGTGCAGGTGGTTGTGCGCGTCGCACCAGTCCGGCATGGCGGATGGATCAGGCGCGCTTGACCGGAACGATCAGGGTTGGCATGGGCGATTTGCGCACCATGCCTTCCGCCACGCTGCCGAGCAGCAGTGCGGCGATCGCGCCGTGTCCGTGGGAGCCGAGCACGGTGAGATCGGCCTTGGTTTCGCCGATGAAGTCGAGCAGGGCGTGCAGCGGGCTGCCTTCGGCGAGTTGTGCGGATGCGCCGGGCAGGTCTTTTCTGACGGTGGCGAGCAGTTCGTCGAGTTTGGCGGAAGCCCTGCGTTTCGCCTCCTGCTGGTAGGCGTGCAGCGCGGGGAATTCGTCCGGTGTGAATCCGTAGGCCGTGTAGCTCGGCTCGGGCTCGAGCACGTGAAACAAGACGAGTCCGGAGCCAAACGCCTTGGCGATCGAGACCGCCTGACCGACCACTCCGGCGGTGGCATCCGAGAAATCCACGGCAACAACAATGGTGTTCATGACAATCCGAGCCTAGCGGCCGTTCCATGGCGGCGCAATCCCGCAATCCACCCTTTTCGCGGGCGGAGCCGTGCCGCCACGCGCGATTGCGGTTGAATTCCAGCGCATCGCGCGTTCGATGGGTGCGTTCGATGGACAAACCGGAATTCAGGGTCAGGCTGCGCGAGGTGCCCCACCAGCCGGGGGTGTACCTGATGAAGGACGTGCTCGGTTCGATCATCTACGTCGGCAAGGCCCGCGATCTGCGCAAGCGCCTGTCGTCGTACTTTCTCGCCTCGCAGCAATCGCGCGCCAGCCTCAAGACCCGCGCGCTCATCGATTCGATCCATGATTTCGAATTCCATACGGTGCGCAACGAGGAGGAATCGCTGATCCTCGAGAACAAGCTCATTAAGGACTACCGGCCGCGCTACAACGTCGCCTTTCGCGACGACAAGCGCTTCCTGCTGGTGCGCGTGCGTGTCGCCGATCCTTGGCCGCGGCTCGAGATCACCCGCACTCGCCGCGACGACGGTGCGCGCTACTTCGGCCCGTTCCCGCACACCCACGCGCTGCACGGCACGGTCGACTGGCTCAACCGCACGCTCGGGTTGCGCGTTTGCCGACCGGCGCAGCCCGGAGAGGAGGACTACCGCCACTGCCATGCCGATGTGATCCGCAATTGCTCGGCACCCTGCGTCGGCCGCATCCCGCGCGACGGATATCTCGCGCGCATCGGACAGGCGATCGACATTCTCGACGGCAAGGGCCGTCGCGGGCTGCTTGACGGACTGGAGCGCGAGATGGAGCAGGCCGCCGCGGTGCTGGATTTCGAAAAGGCGGCGAAGTGGCGGGATATCCTGCAGAACCTCCGCAAGACGCTGGTGCCAGCGCGCCAGTTCAGCCGCGGTCGCGGCGTGCCGACGACGATCAAGCCGATGGAGGACCTCGCCGCATTGGCCGAGGCGCTCGGGCTTGGTGCGCCGCCGCGGGTGATGGAGTGCTTTGACATCTCAAACGTCTCCTCCAACCACATTGTCGCGTCGATGGTGCGGTTCACCGACGGCAGACCCGACAACGGCAACTACCGCCGCTACCGGATCCGCAGCGTGGCGGGTCAGGACGATTTCGCGTCGATGGCCGAAGTCGTGCGGCGGCGGTATTCGCGCGTCCTGTTGGAAAACCGGAATGCCGCGCCGGACAGCGCGGACTCGCAGGAGTCGGTGGTCGACGCCCAGCGCCGCCTTGCCAAGGAAGGACGTGCGGCGATCGTGTTGCCCGATCTGGTGATCGTCGACGGTGGCAAGGGCCAGCTTGGCATGGCGGTGCGGGAGTTGCGGCGCCTCGGTCTTCACGGACTGCCGGTGATCGGCCTGGCCAAACAACGCGAGGAGATCTTCATCCCCGGCACGAGCGCGCCGGTGCTGCTGCCTCAGGACAGCGGGGCGCTCAAGCTCCTGCAGCGCATCCGCGACGAGGCCCATCGGTTCGCCAACACCTACAACGCGCTGCTTTATCGGCGTCGGATGCGCGAGAGCCTGCTCGACGAATGCCCGGGGATGTCGCCCGCGCGCAAACAACTCCTGCTCGGAACATTCGGCAGCGTCGCCCGCATCCGTCGCGCGACGGCGGAGGAAATCGCCGCGCTGCGAGGGATTTCACTCAAGTCCGCCACCGCCATCCTCGCGGCACTGCGGCACCCGCATGAATCGCCCGACGGATGAGCGCGCCGGAACGCATGTGAATCCATCCTGCCATGGCGACTTGACGTCGCATCCGGGCGATCATGAAATCCCGGCGCATGGCGTGGTGCATCAATGAAGCAGTGGTCCGCGGCGAAATCGACAACACCGTTGAAGGCCGCGTGACCGGCAGCATCTGGCTGGCGGGTCGCGAGGACCCGATCGTGCTCGATCTCCAGGGCGACTGCTGGCGTGATCTCGCCGGGACCCGGCTCAGCTTCGTCAATCCGTCGCCGCGGGAGGAGCCCGACTGCCGCCACCTCACTGGCGAGCAATCCGGCATCGTCGGCGACATGACCGCGTCGCGGAAGGTCAAGCTGCCCATGGGCGGGAGCCGGGATTCCGGCGGAATGCACCGCCTGGCCGATCGCGAGCCGTTCGAGTGGTGCAACAAACTCTATCTTGAATGGTTCTGTGCGCGCAACGGGCGGATCGTGATTGAATCCGCCGATTACGAACTTCACCTCACGCCTCATGTCTGGCAGATGGACGAGGATGCCGAGGAGGCGCAGAAGCTGGCCAACCTGCATGCAATGCGCGACTTCATGGCGCGGGTGATCCGTCGCCGCGAATCCGGTGGCCACGATGCGGAAGCCGATGCACTCGATGAATTCGAATGGGAGGAGCGTCTAAAGGAGTCGGACCGCCTCACCGATGCCTACCAGGAGGTGTTGGAAAAATACCTCGACGATCCCGACAGCGAGCGCAAGGAGGCATTCGTGATGGGCTGGGACGGTTTGCTCGACGCGATGGCCGAGCGCGACGAACAGGAGGGGGCGGCGCAGGGTGGCGCTGCCGCGGGTGGCGAGGAAATGATCCTTTCGGAGGCGGATGGGGAGGATGATTTCGACGAGTCCGAGGATCATCCTCTGCAACTGGCATCGCGCGAACTCGCGTTGCGCGCGATGGATCTGGTGGAGCCTGGTTCCGAACCGGGCACGCCGTCGTTTCTCGTCGTCTCCAATCTGCTCCAGGTGAGCGGCAAGCTCGCCGCCGCGCTCAACGACCGCGCCGGCGGCTACGAGCCGGAGGCCGGCTACGTGCTCGCCATTCTCAAACGCTGTCTCAACTGGCTCAACGAGGCGGTGGGTGCGTGTCAGGAAATCATGACCCTCGAGGAGGATGCCGACCAACTCGCGGCGCTCGCCCATTTGCGCAGCTCGATCTTTGAAATCCGCGACGGGATCACCGAGCTGCGCCGCGGGATGAAACCGTGATCCCGGTGGGCTGCCACCTCAGGATCCCGACCACCAACGCGCCAGTCCGATGGAAAGCGGGATGCCCAGCGCGAGGTTGAAGGGAAATGTGATGCCCAGCGCCATCGTGAGGTAGTAGGCCGGATTGGCTTCCGGCAGGGCGACTCGGACGGCCGCGGGGGCTGCAATGTAGGAAGCACTGCCGGCCATCGCGCCGAGAATCGCGGCCCCTCCGGGGGTGAGGCCGGCCGCGAGGCCGAGTGCCACACCCAGCGCCCCGTGAAGCACCGGGATGACGCAGCCGAGCACCACCAGGCGCGGACCCGCGAAGCGCACGTCCGCCAGGCGGCTTCCGGTCACCAAGCCGAGTTCGATCATGAACAGACAAAGCGCGCCCTTGAATGCGGTGGCGAAGAACGGGTTCACATCGGCGAGGCGTCCGCTGCCACTGAGGAATCCGATTACCAGTCCGCCGATGAGCAGCAGGATGCTCTTGCCGATGAAGACCTCGCGGAAAGCGGCCGACCAATCACCGCCGCCGGAGGCCCTGCGCGCGAAGAGCAGGGCGACGACGATGCCCGGTACTTCCATCAGCGCGACCAGCGCGGGAAGGAACCCATCGGCTTCGAGCCCGGCGATTCTCACCGCCTCGATCGCCGCAAGAAAGGTCACGACCGACACCGATCCGTAGTGGGCCGCCACCGCCGCGCTGTCCGCCGCGCCAAGGTGGCCGATCCAACGCATCAACAGCCAGGCCGAGGTCGGTGTCACCACGCCGATGAGCACTGTGGCCAACGCCGGTAGGAACAGTTCGCGCAGGGGGGTGTCGGCCAGTACCGCGCCGCCCTTGAGCCCGATGGCCAGCAACAGGTAGATCGACAGCCCCTGGTAGATCGATTCCGGCACCGACAGATCGCTGCGCACGAGCTTGGCAACGATGCCGAGCGCGAAGCACAGCACCACCGGTCAGAGCAGGTTCTCGACAAGAGGACTCACGAGTGCCTTGCGGAGAATGGGTCGCTCAACGATAGACCATGTGCGACAGCTTCGGTTGCTGCCTCACGATATTGACCAGCATCTGCCGACAGTGCGCATGGCGCGTCCGGTCCTTGAGGATTTCCGCACTGCGGGTGAAGGATCCCCATTGCACGATGGTCAGCTCGACATTGCGCCGACCCCACAAATTCATCACTCCTTTGTTCGGCTTGTAGAGGTCCACCGTGCCGGTGCCGGTGAGTGCCGAGCCGTAGTCGTCCACCACGTACAGATAGGGCAGGCCTTTGATCCGGAAGGTCGTGCCCACCGGATAGAACGACCAGTCGGCTGCGGCACTGCGCACGTGATTGGTGTAGCGCAACGGCGTGCCGGTCGCGTTCTTGCTACCGTAGATCAGGTGGTCGGCCTCGCTGCACGTGTAGGCGGTGGTCCGCACCACGCGGCGACGCTCTTTGAAGCGGTACACCGGCATGCCATGGCGATCGCGCGGCTTGCCAGCTGAGGTGGCGACCAGCTCGGCCGATGGGCCGGGCACCTGCGGCTTCGCGCCGGGTGCGGCAGGCAGCCAATTCGATTTCGGCACCACGGCGACGGAATGGCTGCCGCAGCTCGACAACAACACGGCCGTCGCGGCGGCCAGCAGAGTGAGGGAGAAACGTGACGTCATGGGCTCGGATCAGGCTCAGGGAAACTCGGAACGGAATCCGGTCGAAACCGGAATTTGTCCGACGGGCGGGAGAATGGGTGGCCCGATTGCCCGAGGCAACCCTGAAATCCGGCGTCGATCAGGAATTCCAAAACATCATAAAAAAATCAATCATTTCAGATGAATTTTTCACCATGTTTCATGATAAAACGATGATCATCAGAATTCAAAATGTCCTCAATTTTGATCTCGATGATCATTGGCGGCCCCATTTGAGCGACCCAGCGAGAGGCCTCCAAGACCTCAGATCCGGCGCACATGCACGGTGATGGTGCGCACGCTGCCGTCGCGCGGATCGGTGGCGGTGAGGGTGTGGGTGCCCGGTGCGAGGTGGACGACGGGCTCGGGCGCGGACGGTTCGATGCGCAGCGTCGGCGATGACCAGTGGGCAACGCCCGGCAGGTTGGTGACCGGGCGCAGTCGATCCGAGCCGGATGGCATGTCGGGGTCGAGCAGGAAGGTGGTGCCGTCAGCCGGGGTGATCACGCGCAGTGGCTCGATCCGCGATGCCGATGGATCGAGCACGACTTCGTGTCGGCGTTCGTTGTGCGGTCCGTCATGCCACGAGGTGTAGGCGGCGTCGAGCCGCGCGCGGCCCGAGGCATCGTAGTCGGCGGGTTGGGCCAGCGGCGGCATGCGCGCGACGGGAATGGATTCCTCGCGCGTGACGGCGACCTTGGCATCCGCGGCAAGCCGCTTGCCGTTGCGCGGATCGATGCGCACGCGCGTCATTTCCACAGGGCAGGCGAACCACGATGGTAGCAGATCGCGGTGCAGGCGTTCGATGCTGCGGCGGAAGATCGGTCCGGCTCCATCGACACCGGAGACTTGCTTCATCGGCTGGTGTTCGAAATTTCCCGCCCAGACGCCGACGGTGAATTCCGGGGTGAATCCGATGCACCAGTTGTCGCGGAAGTCGGAGGAGGTACCGGTCTTCACCGCGCAGCGGAACGGCGTGTCGAGCGGACCGCCCAGCGCGAAGGTCGGCGCGCGCGCGGAGCGGTCGGACAGGATGTCGGCGATCCACCACGAGGCGGTGGCCGACCACAGCGGCGGCTCTGCGCGGGCGGCGCTTGTTTCCGCGATGAGGACCGGCGGCGCGTGATGGCCGTTGCATGCGATCGTGGCGAAGGCATTGGTCAGCTCGAGCAGGCGCACCGGTGCGTTGCCCAGGGTGAGGCCGAGCCCGTGATGCCCGGGCCGGTCGCCGAGGGTGTGGAGGCCGAGTCGCACGAGCAATCCGTGCAGCGGCGCAGGGCCGCCAAGCGCATCGAGTTCGCGCAATGCGGGGACGTTGAGCGAGCAGGCGAGCGCGTCGCGCAGCGTGACGGGTCCGCGGAACCGGCGGTCGTGGTTTTGCGGCAGGTCGAGTCCCTGCGGCGTGAGATAGGGCGTCGGGATGTCTGCGAGGATGGATGCGGGCGTGCGTGCCATGGAATCGATCGCCAGCAGGTAGGTGAACGGCTTGAGCGCGGATCCGGGCGAGCGGGGGATCCAGGCGCCGTTGATCTGGCCGCCGCGCGCGTCCTGCCAATCGGCCGAGGAAACCAGTGCGAGCACCTCGCGGGTGGCGTTGTCGATGGCAACGACCGCCGCGTGCCGCAGGTTGGCGTGATGCAAGCGGGCGGTTTCCTGGCGCACGAACGCCTCGATGTCGAGTTGCAGCGACCGGTCGATGGTGGTGCGCACGACCGGCGGGTCGTTCGTGGGGGTTGTCGCGATCCGCGGCAGGCCTTCCGCGATCCACGGCGCGGCGATTTTTGGTTGCAGCGGCTGCAGCACGATTGGTTCTGCCGCGGCGATGCGAAGGCGAGCGGGGTCGCTCGCCGACATCGCCGCGAGTCGCGAGAGCACGACATTCCTGCGGGCCTGCGCGCGTTGCGGATGCCGCAGCGGGTTGAGCCGCGACGGTGCCTGCGGCAGGCCGGCGAGCAGGGCGGACTCCGCGAGCGACAGATCGGCAAGTGGCTTTTCTAAATAGAATGCGGCCGCCTCCGCCGCGCCGATCCGCAGGTTGCCGTAATCGAGCCGGTTGAGATACGCGCAGAGGATTTCGTCCTTGGTGTGCGACATCTCCAAACGCCTCGCCGCGAGTGCTTCGAGCAGCTTGCGTGCAATCGTGCGATTGGCCGGGGGAGACGAGATTTTCACCAACTGCTGCGTGATCGTCGAGGCACCCGAGACCACGCGGCCGCCGGTGATCGCGTCGCGCAGCGCACGACAGGTGGCAAGCAGGTCGATTCCGCCGTGGCGGCGGAACCGCTTGTCCTCCGCAGCAATCGTGCAGGCCGCGAGATCGGCAGGGATGGCATCGATCGCGATCGGGGCCGACCGCATGAATCCAGGCAGCACCAAGCGGGCGAGCGGTTCGCCATGCCGGTCGGTGATCACCGGTGACGGCTGCGGCGGCTGCATCAGGGCGGTCGGCAACGGAACGGACCAAGGCAACACGTACCAGACGGCGATCCAGGTCAGGCCGAAAACGCCCGCCGCTACCAGCGCGATGCGTCGTTTCGCTAGCGGGGCGGCCACGAGACACACGTTGGCATCCGCGCGCCGGATGTCACGCCGGATCCGGGCGCGATGGCGTGATCGGTCGATCCGCATTGACGTGGGCCACCCGGCCATCACCATGCCCGCTGATGATCGCACGCCTGCGCGGCTCCGTCATTGAGGCCTGGCCCGACCGGTTGGTGGTCGATGCCCGCGGCGTGGGCTACGAAGTCCACATCCCGGTCTCGACCTACGACCGCCTGCAGGCCGTCGAGGGCATGCAGGTGGACCTGCGCACCCACCTGCAGGTCCGCGAGCATGCGCACACCTTGTACGGATTCGCCACCGAGGAGGAGCGTGATCTGTTCGTGATGCTCATCGAGCGCGTCACCGGGATTGGTCCGGCCATCGCGATGGCGGTGCTCAGCGGCATGCCGGTGCAGCGCTTCAAGGGATGCGTCGTCTCGGGCAACACCACCGAATTGGCCAGGATCAAAGGGATCGGCAAAAAAACCGCCGAGCGCATCGTGCTTGAACTCAAGGACAAGGTGGGCGTCGCCGACACCTGGCAGGATGCCGCCGCCGGCGCGGTGAGCCCTGCCGCCGCGGACGCGGAACTCGCGCTGATCGCGCTCGGCTACAAGCAGGTCGATGCGCGCAAGGCCGTGCGCAAGGTCATCGAGTCCGAGCCGACCGCCGCGGTCGAAGTCCTGGTGCGCGGCGCGCTGCGGCTGATGCAGTCGTGATGTCGCACGCCTGATGTTTTCCACCCACGCTTCACCCGATCATGAAAGAACTCATCGCCCTGCTCATCGCGTTCGGCATCGGTGCCGTTTGCGGACGCTTCCACATCCCGCTGCCCGCGCCGCCGCACTGGTTCGGCGTGCTGCTCATCGTCGCGATCTGGGGCGGCTACATGACGTTCCGGCCGGGTTCGTGATCGAAGATTTCATCGCATCGCTTCAGCGATCCGCGCGGCCCAGTCGCGGGCCCGTTCGCCGAAGCCGCGGTTGTCGCCGGCGTAGAGGATGCCGCGCGAGACGTTGACCACATCCGGCAGGCCGCGGCGCGAGGCGAGTGAGGCAAGGTCGCCGCCTTGTGCGCCGAGTCCCGGGATGAGCAGCGGGGCGGGCGGCATCCGGGCGAAGACATCGTCGTCCTGGGTGAGGCCGACCACATAGCCGACATCGGTGAGTCGTTGTTCCGACCGGGCGCGTTCGCCCAGAGCGGTGACGAGTTCGAACACCTTGCGGCCGTCGGCGAGGCTTCTTCGTTGGAAATCCGCGCTGCCGGGATTGGAGGTGACCGCCAGCAGGTAGACGCCCTTGCCGTCGTGATCGAGGAACGGCTCGATCGAATCGTAGCCGAGGAAGGGATTGAGCGTGACGGCGTCCGCCTTCCATTGGTCGAAGCAGGCGCGCGCATATTGTTTCTGGGTTTCGCCGATGTCGCTGCGTTTGGCATCGAGGATCACGGGAATGTCGTCGGGCACGGCGTCGAGCACGTCCTCGAGCAGGCGGATGCCTTCGCTGCCCATCGCTTCGAAGTAGGCGGTGTTCGGCTTGAATGCCGCGGCGTGCGGCGAGGTTTCGGCGATCACTTGCAGCAGCATGGCGCGGGCGTCGGCGAGCCCGCCCTCGACGAGTCGCGGGTCGAGCCCGACGCAGAGTCGGGATCCGGTGCGGGCGATCCGCTGCTGGAGACGTTCGGCGTAGCGCATGAGGCGAGGATGACATGGCGGCGGGAATGGAAAACCCCAAATCGTCACTACCGTCTGCTTGCGGTGGCGAGGGACACCCCGTAGGGTCGGCCTCTCATGCAACGATGTGCCGGACCCGCCTGCCGTATCCGCCGGCGATTGTCGGCGAGTGCACCGGTGGAGACGCCCGGCGTCGATCCGGCAGCCGAGGTGGCACTTGCGGCGTTGGCCGGCCGGTATCGTCTTTCAAGCGGCGAGTCGTTGCTGGAGGCCTCGCACCGGCAACCGCTGCTGTTGGTGTTTCTGCGTCACTTCGGTTGCACCTTCACGCGGCAGATCCTGCGCGGCCTCGAGGATCTCGAGCGCGAGGCCGTCGCTCGCGGCGCGCGGATCGTGATCGTCCATCTTTCCGCTGAAAGCAGTGGCAACCGGCAT